>JAEIGA010000917.1_pt1 | contig 44000 bp, 39 predicted proteins | sample 9270691 | NCBI WGS metagenome assembly JAEIGA01 (sample SAMN17057246, study PRJNA624740) | gut metagenome | biome: biome; isolation source: fecal sample | host: Bos grunniens | place: China: Xizang | collected 2019
CCTGTAGTTATCACAGGTAACTCAGAGGGTGTTAAACAGGGTGGTAAACTTATGGTTTCTTCAAGAAAACTTAAAGTTTCTGCTCCTATGGACAAACTTCCTGATACTCTTGAGGTAGACATCACTACTCTAGGTCTTGGCAAAACTATCGTTGCAGGTGACCTTAGCTACGAGGGTATCAATATTGTATCTCCTAAAGCAACCATCATCTGTGCTGTTAAGATGACCCGTGCTGCTCTAGGTGCTGCAGCTGCTGCTAAAGCAGGCAAGAAATAATAACTGATAATTGCCGGCGGGTATGAATTTTCTTATTGCAGGATTAGGCAATATTGGTGCAGAATATGCAGATACCCGACACAATATAGGTTTCAAAGTGCTGGATGCTTTTGCAAAAGCTTCCGGCACTTCTTTTTTGTCGGGAAGATACGGTTCTACCTGTACCGTTTCTGTCAGAGGGCATAAGCTTATCCTTTTGAAACCCTCTACATATATGAATCTCAGTGGCAAGGCAGTTAACTACTGGCTGCAGGCGGAGAAGATAAAACAGGAGAATCTCCTTGTGGTGCTCGATGATCTTGCACTTCCGTTCGGAAGCCAGCGTATGCGCAAGCAGGGATCGTCGGGAGGACACAACGGACTCAAGAATATTGATGAGTGCCTTGGCAACAACAACTATGCAAGGTTGAGGGTTGGCATCAGTGACAACTTTGCCAAAGGTCATCAGGTAGATTATGTATTGGGCAAGTGGACCTCCGAGGAACAGAAGGAGCTTCCATTCATTGAAGACAAGGCAATTGAAGCCATTAAGGCTTTTGTTACTTTGGGTCCCGACAGGGCAATGAACATTGCCAATGCAAAACCAAAAAAGGAAGAGTAGCAGCTCTTCCTTTTTTGTTGTATTACAACCCCAGCAGCTTTTCAATATCCCTGCGCTCCTTTTTGGTGGGGCGACCTGTGCCCCGGTCCCTTTTCAGGAAGATTGTTTCGTTGGGGGCGTTTAGTTTGTCAAGTTCTTCTTGGGGGGTGATGTTTATTGCGTATTGTGGTACAAGGGCAGCACCCTGGCGTTTGTCTATTGGGGTGAGTACCTGATACTGGTATCTGATGGCCCCCTTGCGCACGGTTATGATGTCTCCCTCCTTTACATTTCGGGAGGATTTGGCCTCTGAGCCGTTTACATACACCTTGTTGGTCTTGCATGCATCTGCTGCCTCAGAACGGGTTTTGAATACCCTTATTGCCCACAAGTACTTGTCTATCCTTACTTCCGGAGTCATGGCCATTATTTGAAGAATGTTTCACCGGGGTGGGAGTGGTGATGTCCGTGTTCATCTCCGCAACCGCAGTGGCAATCGTCATCATCCCCGTCGTCCTCTGCCGGAACGGTGTCCTTGTATGAGCCGTGGGCCTCATCTTCAGGCTCGTCGTAGTTGAGATAGAGGTCCGGGCTGTCGGTTAGTTGTGGCATATATGACTCCAGTACCTGCGGGTCCCCCTCAACAGGTATCAGCTGGAAGTCCTCCATTGTTGCAGGGATGAAGACGGTTTCTCCGCATTTGAGGGTATAGGCTGTACCGTCATTTGTCTTTATTGCAGCTTCACCCTCTACGCAAGTATATACTGTAAAACTGCCCTTAAGTGAAGGGACAATCCTTTGGGCCTCTTTCAGGTCTATTTTCTTTACTATGAAGTTGGAGGTGTCTGCAATAGTACAGCTCCCTGTAACATTGCTGAAATAGAATTTGTCTGCCTCAAATTTTGAGTAGTCTATTACATCTATGGCATCCTCAAGATCCATCCTCCTGGCTGTCTTGGGGTTGTTTTCCCTACCCCAATCATAGAGGCGGTATGAGATATCTGAACTTTGCTGGATTTCGGCTATTACAACCTCTCCTTCTGCAGAGTGGATGCAGCCTGGCTGAATATATATGCAATCTCCTTTTTTAGGGGTAAAGCAGTTGAGCAGCTCTGTAACGGTACCGTCCTTGCATTTGTTGTACAGTTCAACCGGTGTTACTTCCCTGTTGAATCCCACATACAGTTTTGCATCCGGTTTGGCATCCATTACATACCACAGTTCTGCCTTGCCGTATGAGTTTTCTCTCTCAAGGGCAAACTCATTGCTTGGATGTACCTGTACTGAGATGTGCTCCTTTATATCCAGTATCTTTACAAGAAGCGGAAAATCACCACGGTAATAGTTGAAGACCTCTTCTCCTACAAGGTCTCCAAGGTAAATCTCCATAAGCTCATCCAGTGTATTGCCGGCAAGATATCCGTTTTCCACTGTAGAACTGCCGCCATACAGGCTCCAGAGTTCCCAGCTTTCGCCCACAGCCTTGCCTTTGAAATCGTCATCAAAGGTTTTGCCCAGCTTTGTTGCAAGGTAATCTCCTCCCCATATTCTCTCTCTTGCGTCGGGAATGAATTTTATAGGATATAATTTATTCATAAAATGTAGCCTGTTAACGGTGTTATTCTGTTTTGGCATCCATTTCTCCAAGGTTTCTGTTCAGGTAAAGGAGAATGGCAGCCAATAAAACTGCAAATATAACAAAAACTATGCAGTAATAGCCAGGTGCATAGGTGTTAAAAAGATCTTTGTATGTGCTGTCGGGAGGAAGTTGCGGAAAAATGTACTGCATGAGGTATGCTGTGCCGTTGTTTGTCATGTGTACAAAGATGCATGCAGCGAGTGAACGGGTCTTCCAGTAGATCCATCCGAACAGGATTCCGGCAATGAATGCACCGGTTGCCTGCCATGGGTTGAGATGTATCACTGCAAAGAAAAATGCGCTCCACAGGATTGCTTTCCAAGGGGATAGCCAGTGGAGCAGCCCCCTCTCAATTATTCCCCTCAAGAGGAACTCTTCGAGTATTGGAGCGGCAATTACAGTTGCAAGGAAAGTCCATAAGGAATCCGAAAGCATTTTTTCAAATATGGCCTTTATATGGTCAGGCATGGGAAGCCAGCTGGAAAGGGGTTCACTTACAAACCCCATTGCAATTGTTGCAACTGCCAGCAGCAGATAGCCAACAACAGGGGAGACTTTCCCCCAGTTGCCTTCATGCAGGGGTACCGGTTCTGCAACTGTACGGGCACTGAAAAAGATGTAGAGCAGTGCCGGGATTATGGGGAGCACATATGATACCAGAGGATTGAGCGATGCCACATCAAATCCAAATACCATTCCTGCTTTCTGCAGGAGCATTCCTACACCCAGTCCGCCAACTGCTATAAGGAAAAAAACAATTACCCAGCATTGTGGGAGGCTGGGTAAGTAGTATTCAATTCTTCTGAACATATGGTCTAGAATAGAGGAGAAGGGTACAGACCCTCTTCTGTCATCTTTTTAAGTTTCTCTACAACGGTAGGGCGGTCTTCCTGGAATGTTACTCCAAACCATTTGTCGGGAGTGGAAAGAACCTCCACTGTGCATTTCTTCTTTTCAATAGCCTCGTTTACAACAAATGGAATGTAGAACTCTTTCTTTGGCTCTGTGCCGTTCTTTTTGAGGAATTCCTTGAAGAGTTTCTCGGTATGGGGGAAGATGTCGGGAGTAAAACCCCACATGTTCATTGATGCGTATGAATCCTTCGGAAGCTCCTTGCGGTTGCCGTCCATTCCTATTCCCGATATTTTTCCGTCCTGCTCAGCAATCTTGTGGTGTTCCTCAACTGTTGTGAGGTAATTGTTTGCATCTACTGTGCAGATACCCCTTGATACCTCCCCGTTCTCCGAAAGAGTTTTGTTGAGGTAGAAACCTACCATACAGTATTTTCCTTTGTTGCCTGCGTTTCTGGTAAGGAACTCGCCAAGCACTTTGAACGATTCCTTGCCATAGAAATCATCTGCGTTGATTACAGCTGCAGGCTCTTTTACAACCTCTGCTGCCATAAGCATCGCATGGGCTGTTCCCCAAGGTTTCTCCCTTCCTGGAGCAAGGGTGAAGCCATAAGGTAGTTTGTCAAGCTCCTGCTCCACAAACTCAACCTCAATGAAGCTGTTGTATTTTGCGGCAATCTTTTCCTCAAATTCTCTTCTGAAATTTTTCCTTACAACAAATACAACTTTACCAAAGCCACCTTTTATTGCATCGTATACAGAATAATCAAGTATAGTTTCTCCGTTTGGCCCAACGCCGTCCATCTGTTTCAACCCTCCGTATCTGCTTCCCATTCCTGCGGCCAAAATAATTAATGCGGGTTTCATATATTTCTCGGATTTTTAAGTTAATTTTGCGCTAAATTAATAAAAATATGGCAAATAAGGTTATCCAAAATATAAAAAGGTGGCTCTCAGAATCTAAGACGCTGAAAATCATGCGTAACAAGTATACGGTTGTAACAGTGTTCTTTTTGGTATGGGTATTGTTTGTAGATACAAACAACTTGTTTGTATGGATAAATGACCTCAATACAGTTTCTACACAGGAGAGGCAGAAGGAGCATTACCGCCGTGCCATAAAGCAGACGGACGAGAAGCTCGACGAGCTTACCTCAAACAAGGACAGCCTGGAGAAATTTGCCAGGGAACAATATCTTTTCCACCAGAAGGATGAGGAGATATTTCTAGTAGTGGAATAGTTGGCTAAATGTATTCCAGCAGAGCGGCAAGATTGTCACTTTCGTATGTTGGACCGCCGTCACACTCCCGGTGGTAAGGATTGTAATAAAACTGGTCTATGCCAAAAATCTGTGCCCCCTCAATATCATTTGCAAAATCGTCACCAACCATAATGGCCTCATTCCTTGCGCGGGATGGGGCCTCATTATAGTATTCCTCACCGCAAATGGCTTCAAGGGCCTTGCGGAAAATTATAGGCGAAGGTTTCATTACCCCAACCTCCTCAGAAACTATAACGGCATCAACGTATTTATGTATGCATGTGGTATTCATCTTGCGGTACTGCACCCCTTTAAAGCCGTTTGAAATTATGGCAACCTTTCCCCCTTTTGCCTTTACTGCTTTAAGGACATCCTCGGCTCCCGGTATAAGTCCAACCTCCTGGCTCATGAACTCCAGATACTTCTCTCCAAAAGCAAGGGCAAAGGCGTGAAGCTCTTCCGGAGTATAGCTGTGTGCCGGGAGAGAGCCCTGTGGCGCACAGCGCAGGATCTCCTGCAGGGTAAAAAGGAATCTGTTGCAGCGGAGTTCTTCCTTAAGGATCTCTCCCCGCTCGTACTGTTTCCAAAGCCCCTGGTTTATAACTTCATATCTTTGAAAAAACTCCTCCTTGTCCGTAACTCCAAACAGTTTGGGCAATTGCTGCGAATCAACAAGCTTGAACAGCGCCTTCTTGGCATTTTTGTCAAAATCCCACAGAGTGCGGTCGAGGTCAAAAAGGAAAAATCTATAGTTCTTTTTACCCATATATTCTCTTCCCGACAATTATTTGCAGTAATACTCTATCATTTTTTCAATTGCCCTCCGGCAAACAGGGCAGAACCCCTGAGCCTGGTTTGTCTTCATCCTGCAATCCATTACAGGACGGTAGATGCCTTTGGCCATGTATCCGCCACCTTCGTAAACACCAATTGTGACGTTGTCCTTTTTGTCAGCAAGAGGTACTGTAGGCACCGGAGTGTCTTTGGGAAGCATATCTTTCCATTTGGCCCCAAAGTTGACCAGTGTTGTAATGTTTGGTTCCCAAGGTTCAATCTTTACATTGTAGAACTCCTCATAAGATGTGCTGGAATCGTAGTACTCATCTCCCAATCCGGCAAAACTGTGCCCGAACTCATGTACAAATACCTCAAGGGCCCAAGGACAGTCACTGGCGCTCAACCCATAGAAATTGTAGATTCCACCACCGCCATATTTTTCATTGTTTACAATAACATACAAGGCATCGTATGGGGCAGCGGTTGCAATCTGGCATATTGTCTTCTGGTTCTGTGCCGTGAGGTAGCGGTCGCTTCGGAATGTGTAGAAATTGGAATTGGCAACGGTCTTTTTCCATACCCCTTCGTGAGGAATATCTGTACCGCTCTCTTCAGATATGGATTCCACTGCCCAGATATTGAAATCCTCCTTATGCCTGTTGTAAGGGGCCATGCTGAACATATAGTCTGTAAAGCGGCGTGCATCAGCAAGGAACTTCTCCATCTGTTGGGCGGTATATCCTTCTGCGATGAAAAGCAGATCCACTTTATTGGCAGGATCTCCGTTATACAAAATGCTGCTTACTTTAAAGTCATTTGAAATCTCGTTGCTTATGAGTTTGTCTGCAGGGTCTATTGTAACCGAGAAGATCTCGTTGTGCAATCCTGTAGCCTTAACTCTCTCAAAAACTTTCAGCACTACCTTCTCCTTAGGAAAAGGGATAACATATGAACTGTTGAAAGCCTGTGGTGTTGTGAGGGCATCTGCAGTTGTCCTCCACTCCTGGAACAGTGTGTTGAATCCTTTTGAATATATGGCTTCACCGGAAGGAGTCTGCACTTCCATAAAATACTCCCCGTATCTGAAAGGGTCTATAAGGTTGGTTTTAGAACCGCTCCAGGCACCCTCTTTGGTGAGTCCTTCCAGGAATATCTTCTGGTAAGTGGCATCTCCGGCAAAGGTGAGGTCAACCCTCAATCTGTCGGGAGTAAAGTATGTATCATATTGCGCATTTTGCGCAAAAGCCGCAACACATACTATGATGGCTGCGGCAATTGATATAAGTTTTTTCATGAATTATTTTCCTACGTAGTTCTGTGGGGTAATTACAAGAATCTCCTGTTTTACAGAGTCGCTTACGTTCAATTCTTTCACAAACTCCTGGATACTCTCTTTGGTGATGCCTGCGTTTCCACGGGTAAGGGCCTTCAGAGCCTCGTATGGATTAGGGTAGCCCTCGCGGCGGAGAACTGTCTGTATTCCCTCTGCAACAACTGCCCAGTTTGCCTCAAGGTCGCGGTCAAGAGCAGCCTCGTTAAGGATAAGCTTGCCCAAACCTTTCTTCAAGGATCTAAGGGAGATGATTGAGTGTGCCAACGGAACACCTACATTTCTTAGAACTGTAGAGTCTGTAAGGTCTCTCTGGAGGCGTGAAACCGGAAGCTTGCCTGCAAGGTGTGCATAAATTGCATTTGCAATACCGAAGTTGCCCTCTGCATTCTCAAAATCAATAGGGTTAACCTTGTGAGGCATGGCTGATGAACCAACCTCGCCTGCTTTAACTTTCTGGCGGAAATACTCCATGGAGATATATGTCCACATGTCACGTGCAAGGTCTATAAGGATTGTGTTGATGCGCTCAAGGTTGTGGAAAAGTGCTGCAAGATTATCGTAGTGCTCAATCTGTGTAGTAGGATATGAGCGTTTCAAACCGAGTTTTCCCTCAACGAATGATGCTGCAAATTTGTTCCAGTCTATACCGGGATATGCAAAGTTGTGAGCATTGAAGTTACCTGTTGCACCGCCGAATTTTGCTGAGTAAGGAACCTGCTCCAAAAGTCTCAACTGCTCTTTAAGACGTGCAACAAATACATATATCTCTTTGCCTAGACGGGTAGGGGATGCAGGCTGTCCGTGAGTGTGGGCAAGCATTGATACATTCTCCCACTCCTTTGCAAAACCCTCAAGAATTTCAATTACCTCATTAAGGGCCGGCATATATGAGTCCCTGATACCCTCAAGAAGGCTCAATGGAACAGATGTGTTGTTGATATCCTGTGAAGTAAGGCCAAAGTGTACAAACTCGCCGTATTTCTCAATGCCAAGTTTCTTGAACTCATCCTTGATGAAGTACTCTACAGCCTTTACGTCGTGGTTGGTAACTTTCTCAATATCTTTAACCTTCTGTGCATCCTCGCAAGAGAAGTTCTCGTAGATTGCCCTCAATTTTGCAAAATCTGCGGTATTGAAACTCTTCAGCTGCTCCAAAGGCAGTTCACAAAGGGCAATGAAATACTCAATCTCAACCCTTACTCTATATTTTATAAGTGCGTACTCAGAAAAGTACTGGCTTAAATCTTCAACCTGTTTGCGGTATCTTCCATCTATTGGAGATACTGCCATTAATGCGTTATTTGACATAGCGTTGTGTAACAATAAAAATTTGGTGGTAAAGATACAAAAAAGCGGTAAAAATTTTGTAAATTTGTTAGTATATTTATACAATCAGCTCTGAATATGGAAAACGAAAGAATTATAATTGAGACAGACGGTGATCTTGAGGCTGTTGCATCGGTAGTGGCAGCAATCAATGAGAATGGTGAACTTGTAGTGGAACACGATTTTGAGGATTATGGGGATGACGGCAACAACTTTACAAAAACCGCAACTGTGGAGAAGGAGGAAGCCCTTAAAATGGCAGAATCACTTGCAGTTGAGGTAAAGGACCTTCCCCAGGAGCTTTATGACGAGTTTGGCGAAATTGCAGGAGTAGGGGTACCCTCAGATGCCGAGTGCGTTTTTGAGGATATCCTTGATTTCATCCTCGACTGCGGAGCAAAATACAGTTTGAAATAAATTTACGGTAATGAGAATTTACAGATACCTTTTGGCTGCAGCAGCGGCGGTGGCTGTTGTGTGCAGTTGTACAGCTGCGAAAACGCAGAAACCCCAGAATGTTATATACCTTATTGGAGACGGTATGGGCTTTGGAGCTGTTTCATCACTTCTTCTGGCCCAGGATGGGGAGACCGGATTTGAGATGGCACCGGTTATTGGCCTGAATGAGACACAGTCTGCAAACAACTATGTTACCGATTCTCCTGCCGGAGGTACCGCATTGGCAACAGGTACCCGTACCTGTAACGGTTTTCTTGGGGTTGGTCCCGACAGCGTGCAGCTGGAAAGCATCCTCAAAAAGGCTCAGGCAATGGGCAAGAAGACAGGCATTGTGGTGAATACTACCCTTACCGAGGCCACTCCAGGGGCATTCTATGCAGGTGTGACTTCCCGTTCAATGAGCTATAAAATTGCAGAGCAGTTCTGTGAGAGTGGTGTGGATGTGGCTGTAGGAGCAGGCCTTTCAGCATTCATCAACCGCCCCGACTCGGTTGACCTTACAGCAACCCTTATAAATAAAGGTTACGATGTATATCTCGACTGGAAATCTGTTCTGAATACAGATTCGGAGAAGTTTGTGGGTATCCTTGAGATGGGTGACGTGCACCGCCGCAACAAATCTTCAAAAAAAGCTGCAGGTGCTGCAGACGGTGCAGAGGTTTGTCTTGCTGCAAAACTTGCCGCAGAGGCCTCGGACGGCGATACAACCCGTTTTTCGGAGCCTGCAGAATATCTTGAAAAGGCAACTGTAAAGGCTATAGAGCAGCTTTCAAAGGACGCTCCAAAAGGATTCTTCCTTATGATTGAGAGTGCCATCATAGACGGTTATGGACACAACAACGATTCAGAAGGTATGATTGAGGAGATGCAGGAGTTTGACCGTACGCTCAAGGCGCTTGTTGCATATGTGAATGAGCATCCCAACACGTTGCTGGTGGTTACAGCTGACCACGAGACCGGCGGAACAGGTGTAGGGTACAAGAGCTATCCGGTAAATGCTCCGGAGGGGATGAAACTCACGTTCAGCACCAAAGGACATACAGGAACCGTTGTCCCAATCTTTGCTTACGGGGCCGGATCTGAAAAATTTGCCGGCATATTCCAGAACAGGGAAGTGCCGGGTATGATAGAGGAGTTGATTAAATAGACCTCCCCCAAATCAATTGAGACACTCCCAAAGCTTCACACACTGCACGGCCTCTTTTACGTCGTGCACCCTTATTATGTCGGCGCCAAGGAGGAGCGCCTGGAGGTTTAGGGCTGCGGTACCGCAGAGCGCTTCGTCGGGAGTAATGCCCAGAGGGCGCCAGATCATCCCTTTGCGGGAGATTCCTGCAAGGAGTTTCCTCCTTTTGCCGTGGGATTTCTCCAACGAAGATATTATCTGGGGCATCCCTTTGAAAAGGGTGTAGTTCTGTTCCAGGTTCTTGGCAAATCCGAATCCAGGGTCAATGATGAATTCTTCTATCCCGTACCGGGCTGCCCGCTCCTCAAATTCCCGGAAGTATCCAGTTACCTCTTCCACAACACCATTGGGGTAGTGGCACATCTGTTGCATAGTATCTGGAGTACCTTTTTTGTGCATTGCAATGTATGGTAGTCCGAGTTCGCCTACTGTCGGGAGCATAAGTGGATCATCCTCTCCTGCAGAGATGTCATTTACAATAAAATTGCCAATCATATCATATCCCCGGCGGACAATATCGCTGCGGAAGGTGTCTATGGAGAATCTTACATCCTCCCCATAAGCGGTTTTTGTCCCCTGGAAGCTCTTCCCGACAACTTCCAGCGCAACGCGCAAATATTCCCACTCCTGCTCCTCCGTTACCGGAGTGCTCCCCGGGCGGGTTGAGCATGCCCCAAGATCCAGGATGGATGCCCCCTGGCAGATCATCTCCTCTATCTGCTTTTGGATTTCGTCTGCTGCTGTGAACCTGCTTCCGCTGAAGAAGGATTCCTCGTTCACATTTATTATACCCATCACCTGTGGGGTTTTCCGTGTTGTCATATGTCCAATATTTTTCGGGGATGCTTATTATTTGGCAAAAGTAAAAAGTATTTTTCTCATTTTATTGTATATCTTTGTTTATTGTACAAATTGGAATTGATATGTTGATTGTTCTTGAAGGTCTTGATGGTGCAGGCAAAAGCACCCAGGTAAAATTGCTGAAGGAGTATCTTATTGGTAAAGGGGTGAATTTGAGATATCTTCATTTTCCCCGTTATGATTCACAGCCGTACGGCGGGCTTATAGGCAAATACTTGCGTGGAGATTTCGGGAGTATTGAGCAGGTGCACCCGCAGATTGTGGCACTCCTTTTTGCCCTGGACAGGATGGATGCTTCCGCTACCATCAAAGAGTGGCTGGCAGCTGGAGACTGTGTGTTGCTGGACCGTTATGTCTATTCCAACATTGCATACCAGTGTTCAAAAATAATGATGCAGCCCCAGTTTGAGGAGAACCGTGAGGAGTTGGCCAAGGAGTTGCGCAACTGGATTTTTGATACTGAGTACAGCAGATACGGCATTCCAAAACCAGACTTGAACCTCTTCCTCAATGTCCCCATAGATTTTGTGGATTCCAAACTCAAGGAGAGCCGCAGCGGAGATGATGACCGTGATTATCTGAACGGCAAAGCTGATATACACGAGGCAGATATCATGTTCCAGATATCGGTGAGGGATATATATCTTCAGCAGACAGAGATGGATTCTGATTTTGTAAAAGTGTGCTGTGAGGATGCACAGGGGAAAATGCTTCCCCCTGCACAAATCTTTGCCAATATAAAGGAACAGGTAGACAAACTTTTTTAAGAGATATAAGACTGTTATATGATGAAATTCTTAAGGGCAATATGCAGATTTGCATTTGGGTTTGTGTTTGTACTCTCAGGATTCCTCAAGGCTATTGATCCCGTAGGGACATCCCTTAAGATAAAAGAGTACCTTGCTGCCCTTCATGTGCAGTTTTTGGATTTTGCCTCCATACCGTTGGCCGTCGTGCTTACATCAGCTGAGTTCCTGGTGGGAGTGGCAATTCTAAAGGGCTTGAGAATACAGCTTTTCTCCAAGATAAGCTTGGGATTCATATCATTCTTCACTTTGCTTACCCTGTGGGTAGCTGTTGCAAATCCTGTCAGTGACTGCGGATGTTTTGGAGAGGCACTGCACCTGAGCAACAGTGCAACCTTCATGAAGAATCTTATTCTGCTTGGTGCTGCTTTGCTTGTATTCTTCCAGCGCTCAAGATTCAGCCCTATAGCGCAACCTAAAGTTGAATGGGGGTATCTTGGGCTTTATGCACTGCTCATATTGTCACTGCAAATATATTCGTTGCGTAATATTCCACAGATAGATTTCGGTTTGTATAAACCTGGGACAGACCTAATTGCAGCCAGACAGTCTATGCAGGAACGTGTATATGAGACCCTTCTCATTTATAGTAAAGACGGGAGGGAGGAATCGTTCACAGTCAATAATCTTCCCGACAGTACCTGGACATTTGTGGATGCAAAAGCGCAACTTGTAAGTGGAGCTCCCGAGGATTCCAGTGCTGATTTGTCATTTATTGATGCGGAGGGGAACCCTGCAGGAGATGAGATACTGCATAATGATGGCCCCCAGTTTTTCCTAACCGTTTATGATGCTGCAGCCCTGGAAGGGAAGATTGCAGACAAAATTGCGGAGCTGGCAGATACTTTGCGGGACCACAAACTGTTGTTGAACATTATAAGTGCAAATTCATCTGAGGAAACAGAAAGGATTCTGGAGGGGGCAGACATATCATGCCAGGTGCTGTACTCAGACTTTAAGGCTGTAATATCCTTTAACAGGTCAAACGGCGGTCTTACATATGTCAATAATGGCATAATTGTAAAGAAATGGTCCAGGAGGGATTATCCCATACTGAATATTGGTGATATGCTGGAAGAGGACCCCGAAGTGATAACAGCCGCTACGCAAATAAGGGAAAGGCTATTTGCGGAGATATCACTTTTTGTGATCCTGTTTCTGATAGTGATAATCAGATTTTTTTCAAAGATAATTTACAACAGCAGATTGCCAAAGGAGGAGGCTACTTCTTGAACATGCCGAATGTGTAGGCAAACGTTACACTGAACACCTCCTGCAACTGAACCTTCTTTGTCATGATGGTTTCCCCTTTCTCATTTAGCTTATTGGTAGCTATGAGAACGTTGTCATCATAAATGAGATTGGTCCTTATACCTGTCTGCAGATATTTGTTCAGTTTGTAGGTAAGTTGCATGTCCCAATTCACCTGAATGTTTTCGGGTTTGTTCAAATAGTCCGAGAACAGAGTAAGGGTAGAATTGAGTTTCAATGTCTTGAAAATATCCTTGTTTATTGTAGCTTTGATCTGGGCACCCAGCTCCCATCTTGCCGCTTCGTGTTTTGCGTTACCGTATTTGGCTCTAAGAACGGATGATGTATCTGATACAATTACAAGATTTCCTGTGAGAGGAGCAATACTTATGGAAATTTCTTTTCCGTTACCCGGTTTATAATCAATACCTAGACCCAGCGACATGTATGCCGGAGTGAGAAATTTTGAAACCTTTTTTGCAACGGTAACAGTTTCCTTCTCCCCGTCCTTCTCAATTGTTGATTTGCTGTACTCAAATCCTGGAGAGAACTGGGACCTGAAGTTGAAGTTGGCTGAGAAATACAATTTGTTTATGGCCTTGTAGCCCCATTTGCTGTCCAGAACAATCTTGTCGTTGCTTTTGCGGTAGCCGTCTTCAAACGACTGGATGAATCCATATGCCAATTGTACTCTGTTATCCCAGAACATGCTTCCTTTCGCATAATTGGCATGTGCATTAACAAAACTGTTGAGGGCTACAGATCCAGATCCTCCGGCAGCCCAGTTGGTAAGGGATATCTGTGAAAATCCCAATTCTGTAAGCATACCTGTTGTCCAGAATTTTGGAGGAGTTACAGGCTCATAGCTGATGGTGGGAACCACAAACTGTGAGCCGATTATCCTGCAAAGTTCCTGTGCTGCGTTCAAGTTTGACAGGTTCAGGGAATCCCTAACCTGTGCATGTACAGGGAGTGTTGCAGCAAGAAGCAACACCAAGGAAATTATAATGGATCTGAAGGCTCTCAATCTCATTTTTATTCGTTTTTAAGGACATCATCCGAGTTATATTTGTAACCCATACGTTTGCCTGTCCTCATTTTTGCACTTTCAATTTTTGCATTGATCTGCTCAACGCTGGCAACCTTTACAAGGTCAAAAGGTGGGACAAGAAGGTCGAAGGACAATGAATACATCATTGCAGATTCAACAAAGTTTACAAGCTCCTCTTTAGTAAGCTCAACCTTTCCAAAGTCTGAAATCTTCTGCCGGTTTTGTCTTTTTCCCTCAATAAAGAACTTCTTCTCCCTGTTTACGAACATCCTTGCAACCAAATAACCCAAATCCTCACTTCTGCTGAACTTGATTGAGTCTGAAAGGAAGTTGTATACACTGATGACACCGCAATAGGAGTTGTACGGATCTGCTTTTGCATACTGGTTTTTCCAGATTGCGTGATCTCTGTCAAACTGGAAGATATCAGTATGCATACTGAACATCAGCACATCATCTGCAAATTTCAACTCCGCTTCAAATTTTCCCCTGTCCCTGTACTCCAGCCTTATTTTCCGGTTTGTTTCGGTTTCGGCAAGGATATCATTGAGATCATTGCTTATTTCTCCAAGGACCTCCTTGAGTTCATTGAAAACCTCCAACGACTGGTCGTATACGCATGATTTGATATGGGCTTTTACCTGTAGCCCCTCAAGAATCTTATTCTGCTGTTTCGGTAAAGGATCTGCTGCCATATGATTGTATTGCTCTTTATATTAGTATGATCTTGCAAAAATAACTCTCTGGTTCGAAGGCTTGCCAGAATAAATGCACTTGCCCTCTTCCATGATAACGTTGGTGTCCAATGGAATACAGCGGATAGTAGCTTTAGTCTCCTCTTTAATTCTCTCCTCAGTCTCAGGTGTTCCGTCCCAGTGGCAAAGAAGGAATCCTCCCTCCTCTATCTTCTCCTTGAACTCTTCCCATGTGTTGACCTCAATGGTTTTTGCTGCCCTGAAATCCAATGCCTTCTGGTATATGTTTGCCTGAATCTCATCCATAAGGGCATTGATTTTAACCTCAGCACCCTCAAGCTGCATAGACTCCTTTGTAAGGGTATCCCTGCGGGCAACCTCAATTGTGCCGTTTGCCAAATCTCTTGGTCCCATTGCAATTCTAACAGGAACACCTTTAAGCTCCCATTCTGCAAATTTGAAACCGCTTCTCAAATTGTCCCTGTCGTCAATCTTTACAGAAAGGCCAAGGTTCTCCAGTCCTTTCTTCAGCTCTTCCATCTTGCCGATAATTGTAGCGTGCTCCTCATCTGTCTTGAAGATAGGAACCATAACTACGTGGATAGGAGCCAATTTTGGAGGAAGTACAAGACCGTTATCGTCTGAATGGGCCATGATAAGTGCTCCCATAAGGCGTGTTGAAACACCCCATGATGTAGCCCAAACATACTCCAATGTACCCTCCTTGCTTGCATATTTCACATCGAATGCTTTTGCGAAGTTCTGGCCAAGGAAGTGGGATGTACCTGCCTGGAGCGCTTTTCCGTCCTGCATCATTGCCTCAATGCAATAGGTATCAAGGGCGCCTGCAAATCTCTCGTTTGCAGATTTCTTGCCCACTACTACAGGGACAGCCATGTAATCCCTTGCGAATTTTGCATATACGTTTACCATTTTTTCTGTCTCCTCAATTGCCTCCTCCTTTGTAGCGTGTGCTGTATGTCCCTCCTGCCACAAGAACTCTGCAGTTCTGAGGAACAGACGGGTTCTCATCTCCCATCTTACAACGTTTGCCCACTGGTTGCAAAGGATTGGAAGATCCCTGTATGAGTTGATCCAGTTTTTATATGTATTCCAGATGATGGTCTCTGAAGTAGGTCTCACAATAAGCTCTTCCTCCAGTTTTGCGCTTGGATCTACAACAACGCCGTTACCCTCAGGGTCTACCATAAGGCGGTGGTGTGTAACTACTGCACACTCTTTTGCAAAACCCTCAACATGCTCAGCTTCCCTGCTAAGGAAAGATTTTGGTATAAATAGTGGAAAGTAAGCGTTCTGGTGGCCTGTCTCCTTGAACATTTTATCTAGCTGATGCTGCATTTTCTCCCAAATCGCATATCCGTACGGTTTAATTACCATACATCCTCTTACTGCAGAATTTTCAGCCAAATCTGCTTTTACAACAAGGTTGTTGTACCACAGTGAGTAATTCTCTTCTCTTTTTGTAACCTCTTTAGCCATTATATTGTTGTTTTATTTTTTCTGATTGGAACAATTTTTGATATATTCGCATAAGTAATGAATGACAAAAGTACAAAAAATATATAAAACACAGGAGGTAAAAATGAAAAACAAGAGCTTATTTATTTTATTGGCAGCAGTTTTGCCTTTGTTCTCTTGTGGAACCATGAGCTATTCGGCTTTTCAGGGGGGAGGGCAATTCAGGAACAGTATCTATTATGCCCCTGGAAACAGAACATCTGCCGTACAGGTTGTTGAAAGGGGAGAGTCTGCAACGGAGCAGCGGCAATACCAGCCGCAGGGAACGCAGAATGATACCAGGACAGTTTATGTTGGGGATGCGGACCATGTGGAGATAAACTATGAACCTGGTGCTTCATATACAATTATGGATGATGAGGAGAGCTATGCAGCACGTTTGAGGAAATTTGATTCGCCAACTTATACTGTAAACATAAATTTTGTGGAGCCTTACTGGTGGGATGTTGATTTATGGTGGTATGGCCCAAGGTGGCATTGGAATACTCCAAGCTGGCATTGGCATTCATATTGGTATAATCCATGGTACAGCCGCTGGTACGGCCATTGGTCAGACCCTTGGTGGAGCAGGCCTCATTGGGCATGGCACAATCACTGGTATGATCCATGGTGGGGTCCGGTACATCGTCCTGTATATGCACCATGGCCCGGACATGGCCCTGCAGGAGGTCCCGGGTATCATCCTGGACACGGCAGACCTGTAAGGGATGTATATTATGGCAAGAGACATTCAGGCTCTTCATACAGTAATGTAAACAGGGGTAATGTAACCTCAGGAAAACCTGGAGGTACGGACAACAAGAACAATGGAGGCAGTGTAACCCGCAAGCCTTCCAGAAACCAGCAGGGCGGCAATGTGAAACCGCAGCAAAAGAGCAGCCAGCAGAGCAGCCATCAGCAGAACAGCGGTTCATATACAAGGAACAGCAACTCTTATAACAGAAGCGGTTCGTCATCATACAACAGCGGAGCCGGCAGAAGCAGTTCTGGCAATTCCGGAGCAACAAGATCATCGGGAGGGGGATCTTCATATAGAAGAAGATAGAATATAAAAGGGAACGTTATGTATAGAAAATTTATATCGGTATTGGCAGTGATGGTTTTTGCTGCCGGTATGTATGCCCAGAATGCTTATGACGCATTGCGTTATTCCGGGCAGTTTGCAGAGGGAACGGCCAGGAGTGCCGCAATGGGTAATGCCATGGTGGCTGTTGGTGGTGATATGGGTGGCCTTACAATAAACCCTGCTGCCAGTGCGGTGTACAGGTATTCCGAGTTTATGTTTACCCCAACGGTAACTGTCGCAGGTATGGAATCTGAGTATCTTGGACTTTCCGCTTCTGCAAACAAGACCAGGGCCGGTGTAGCAAACTTCGGTTATGTAGGATCTTTTTCAACATATAAGAGTTCGGGTCTTGTGAGCTGGAGTATAGGCCTGCTTCTGAACAAGCAGAACAACTTTACTGGTGCACGCAAGGTATATGGACAGACAGATGCATCCAGCTGGCTGGCAAGTCTTGCTTATAATACAGACGGTATTTATGCCCCAAATATGGACTTGACTGACCGTAATGAACCATTCTACAGCAGCAATGCATCGTGGAATTCAATTCTGGCATGGAATGCGTCTTTGCTTGATACACTTCCCGGTACATCTGACCTGTATTATGCTGCAACAGAGAATCTGTATGGTAATGACATTTCGGTAGGAGGGGAACTGGCCCAGAGGTTCAATGCGGAGTCTGTAGGCAATATAACCGAGGCTGTCATCAACTGGGGCGGCAATTTCTCCGACAGATTGTTCGTGGGGGTCAATATGGGTATCCAGAGTATAATGTACAAATATGAAGAATTAATGTCGGAAGAGGCGCTCAACAGTGCAGATTTCCATTCAGGATTCAGTTATTTTTCTTATGGGTACAGATATAAGGCTACAGGTACAGGAATAAATTTGAAGGCCGGCTTGATATATCTTCCTGCAAAATGGTTGAGATTGGGAGCAAGTGTCTCAACTCCAACATGGATGTTTTTGAGTGAGGAGTGGGAGAATGGCGTAAATTCCGAGTTTGATGATGGTTATAGCCAAAGGATAGTTTCACCATTGGGCACTTACAATTACAGACTGAATACCCCTTTCAGATGGAATGTGGGAGCGGCTGTAATGTTGGGCAACAGAGGTGTGATAAGTGTGGATTATGAAAGCGTTGATTATACAAAAGCCAAATTGAGGGATGCCGACTATGAGTTCGGATATGATGTGGAGAACAGTGATATCCGCAAATTGTTTGTAAAGCAGGATATATTCAGAATTGGCGCGGAGATGAATGTCAATCCGGCATTTGCCCTAAGGGCAGGTTACCAGTACCATTCATCTCCTTATGCAGGGGATACATCTGAAGGGGAGCGCAATATAGGTTCCATTGGTGCAGGTTATGTATGGTCGTGTGGAGCCAGTGACATGTTTGTGGATTTGACATACCAGCAGTTGTTGGGCAACTCAAGTGAGAGTTTCTCTCTATATGGTGATACAACTGTCCCTGCCCCTGTTGGTATTGCAAAAACCAATAACTGGAAATTGCTGCTATCTGTAGGATTCAGATTCTAGGAAAGATATGGCATTCGGCCCTTCATTGAAAAGAAGGTCGAGAATGGTAAGATTAGGTACAAAGCCCTGCTTGTTGGTGAAAACCTGCCAGTAGGGCTTTTCCAGTTTAAGCCTTTCAAGCAGATGAGATTCCCTTTTGGGGTGTATTGATTCCCTGAAATCGGAAACGTTGCGTGTTGCCAGCTCTTCTGCGCCCGGAATGATGAACTTGCCGTCTGTATAAGTTATAGGAGTCTCTATGCCAACAAGTTCTGCTATCTTGTGTGTAAGGCGGGTATTGAAAGCAAGGAGGGATTCTTCTCCTGAGTCCATAATTTCATAAATGTCGTCCATATAGTACTCAAAGAAAGGGGATGACATATATGCCGCTTCAAGAGCCCTTTTGTGCTGGAGCAGCCAGGGCTTGGTATAATCAATCTTGAGTTCTGATGTCGGAAGTTTGTGGCTGCTTGTCCCATCCTCCTTTGCAGCACTTCTGAGCACAGGAAGGGTAAGAACAAGAAGCCCGTTGGCACCATTAATGTGACAACGGGTCCTGTATGACTGTTTCTGATACATCTCCCCGCTCTCTATCTCAACTCTGGCAGAGTTTGCGATCACCGCAAAATATTCAACAGGAGGGAAGTACGCAGTACTTAGAAGGGATGTCTCAAAAATCATTGCTGAAATTCTGTTATTCGTCTGAAACGGCTTTAGGGTTGAATCTGATGATGCCTCTCTTTGAGCGGGCAATGAAATCGAGGATTGTCCTCTTTTCTACACTCTCTTCAAACTCCTCCTCAACCTTCTTGCATGCAGCAGAAACATTAAGGCCGCTCATATAGATGGTCTTGTAGATCTCCTTGATTCTCTCAATCTGTTCAACTGTGAAGCCTCTTCTGCGCAAGCCGACAATATTGATGCCACAGTAAGACAAAGGAAGTTTTCCTGCCATGGCATATGGAGGAACATCTTTACCTATACGTGATCCTCCGGCAACCATTGCATGTGCTCCGATATTTGAGAACTGGTGAGCTGCAGATGCACCGCCTATAATTGCCCAGTCATCAACTTTTGTCTCGCCCGCAATGCCAACGTAGCTTACAAGTATACAGTTGTTTCCTACCTCACAATCATGTGCCACGTGGGCATATGACATGATGAGTGTGTTGTTCCCGACAATTGTTTTTCCTTTTCCGCTTGCTGCTGTACCGCGGTTGATTGTTGCGCACTCCCTGATGGTTACATTGTTTCCAATCTCTACATATGAAATCTCATCTTCAAATTTCAGATCCTGAGGTATGGCACCTACAACTGCTCCCGGGAATACCTTGCAGTTGTTGCCAATTTTAACGTAGTCATAAATGGTGGCATTTGGGCCAATCTCGCAGTTGTCTCCAATTTCAACATTCTCCGCAATATAACAGAAAGGGTGTATTTTTACATTTGCACCAATCTTTGCGTTAGGATGAACATAAGAACGTTCCATATATATTATTTTTAATAAATTATTACTCCTTGTTTTTGATTACCTGTGCAACCATATCGCTCTCGCAGGCCAATGTGTCTCCAACATAAGCTTCTCCGTGCATGCATACAATCGATCTTCTCAATGGCTGGGTTATTTTGAGCTTGAATACAAGAACATCGCCCGGGACAACCTTTCTCTTGAATTTTGTATTGTCTATCTTGGCAAAATATGTTGAGTATTTTTCAGGCTCGTCAACACTGTGAAGTACAAGAATTCCACCTACTTGGGCCATAGCCTCAACAATAAGTACTCCCGGCATTACAGGCTCCTGTGGAAAATGGCCGAGGAAGAAACCTTCGTTTACACCTATTGTCTTTATTCCAACTATATAATCTTCTCCAATCTCGGCAATTCTGTCAACCATAAGGAATGGCGGACGGTGTGGCAGAATCTTCTTTATCCCGTTGATGTCTATTGCAGGCAGGGCATTAGGATCATATTTAGGTATATTGTTCTCCATATTTGTGATGGTTTAATTGTCCTTTGCGTACTCTTTTATTATTTTGGCAAGTTGTGTGTTTATGCCGTGACCGGTCTTGTAACCTATAACCTTTGCTTTCAATGGAGCCCCTACTAATGCGAAGTCGCCCATAATGTCCAAAAGTTTGTGGCGTGCACACTCATTTGAGAATCTGAGTTCAAGGTGGTTGAGGTATCCCTCCGGTGCCCTCTCAAGCGATGAAGTGTTGAATACACCTGCAAGGCGGTCAAGCTCCTCCTGGGGAACAGGGTGCTCAACAATTACAATTGCGTTGTCAAGGTCTCCACCCTTAATGAGGTTGTTCTTGAACAGAGGTTCCAGTTCGTGGAAGAATACAAAAGTTCTGCAAGGGGCGATATCCTTTGCAAAATCTGTAGTCTCATCAAGTCTGGCATACTGGTTGCCAAGAACTTTTGAGTTGTAGTCTATCATAAGGTCTACAGAGAAGTGGTCATCAGGCATGATGATTATCTCGGAACCGGTCTTCTCGTTCCTGTAAACTATCTTGTCTTTAAGCTCAAGATATTTTCTTGGGGCATCCTGCTCAACCAGGCCGTCCTTACAGATTGCCTCAACGTATGGCTTTGCACTGCCGTCTAGAATAGGGACCTCCTGTGAATCAATGGATACAAGTGCATTATCTATGCCAAGACCGTTGAATGTGGCCATAAGGTGCTCGAGAGTGGAGATCTTTACATCGCCTTTCTCCAATGTTGTACCTCTGGCAGTAGTTGTTACATAATCTACAAGAGCGTCAATGACGGCATCCTCGCCAATATCAACTCTCTTGAATTTTATTCCATGGTCTGCAGGAGCCGGTTCAAGAACCATTGTTACACTCCTGCCGGTATGAAGTCCTTTTCCTTTGAATGTATATTTACACTTTAGCGTGTGCTGTTTGTTGTTCATATATTATTTTGAGGTATTAGGTATCAAAAATACAAATATAGTTATTTGTTCGGTAGTTTCCTAAACAAAGCATAACACTTGAGGTATTGCTTGTAGTCGAAAGCAGGGCTTCCCATAAGGGTCTCACCCTCTTTCTTGGTGCTTCCAAGTATGCCGGCCTGAGCTCCTACGCTTGTTTTGTCGTGTATTGTAAGATGTCCGGCAAAGCCTACCTGTCCACCAATGATACAGCTTGCGCCAATCTTTGTGGAGCCTGCCACACCGCTCTGTGCCGCCATTACCGTATTCTCGCCAACCTCCACGTTGTGGGCTATCTGAATAAGGTTGTCCAATTTTACACCTTTCTTTATCAAAGTTGTACCCATTGTGGCTCTGTCAACAACGGTGTTTGCACCAATCTCAACGTCATCCTCAATTGTAACTATACCGGTCTGTGGGATTTTTTTGTACGATCCGTCTTCCCTCGGAGCAAAGCCGAATCCGTCGGAACCAACCACTACATTTGCGTGGAGGATGCAGTTGTTGCCTATCTTGCAGCCGTCATAAACTTTCACGCCAGGGTAAAGTATGCAGTTCTCTCCAATTGTAACTTCGTTGCCAATGTATACTTGAGGGTAAATCTGGGTATCCTTTCCAACCTTGCTCTTCTTCCCGACAAAAGAAAAGTCTCCCAACCATACACCTTTTCCCAATTTGGCGCTCCATGCACATTTTGAACTCCATGCGCGGCCGCTCTTTCTGGCTTTTTTAAGGGTGTTCAAAAGGTCAAGCAGTGACGCAACCGCCTCGTATGCGTTGTCCACGAGGATAAGGGTAGGGGCGACAGGCTCCTTGGGCTTGAATGTCTTGTTTATGATAATTATACTTGCCTTGCAGGTGTAAAGATGCTGCTCATATTTTGGGTTGGCGAGGAAACAGATGTTTCCGGGTTTGCCCTGCTCTATTTTAGCAACTGAAGAAACCTTTACGGTAGGGTCTCCGATAATTTCTCCATTGAAATGTTGTGCAATAACTTCTGCTGTTACTTCCATAAGTGATATTCTCTGTATAACAAAGCAAAAATAATAATAATTTGTGAGATAATTTGGTTTTGTTCAATAATTTTTGTTCCTTTGCACTTGAAATGAAAGGCTTGAGGGTGACCGCGTGCGGTTGCCCTTTGTCATATTTGAACGATTATGATTACAGCAGAAGCATTACACGGCGCAATAGCCGGATATTTGGCAGAGAAAGGTCTCTTCCTTGTAGATATTGAGATTTCAAAGGATAATGACATTACAATTGCGGTAGAGAGCAGTGAGGGTGATGTGAAGATTGAGAATTGTGTGGACATAGACCATATTGTTGCAGGGGTGTTCGACAGGGATGTTGAGGATTATTCACTTACAGTAACATCTGCAGGTCTCGACCAGCCGTTCAAGGTGCTGCAGCAGTATCAGAAATTTGTCGGGAGTGAAGTTGAGGTTGTTGTTAAAGGTGGCGGAAAAATGAAGGGTATCCTTTCGTCTGCCACAGAGGAGGGTTTTGAGGTTACTGTGAGCAAGATGGTGAAGGTTGAGGGGAGCAAGAAGAAAGTACAGCAGGATACTGTAACCGCATTTGCCTATGATGCGGTAAAATCATGCAAGCCGGTAATAAAATTCAAGTAAAAACGTATAAAATAGAATATATAAAATGGAAGGTCTTAATTTAATTAGCACATTTGCTGAATTTAAGGAGCTTAAAAACATCGATCGCCCAACAATGATGAGTGTGTTGGAGGATATTTTTCGCACACAGCTTGCCAAAATGTACGGCACAGCCGACAATTTTGACATTATCATAAATATTGACAAGGGTGATTTTGAGATTTGGAGAAACAGGACTGTTGTTGAGACAGTGGAGGATCCAAATACTGAAATTTCAAAAGAGGAGGTTGACAAGATTGACAGCTCATACGAGATTGGAGAGGAGTTTACCGAGGAGGTTAAGCTGGCGAGCTTCGGCAGAAGGGGTATCCTTAACTTGAGACAGAATTTGTCGGGAAGAATCATGGATATTGAGAAGGCTAACCTTTACAATGCCTACAGGGACAGGATTGGTGAGGTTATGGTTGGTGAGGTTTACCAGGCATGGAAAAAGGAGGTGCTTGTACTTGATGAGGAGGGCAATGAGCTTCTTCTTCCAAAATCTGAGCAGATCCCTTCTGATTTCTTCCGCAAGGGAGAGTCTGTAAGAGCCGTTATCTCAAAGGTTGAGATGAAGAACAACAATCCTGTGATCATACTTTCAAGAACTGCTCCTATGTTCCTTGAAAGATTGTTCGAGCAGGAGGTTCCTGAGATTTTCGACGGCCTTATCACAATCAAGAAGATTGTACGTATCCCTGGTGAGAGAGCCAAGGTTGCAGTTGAGTCATACGATGACAGAATTGATCCTGTAGGAGCTTGCGTGGGTGTGAAAGGTTCACGTATCCACGGTATTGTAAGGGAGTTGAAGAACGAGAACATTGATATCATCAACTGGACTTCAAACATCCAGCTTCTTGTGCAGAGAGCGTTGAGCCCTGCAAAAATATCTTCAATCAAAGTTGAGGAGGGTCTCATCAGCGTTTGGTTGAAACCTGGCGAGGTGTCTCTTGCAATCGGTAAGAACGGTAGCAACATCAAGCTTGCAAGCATGTTGGTAGGCCAGGAGATTGAGGTGTTCAGAGAACTTGAGGAGGAGGAAGAGGATGTGTTGTTGAGCGAGTTCACCGACGAGATTGACCAGTGGATCATTGATGCCCTTAAAGGTATTGGATGTGATACTGCCAAGAGTGTCCTTGCCCTTTCTGTACAGGATATAGTAAAACGTGCAGATTTGGAAGAGGAGACAGTTGTTGAGATTCAGAATATCCTTAAATCCGAGTTTGAGGACTAATTGAAAGTAAAATTATTGTTGAATTAAAATGGGGGAAATAATATGACAGGAAACGATAATATAAGAATAGGTAAAGTACTTAAAGAGTTCAATATAGGAATGGGTACCCTAGTTGAGTTCTTGCACAAGAAAGGTATCAACATAGATTCCAATCCGGGAGCCAAGCTTACCGCAGACCAGTATGCGCTTGTTGCCAAAGAGTTCAAGAAGGAGCAGATTGTAAAGGAGGAGTCAAAGAAGGTTGCCATTAAGGTTAAGGATATAACCGAGAAGGAGTCTAAGGAGGAGAAAGAACCGGAACCTGAGAAAGAACTTCTGATAAAGACATCCACTCCTGAGGTGAAAGGTCCTAAGGTGTTGTACAAGATAGATTTGGACAAGCCTAAGAGCGAGCCTAAGACTGAGGAAGTGAAGAAGGAGGAGGTAAAAGCTCAGCCTGTGCAGGAGCCTGCAGCGCCAGCAGCACCTGAAGTGAAAAAAGAGAACAAACCTGTGGAGAAGACTCCCGACAACCCTAAAGTGGAGCATAAACCTGTTCCCCCAGCAGTGAAACCACAGCAGCAGGAAAAATCACCTAAAGCAGCAGAAGAGAAACCTGTTGAGCCGGCTCATATTGCAACCGTAGTGAAGACCTTGGAAGGCCCTAAAATCCAGGGTAAGATTGACTTGAGCAAATTTGAGAAGAAACCTTCCGAGAACAAGAACAACGGCAAGAGGGAGAGAATCCACAAGAAGAACGAGAAGGTTGATGTTGCCAAAGAGTCAAAACAGAACAACGGCAAGCAGAACCAGGGTGGAGGCCACAACAACCAGAACAAACAACAGGGAGGCCCTAACCCCAACAAGCATCAGCAGAACAACAAGAACAACCAGAATAACGGTAAAGGGAACAAGAAGGACAAGTTCAAGCCGGTGAAGGTTGAGGTTGATGAGGATGCAGTACAGAAGCAGATCAAGGAGACCTACCAGAGAATGGTAGAGGGCAAAGGCAAGACCAAAGGCTCAAAATACAGAAAAGAAAAGAGGGAGTTGAACGTTCAGAGAATGATGGAGGAGGAAGAGTTGGAGCAGATGAACAGCAACGTACTCAAAGTTACTGAGTTCGTTACTGTAAATGAGCTTTCAACAATGATGAACACCCCTGTAATCAAAGTAATTGAGGCTTGTATGAACCTTGGCCTTATGGTGTCAATCAACCAGAGGCTCGATGCTGAGGCATTGGTGCTTGTAGCAGAGGAGTTCGGTTACAAGATTGACTTTGTAACTGCAGAGATTCAGGAGACAATTGATGAGGAGAATGATGTTGATACACCTGAGATGATGGAGGAGAGACCTCCAATCGTAACAGTGATGGGTCACGTTGACCACGGTAAGACATCATTGCTTGACTATATCCGTAAAGCCAATGTGATTGCCGGTGAGGCAGGTGGTATTACCCAGCACATTGGTGCATATAACGTAAAATTGCCTGATGGCAGGAAGATCACATTCCTTGACACCCCAGGTCACGAGGCGTTTACAGCAATGCGTGCCCGTGGTGCCAAAGTGACAGACCTTGCAATCATCATTGTGGCAGCCGACGATGCCATAATGCCGCAGACAGTTGAGGCCATCAGCCACGCACAGGCGGCAGGATGTCCAATGATCTTTGCAATCAACAAGATTGACAAGCCTGCAGCAAACCCAGACAAGATCCGTGAGCAGTTGTCGCAGATGAATATCCTTGTAGAGGACTGGGGTGGTAAATACCAGTGCCAGGAGATCTCTGCAAAACAGGGTATTGGTGTTGAGGACCTTTTGGAGAAGGTGTTGCTTGAGGCAGACATGCTTGAGCTTAAGGCCAATCCTAACAAGAAGGCCGTAGGTACAGTGATTGAGTCTTCATTGGATAAAGGTAGAGGATACCTCGCAACAATACTTGTACAGGCAGGTACCTTGAGAGTGGGTGATGTAATGTTGAGCGGTTGCTACACCGGTAAGGTAAAGGCAATGTTCAACGAGCGTGGCCAGAAGGTTACAGAGGCAGGTCCTTCAACTCCGGTATCAATCCTCGGTTTGAACGGTGCACCTAATGCGGGTGAGAACTTCAACGTATTTGATGACGAGAAAGAGGCTAAGGACATTGCAAACAAGAGGGAGCAGCTGTTGCGTATCCAGGGCTTGAGAACCCAGAAGCACATTACATTGGAGGAGATCGGACGCCGTATAGCAATCGGTAACTTCCAGGAGCTTAACGTTATCATCAAAGGTGACGTGGACGGTTCAATTGAGGCATTGTCCGATTCATTGATCAAGCTTTCAACAGAGGAGATACATGTAAATGTAATCCACAAGGCTGTGGGTGCAATTTCAGAGTCTGACGTTCTGTTGGCTGCAGCATCAAATGCAATCATCATAGGATTCCAGGTAAGACCTTCTGCAAATGCAAGAAAACTTGCAGACAACGAGGAGATTGAGATCCGTCTTTACTCTGTAATCTACGATGCAATCAACGAGGTGAAGAGCGGTATCGAGGGTATGCTTGCACCTGAGGAGAAAGAGGAGGTTACAGCAACTGCTGAGGTTCGCGAGACGTTCAAGATTTCCAAAGTGGGTACAATTGCAGGATGTATGGTTAAGGAGGGTAAACTTACCAGAAATGCCAAAGTGCGCGTAATCCGCGACGGTATTGTAGTCTACACCGGAGCACTCGGTTCGCTGAAACGCTTCAAGGACGATGTCAAGGAGGTTAACAGCGGTTACGATTGCGGTTTGAACATTGACGGATACAACGATATTAAAGTTGGTGACGTTGTTGAGGCTTACCAGATTGTAGAGATAAAGAGAACCTTGTAACAAGGCTTCCATAAACTTAAAAAGGACTGTCCGCAAGGGCAGTCCTTTTTATATGTGCAATATTTATATTTTAGTATCTGAACCTGTAGCAGTAAGGATGGCGGGCATAAACCTTGAATCCCTCCTGGTCAAGGGCTTTGGTGTAGATGTTCCTGATGGTCTCCTCAGGGTTGGCAGCAGCCTTCACTGCAGCATCAGCACCACCTATAAGCTCCATGATCTGGTCTACCTGGCTTTTTGCCTTAGGGTACTCAACCACTCTGTAGTCTCCGGTAAGGTTTGCACAGATTGCTGCATAGCTGATGGCATCTGCAAGACCGCCAATCTCATCCACAAGCTTGTTCTCCAAAGCATCGGCACCTGTCCATACCCTTCCCTGGCCAACCTCGTCAACATACTCAACAGGCAGATCCCTTCCTTTTGAAACAAGGTTGGTAAAATCTGTGTAGATATCCTCTACCATACCCTGCATGAAGGCAACCTCTTTCGCATCAAGAGGATCGATGCCGTTCATCATGTTGCTGTGTGTATTTGAGCCTATATTTGCGGTATTTACATGCAGATGTTTCTTCAATCCCTTACCATAATTCATTGCCATGCTGAACACACCTATTGAACCGGTAATGGTAGTGTTGTCGGCATAGATTTTCTCGGAATTTGCAGCAATCCAGTATCCGCCTGAAGCTGCGTAATCACCCATACTTACAACAACTGGCTTGTTGAGTCTCATAAGCTGGAGCTCGTTGTTGAGAATCTCCGCAGCCTGGGCATCTCCACCTGGAGAGTTTACCCTCAATACAACACCTTTAATTGAAGAGTCGCGGCTTACCTCCCTCAAGATTGGATAGAATTTCTTCACCGACAAACCTTCAGATGCATCCATTGTAATTTCACCGTCAGCATAAATTACAGCAATTTTCTCTTTAGCCGCAATGTTTGGTTTTACAGTTGCCTGTGCATATTTGGCCAGGCTTATGAATTTGAGGTCCTTGTCTTTCTCAACATCAAACAGGTTGCAAAGGATGGTGTTCATCTCATTTCTGGTAACAAGTGCATCAACAAGGCCGTTCTCAACCATTGACTCTGCAGAGAAAAGCTTGAGGTCATCTACAAGGGAGTTGAGTTTTGCAGGCTCAATATTGCGGCTCTGGCAAATCTCGTTTACCCAGGTGCCCCATATTGATTCCAGCATTTCCTTGTTCTGCTCATAGTTCTCCTTGCTTATTTCAGAGGCAATGAACTGCTCTGCAGCGGCTTTGAACTTGCCGTGTCTGATAAGCTGTACCTGCACTCCAAGATTGTCGAGAAGATCCTTGAAGAACATCATGGTGCTTCCTATACCAACCATTGCTGAAGAACCTCCGTTGTTCATGTAGATCTTGTCTGAAACAGATGCAAGATAGTATGATCCCTGTGAGAAGTTGTCTACGTAGGTGATGATGGCTTTGCCGGATTTCTTTGCATTTTCAAGGGCATTCCTTATCTCCTCAAGGTTTGCCATTCCCACATTGAGGGAGTTGATGTTGAGGTAGATGAATTTGACAGAAGGGTCAGTAGCTGCGTTTTCTATTGCCTTTACAGCCTTAAGGATACCCAACGGCTTTGCCGAGCTGAAGTTCAGGCTCTGCAAGGCAGCCATTGCATCTTCCTGTCCCAGTTCGGTCACAGGATTGTTGAAGTCTACCTTGAGGATAGCTTTTGCCGGTACTGCAGGCTCCTCTTCTTCTCCAAGAGCTGCGATTCCGCCAATTATCCCAAAAAACAGCATTGAGCTGATGAACATCGCAATAAGGGTTCCAACGATTACTGCAAGTGTGGTTTTAAGGAAATTTTTCATGTTTATACTTATTATTATGTTGTAATCTTAGAGTTGTTACAAATGTAAAAAAAAATTGCTATTTTTGTCCCCAAATGAAAAGTTTTGTAAGGAACATATTGTTTGTTGCGGTGGCGCTGCTGTATATCGTATCTACAATGGGATACGGTGTGCACAAGTGTGCATCAGACGGTACGGCATCCCTTATCCTGCTTTTTGGCGAGACCCCTTGCGAGTGGGTGCACTCACATGTTGATGATGAGGGCAACTGCTATACACATGCCCACAATCCTGCCGAGCACCACGGGTGCTGCCATCACGGGGAAGAGCACGGACACGATGACAACTGTTGTTCTACAAGCGTTTATGTACTTACACATGACCAGACAACCCAGGAGGATGTGCAGATTCTTGTTCCTGCAATTTCATTGGGTGATTCTTTAATTTACGGTATCGGGCAGCACGATCTGCTTGCCGGTACATTCTCCGGTTCTGCCTGCGGCACTGTCCTGAAAGAGCCGTTGCCACAAGATGTGCAACAGGCATTGCTTTGCACCTTCAGAGTTTAGAAAATTTAGTGTAAATGCTTGATTGTCATCAAGCAGATTCTATTCTATGCTAAATTTTCAAACTAAAAATCCTTATAATGAAAAAAATATTTACCCTTTTGTTTTTTGTATTTGTGTGCAGTACGTTTGCTGCAGCACAGAAAGTTAGCGGCAAGGTTTATTTCCTCAATTCTCAGGGTGAGAAAGAGGCCGGTGCCTTTACAAGCGTATGGTGGATGGAGGGAAAATCTGCTGTAGAAGCTGACGAGAACGGTGTGTTTACCATCAGGCAGCTCAAAGGAGACAACATTACCCTCATTGCCTCTTATGTAGGTTATACTCAGGATACAGTAAAACTGTTTGAGAATGGTGTGAACCTTATTGCGGACAAGGAGATTGTATTCAACCTGAAGCCTGCAAACGAGCTTGAGTCGGTAACTGTTACCGGAAGGCAGCAGGCAAACTTCCTTTCAAAGACTACAAGCATAAAAACAGAGGTTATCTCTGCTGCAGGCTTGTGCAAGATGGCATGCTGTTCATTGGCGGAGAGTTTTGAGAGTTCAGCCAGTGTGAGTGTAGGTTATTCAGATGCGGTAACAGGTGCAAAACAGATCAAGCTGTTGGGATTGTCGGGAAGCTATACACAGATGTTGGATGAGACACGTCCCGTAATGAGGGGTTTGGCTTCTCCGTTTGGACTTACTTATATTCCCGGCCAGTGGCTTGAGAGCATCCAGATTGCAAAGGGCCCTTCTTCTGTAGTGAACGGTCTTGAGGCAATAACAGGCCAGATTAATGTAGAGCACAGGAAACCCACTGCCGAGAATCCGCTGTTTGTCAACCTGTTCACAAACACCAACCTAAGGGCCGAGGCCAATGTGGCTTCCTCTTTGCAGCTTAATGACAAATGGAGCACTGTGATGATGGCCCATTTCTCAAAGGACAACATGAAACACGACGAGAATGATGATACTTTCAGGGATGATCCTATGACGCAGCAGGTTAATTTTGACAACAGATGGTTGTATTTTGATCCCGACGGAACTCAGGTGAGGTTCGGTTTCAAGGTGATGAGCGATACACGCATTGGCGGACACAAGGATTATGAGGAGGGAATGAATGACCGCGAGTTCGGATTGGGCAAGGCTTACAGCATGGGAATTTGGGGCAATGAGATCCATAACAAGAGTGTAGGCGGTTTCTTCAAGCTTGGTATTCCATTGAATGAGGATCAGAGCAGGAATATTGCTTTTGTGGCGGATTATTCATATTATGATATGGAGAGCACTTATGGTCTCAAGGATTTTGGAGGTTACCAGAATATGGGATTCTTTAATGCCATGTATCACCATGATGTAAATGAGAATCATAAATATACCTTGGGCTTGAGCGGCAGATATGATGATATCCACAGCAATTATGCATGCTACAAGCCATCAGGAAATGCATCTTCTCCTGTTGCAGATATAAAGAGAATGGATTTCAGGACTGATGACAAGGTTGTTGGTGCTTATGGCGAGTATACCTATACCCTGGATGAGAAAATCTCGTTGGTTGCAGGAATGAGGGCCGACTACAGTTCGCAGTTCGGCTGGCAGGTTGCTCCAAGGGCAAGTTTCAAATACTCATTTACCGACCAGACAATCTTGAGGCTTACCGGAGGAAGGGGCTTCCGCACTCCTGAGGTGATAACAGATAATCTTGGTGTACTTTCGTCGGGAAGAGATCTCAAGATTGCAGACAATCTTCAGGCGGAGGATGCGTGGACATTCGGAGGAAACTTTACCCAATATTTCAAGATTGGGGAGAGGGAGAACAACTATTTCAGCTTTGATTATTTCAGGACAAGTTTCAACCATAAGGTGGTTTACGACTGGGATACCGATATGGACAATGTTGTGATTTATGACTTCAGGGATGCTACAGCCGGTACCAACAGGGCGTATACTGATACTTACCAGTTTGATTTGTCATTGGAGCCTTTTGAGAGGTTTACTGCAATTGCCACTTTCCGTTACAGCAATGCGAAGATCTCAATGAAGGATCAGGGATTGGTTGATGCACCTATGACCAGCAAATATAAAGCGGTACTTAATTTGCAGTATGCTTTGCCTTTGAACAGATGGATGTTTGATGCCACTGCCCAGTTGAACGGCCCTTGCACTTTGCCGCAGTTCATGGGAGGCGGGGAGTCTGAGGTTTATCCTATGTTCTTTGCCCAGATTACCAAGAAGATAAATCTTGTGGATGTATATGTGGGTGTGGAGAACATTTTAGGGTATACCCAGGAGAATCCAATCATGAATGCAAATGATGCTTTTGGGAAGAACTTCAATGCCGCTATGGTTTGGGGCCCTCTTATGGGAAGGATGATTTATGCCGGCATGAGACTTACTTTGTGGAAAAAATAACATTTAAAACATTACAGATATGAAATTTTTCAAATTTATGATGGTATTGGCAGTTATGGTATCTGCTGTTACCTTTAATGCACAGGCTCAGAACAAGAAAAAGAAAGGTGTTGAGGAGGTTACTTTCTCTGTACATCTTCACTGCAATGATTGCGTAAAGAAAGCTCAGGCTGTAGTTCCTACAGTTAAGGGTATAAAGGATTTGAAAGTGAGCCTGGAGAAACAGACTTTCTGGATCAAATATGATACTTCAAAAACCTCTAAAGAGGAGCTTGTTGCAGCATTGGCAAAGAAGGGTTATGATGTTAAGGAGATAAAAGACGGCCATAACCACGACCATAACCATGCTCATGAGCATGGCCACGAGCATGGCCATAGCCACAGCCACTAATATCCGGTTCCGGAATATGATTGTACAGGGGCAGCCGCAAGGTTGCCCTTTTTATTTATGGAAAATGTTAGTACATTTGTAAAATGTATTTTTTGTAAAAAAGGAGAACATATATGAAAAGGTTGCTGTTTATTTTGACTGTATTGTTATGCTCTGTACAACTCTTTGCCCAGCAGTGGGTTAGGGTGAACACTGTAGGCTATTTGCCAAATGATGTGAAGGTTGCGGTATTCATTTCAAAGGAACCGGTGAAAGCTGTATCGTTCAAGGTTTGTGATGCTGTTACAGGTGAGGTTGTATTGGTATCCCATACCAAGGCAGTAAGTGGCGAAAAATGGAAAATGGGTTCTGCATACAGGCTCAATTTCTCTGATTTGAAGAAAGAGGGTGGCTACTATATTGAGTGTGGAGATGCAAAATCCCCTAATTTCAGGATTGGAGCAGACGTTTATGACGGGCTTGCAGATTATATGCTTGTGTATATGAGGCAGCAGAGATGCGGCGACAATCCTTATACAGATACCTTGTGCCATCAGCACGACGGATACATTGTAGACCATCCTACCCGTAACGGAGAGAAGATTGATGTAAGGGGAGGCTGGCATGATGCTACAGATTATCTTCAGTACCAGACTACATCAGCAACAGCTACCTATCATATGATGTTCGCATACTATATGGCACAGGACAAATCTGTGTTCAAGGACAAATACCTTTCAAACGGCAGAAAAGGTTCAAACGGTATTCCCGATATCCTTGATGAGGCCAAATGGGGCCTTGAGTGGCTCAACAAGATGAATCCGGAGGATAAAGTGATGTTCAACCAGATTGCCGATGACAGGGACCATGCGGGATTCAGACTGCCCCATAAGGATACAGTGGATTACGGTTGGGGCCCCGGTGAGGGAAGACCGGTATATTTTGTAACCGGCAAACCTCAGGGATTGGGCAAACATATAAACAGGACAACCGGTGTTGCTTCAACAGCAGGCAAGTTTGCCTCTACATTTGCGTTGGGTGCCCAGATTTTCAAGGATATAGATCCAAAACTTGCCAATACAATACAGCTGAAGGCTGTGCAGGCCTTTAATTTTGGTGAGGAATTCCCCGGAAATACACAGACAGCGTGTCTTGTATCACCATATTTCTATGAGGAGGATTCATATGTGGATGACCTTGAGCTTGCTGCTGCAACTTTGGCAGAGTTTACAGGTATGCCGGAGTGGACCAAGAAAGCAAACTACTGGGGAGACCTTGAGCCTGTAACCCCTTGGATGGAGGTGGGCAGAAGAGGTGAGTACCATCACTACCAGTGGTATCCGTTCATCAATCTTGGACACTTCCTCCAGGCAAAGAGTACAAATGAGAAAATAGCAAAGAAATACCAGGGCTTCATGAAGCTAGGTCTGGATATTCTCAAGAAAAATGCGGAGAATGATCCGTTCATGCACGGAGTCCCTTACTTGTGGTGTTCAAACAATCTTACTTCTGCAGCAGTTTCATATGCAAGATTGTACAATATTGCGTCGGGAGACTCTTCATTCCTTGAAATGGAGATGGCACTGAGGGACTGGCTTCTTGGATGTAACCCTTGGGGTACAACAATGATTGTAGGTTACCCTTCAATAGCTGATTATCCTTTGTATCCTCACTCGTCGTATCTTACAGAATGGAATGACATCACTTATGGCGGTCTTATAGACGGACCTATCCAGAGAGATCTTTTTGAGGAGAGGGCTGGCGGTTCCCTTACAAGGCCGGATGACCTTGCAGTATTCAATGAGGGAGAGGCAGTTTACCACGACGACTACGGCGACTATTCAAGCAACGAGCCGACAATGGACGGTACTGCAGGACTTACCTACTATTTCTCGGCAATGGAGGAGATGGGCAAGCAGCAGAAGAACCTGAATGTGGTGAAGGACAAATATGACTGTGTGGTAAGAATAAAACCTGAAGAGAAGAACATATTCCTTGTATTTACGGCAGACTCAATGTTCCAGGGTGGAGAGGCCATTCTCAAGACCTTGAAGAAGAACAAGATAAAAGGCTCATTCTTCTTTACCGGAAATGCATTGAGAATGGAGGAGCATAAAGATATCATTGAGAAGATAATAAAGGATGAGCACTATGTCGGAGGCCATTCAGATTCACATATGCTTTATGCAGGATGGGACAACAGGGATTCACTTATTGTTACATACGCGCAGATTGAGGATGATATCATTGCAAACGCAAGGGAACTTGAGAAATTTGGTATAACCAAAGAGAAATCATTGTGGTTCCTTCCTCCGTACGAGTATTACAACGACGAGAGTGTAAGGATTACTGAGAGCCTCGGCTACAAGGTGCTTAACTATACACCAGGTACAGCTACTCCTGCAGATTATACAATACCTTCCATGAAGAATTACAGGAGTTCACAGCAGCTGATTGACCAGCTGTACAACTTTGAGGTAGTAGAGGGGTTGAGCGGTGCAATCATACTTGTACATCCTGGTGTGAGCGAGGAGAGGACAGACAGACTTTATGACAGGCTTGACGAGATCATCAAGCATATGACAAAACAAGGTTATACCTTCAAGTCATTAAACGAGATTTAATTTATGTACAGAATAGTAAGGAAAGAGGTGCTTTCACCTGTTATTACCCTTATGGAGATTGAGGCTCCAAGGCTTGCCCGTGCGGCGCAGCCCGGGCAGTTTCTTATAGTAAGGGCAGACGAGGAGGGGGAGAGGATTCCTCTTACCATTTGTGATTACGACAGGGAGGCCGGTACGGTTACAATCGTAACACAGGCAATAGGTGCAAGCAGCAAGGAGATATGTGCCCTGAATGAAGGAGATTGTTTCACAGATGTGGTTGGTCCGCTGGGTCAGCCGTCTGAGTTCGTGGATCTTCCCGACGAGCAGCTGAAGCAGATGTCGTTCGTATTTGTAGCGGGCGGATTGGGTACGGCACCTGTATATCCACAGGCAAAATATTTCCACGGGAAGGGTGCAAAGGTAGATGTCATCCTTGGTGCAAAATCTGCAGATCTTGTAATCCTCGAGAAGGAGATGGCAGCAGTATGTGACAACCTGTATATATGCACAGACGACGGATCAAAGGGGTTCAAGGGACTGGTTACCGCTAAGCTTGAGGAACTTGTGAATGAAGGCAAGGTGTATACCCAGGCAGTGGCAATAGGCCCTATGATAATGATGAAATTTGTAACCCTTACAGCAAAGAAGTTCAGCTTGCCTTTGGTGGTAAGCCTCAATACCCTTATGGTAGACGGTACAGGAATGTGTGGAGCGTGTAGGGTAACAGTAGGTGGCAAAGTCCGTTTTGCGTGTGTGGAGGGGCCTGAGTTCAACGCATATGAAGTGGATTTTGACGAGGCCATGAGACGTCAGGCAATGTACAGGGGTAAGGAGATAGAGGAGGATCACAAATGTAAAATAGGGAGGGGAAGATAATGGCAGGAAGAATACCAAGAGTACCGGTAAGGGAGCAGGAACCGCCGGTAAGGGCAAAAAACTTCAAGGAGGTTTGCCTGGGCTATACAGACGAGGAGGCGATGCTTGAGGCACGCAGGTGCCTTAACTGCAAGAGGCCTGCCTGTATGACAGCATGCCCTGTGTCGGTGAAGATACCGTTCTTCATTCAGGCTGTTGCAAAAGGAGATTTTGCAGATGCAGCCAGGATAATTTCCATAGACAGTTCGCTGCCGGCAATTTGCGGCAGGGTCTGCCCGCAGGAGTGCCAGTGTGAAGGTTCGTGTGTAATGGGTGTAAAGGGTGAGCCAGTTGCAATAGGTAAACTTGAGCGTTTTGTTGCAGACTGGAGCAGGGAAAACAATGTTGCATTCAATGAAACAGCCCCATCAAACGGAAAAAAAGTTGCAGTGATTGGAAGCGGCCCGAGCGGCTTGGCCTGCGCAAGTGATTTGGCCAAGATGGGTTATGATGTAACCATATTTGAGGCCCTGCACAAGGCAGGAGGAGTGCTTACATACGGTATTCCGGAGTTCAGGCTCCCTAAGGATACAGTAGTGGCGGCAGAGATAGAGAGCGTAAAGAGGCTGGGTGTAAAGATAGAGACAAATGTTGTTGTAGGGCGTACTCTTACAATAGACGATATGTTCAGCCAGGAGGGCTTCCACGCAGTGTTTGTGGGAAGCGGCGCCGGTCTTCCTAAATTTATGGATATTCCGGGTGAAAACCTCAATGGCGTGGTTTCCGCAAATGAGTTCCTCACCAGAAGCAACCTTATGAAGGCTTATAAGGAAGGGGCAAGAACCCCTATATATGTAGGCAACAAGGTTTGTGTTGTGGGTGGAGGAAATGTGGCAATGGATGCTGCCCGTACAGCGTTGCGCCTTGGTGCTCAGGTTACTGTGGTATACCGCAGGACAGAGAAGGAACTTCCGGCAAGGGCAGAGGAGGTGCACCATGCAAAGGAAGAGGGAATAGAGTTCATGATGCTTACCAATCCGGTAGAGATTGTCGGGGATGAAAAGGGTTGGGTAACCGCCCTCAAATGCGAGAGGATGGAGTTGGGTGAACCGGATGCCAGCGGAAGAAGGTCTCCGGTGGCTGTGGCGGATTCACATTTTAATGTGGAGGCCGATGTGGTTATAATGGCGCTTGGAACATCCCCTAATCCGTTGATTGCCCAGACTACCCCGGGGCTTGAAAGGAGCCGCAAGGGCGGGTTGGTGGCAACTGAGGACGGTGCCACTACCAGAGAAGGTATATTTGCAGGAGGGGATGCAGTAACCGGTGCTGCAACAGTTATTTTGGCAATGGGGGCAGGGCGCAAGGCTGCTGCCGCAATAGATGAATATTTAAAGAACAAGAAATAATATGGCTCAGAAACCAAGTATTCCAAAGGGGACAAGAGACTTTGGACCTGCAGAGATGGCAGGAAGAAATTACATATTCGATACAATCCGTTCGGTGTTCAAGAAGTACGGTTTTGCTCCGCTGGAGACCCCTTCAATGGAGAACCTTTCCACCTTGTTGGGCAAATATGGTGATGAGGGAGACAAACTTCTCTTCAAGATCCTCAATTCGGGAGATGCATTTGCAAAAGTGCAGGGAGAGGAGCTGTCGAACAGCAATGCCCTTTCATTGAAAGTTTGTGAAAAAGGTCTCAGATATGACCTTACAGTGCCGTTTGCAAGATATGTTGTGCAGCACCAGAACGAGTTGGCGTTTCCTTTCAAACGCTACCAGATACAGCCAGTATGGAGGGCAGACCGTCCTCAGAAAGGACGTTACAGGGAGTTCTACCAGTGTGATGTGGATGTAATAGGCAGCAAATCCCTTATCAACGAGCTTGAACTTGTACAGATTGTGGATGAAGTATTCGCAAAATTCGGCATCAATGTATGCATCAAGATAAACAACAGGAAGGTACTTCAGGGACTTGCAGAGGTAATAGGTCATCCCGACAAACTTGTTGACATTACAGTAGCTATAGACAAGATAGACAAGATTGGCCTCGACGCAGTTAAGGCAGAGTTGGCTGAGAGGGGCATTGATGAAAAGGGAATTGCAACTATTGAGCCTGTATTGGTGTTGAGCGGAACAACTGAGGAGAAACTTGCAACAATGAAAGGTATATTGGCAAGCAGTGAGGCCGGTCTTAAAGGACTTGCAGAACTTGAGGAGCTGTTCGGATACATTTCAGTTGCAGGAATCAGGCAGGAGGTGGAGATAGACCTTTCACTTGCCCGTGGCCTCAATTACTACACCGGAGCAATCTTTGAGGTAAAGGCAAAGGATTTTGCAATTGGCAGCATCTGTGGAGGCGGAAGATACGATGACCTTACAGGCATCTTCGGCCTTCCTGGAATGAGCGGCGTAGGCATCTCATTCGGAGCAGACCGTATCTACGATGTGCTTCAGGGTCTGGACAAGTTCCCTAAAGAGGCAATCATAGGTACAAAAGTGCTCTTCTCAAATATGGGTGATGCAGAGGTAGCATACTCGCTTCCAATCATCGCAGGCTTGAGGGCACAGGGTATAAACTGTGAGATTTATCCCGACAAGAGCAAACTCAAGAAACAGTTTGATTACGCAGCCAAGAAAAACATCCCTTACTTTGTAATTGTGGGTGAGCAGGAAGTGGCTGACGGTGTGGTAAATATAAAGAACCAGGTAACCGGTGAGCAGATTGTTTGCAAAAAAGATGAAATAAAATTTGCATAATTGAAAAATAACCTCTACTTTTGCAGTCCAATAACACCGCGGAGTAGAGCAGTTGGTAGCTCGTCGGGCTCATAACCCGGAGGTCGTAGGTTCGAGTCCTGCCTCCGCTACTAAAGAAAAAAGAACAATTCGTAAGAGTTGTTCTTTTTTTTTGTTTCATATCACAATATAGTTGGTTTTAAATGATTAACTTTGTTATTTATAAATTTACAACAATGGTTAGTTTCTATAAGGATAAGTATTTCTGGCTTGTTGCCCTTGTGAGTTTTCTTTCTTTGTTCCTTTTTTTGGGCAGCAGCAGTTTCCATACAAGAGGTGAGCCGCGTGAGGCATTGGTTGCACAGGCCATGATAAATGATTCAAACTGGACCCTTCCTACAACAAACGGTGTGGATATGGCATATAAGCCCCCGTTCTTCCATTGGATGATTGCCGCAACATCTTCTGTTGTTGGACAAGTAAATGAATATACTTCAAGATTCCCTTCTGCCCTAGCCCTTGCGGTTATGGTGCTTGTAGGGTATGCATTTTTTGCAAAGCGCAGGGGCAGGGAACTGGCGTTGCTTACAGCGCTTATAACCATTACAAACTTTGAGGTACACAGGGCAGGAGTCAATTGCCGTGTGGATATGGTTCTGGCTGCATTTATGGTTCTTGCTTTATACGAACTCTACAAATGGGCGGAGAAAAAGCTTAAAGGTGTTCCTTGGCTCGGTATACTTTTCCTCAGCGGGGCGTTCCTTACCAAAGGCCCTGTAGGTCTTGTGCTTCCTTGCGCCGTTGTGGCTGCATTCTGCTGGATAAGGGGAATCAATTTCTTCAGAATCTGTTTTTCTTTCATAGCAGTTGCGTTGGCTGCCTGCATTTTGCCGGCATTCTGGTATGTGGCTGCATGGAAGCAGGGAGGCGAACCGTTCCTTCAGCTTGTCCTTGAGGAGAATGTATACAGGTTCCTTGGCAAGATGAGCTATTCATCGCACGAGAACCCTTGGCCTTATAACGTAATGACAGTGGTAACAGGTTTTGTCCCTTATACAATATTGTTGCTTCTCTCTATGTTCACACTCAAATACACCAGGGTTGCTTCAAAACCAAAGGAGTGGTGGGGCAAGTTTGTCCAGTGGATCAAAAACATGGATGATGCCCGTCTCTTCTCTTTGCTCAGCATTGTAATTATGTTTGTCTTCTACTGCATTCCAAAGAGCAAGAGAAGTGTGTACTTACTCCCGATATATCCTTTCATCGCATATTTCATATCAGAATACATCATCTGGCTTATCCACAACAGACCGAAGTCACTCAAGTGGTTCAACAACATTATGGGAGGTCTTATGGCATTGTTGTCGGGAATATTCCTGATTGCAAGGTGCGGACTGGTTCCACATTCTCTGTTTGGCGGCAAACATGCTGCGGAGAACATTGCATACCTGGAGGCATTGGAGTACCTTCCGTTTGGTTTAGGTTTCTTGCTTGCACTGTTGCCTGCTGCTGTTGCGGTGTGGTATTTCATCTATAAAAACAGGGGATGCAAGTGTGCTTGTTGTGCGGAGTTTGAAAAGATGAGGCTGGCAATGCAGGGTATAGTTATGGCATTTGTGCTGTTTGTTGCCTTGGACGGCATATTCCAGCCGGCGGTGCTTAATGTCAAATCCAACAAGGAGGATGCAATGAAAATTGCACAGCTGGCACCGGAGGGGTATGTATATTCATACATTACAAATACCGTAATGGCAAACAGGATGCATCCGTTTACCATAAATTTCTACTTGAACAACAGGGTAGTGCCGTTTGTGGATTTTGCTCCCGACAATGGATTTGTTATCATATGCGACAAGGAGGTGCAAAAATTCCATGATACATATTCAGCTGAATTCAATATAGAGCAGGTTGAGGGTATAGAGTTCAAAAGCAACGATTTCAGGGACATTACCCATATCTATAAATTTGAGAGAAAATGAAAAGAAGCCCTATAAAACGTTTTACCTGTGCTTTGGGGTATCTCCTTACTGTGCACGTGCTGGCATTGCTTGTGTTTGGAATATTCCGTCTTGTGCTGTTCCTTACTACAAGTTACGAGTTCCCGCAGGATATTGTGGGGGAGAGGTTTCTCCAGAGCATAGCATTTGTAAAGGGAGTGTGGTTTGACAATGTGATTGCCTGCTATATCCTTACCCTTCCACTGCTGGTAATGTGGGTGGCATCCCTGTTCAACTATACCGCAAAATGGCTTTACAGGTTTGCCGGATGGTGGTTTACAATAATGTACGCCATTGCGTTTTCCTTTACGGCTGCCAATATCCCGTATTTTGAATATTTCTTCAAGATCATAAACTCCTCAATCTTCAACTGGTTCGGCTATGCCGGAACCACTGCAGGAATGATTGTTGGTGAGAGTTCGTACTATTTCCCAATAGCACTTGGAGTTGCGGCGGTAGTTGGGTTCGGTTTCACTGTGTGCAAGCTGGCAATGGTATTCTATAAAAGGAGCAAAATTCCGGTATTGCCTTATACCATAAAGAATTTTGTCTCAATTCTTGTATTGGGCGCAGTTACTGCAGGTTTGTGTGTATTTGGTATAAGGGGGCGAACAGGATATAACCCGATCAAGGTGAGCCAGGCCTATTACTGCACCGATCCTTTCCTTAACCAATTGGGTGTAAACCCTGTGTTCAATCTCCTTACAAGTTATCTCGACGATCAGCGCAAGGAGAACAAGCTCCTTGATGTGATGCCTGTAGATGAGGCTGTTGCAACAGCACAGAAGCTCCTTGGCAGGGAAGGTATTGAGGCCGTTTCCCCAATTGCCAGAAAGGTTGACGGGGCGATACAGCCACAGAAAAAGAACATTGTGTTCATTTTTATGGAATCGATGAGTGCCAACCTTATGGGAACATTCGGCAACAAAGGAAACCTTACCCCGTTTCTGGATTCCCTTGCAGGTGAATCTCTGTTGTTTACCAATATCTACTCTGCAGGAATTCATACCAACCACGGAATGTACTCCACATTGTATTCATTCCCTACCATAATGAAGCGCAATGCCATGAAGGGGAGTGTAATTCCGGTATACAGCGGCTTCCCGACAGTTTTGAAGAAACAGGGTTACCACAATATGTTCTTCATGACCCATGAGAGCCAGTATGACAATATGAATGCATTCTTCCGTACCAACGGTTTTGATGAGATATTTGCCCAGGAGGACTATCCTAAGGAGAAGATTGCAAACCATTTTGGTGTACAGGATGATTATCTTTATGAATATGCCCTTCCGGTATTGAATGCCAGGGCTGAGAGTGGGGAGCCTTTCTTTGCGGCGTTGCTTTCTATAAGCAACCACCCTCCGTATGTTATACCAGAGTATTTTACACCACGTTCGGATAAGATGGAGGATAAGATTGTTGAGTATGCAGACTGGTCTATAAGGAAGTTCTTTGCCCAGGCCCGTAAAGAGCCTTGGTTTGACAATACAATATTTGTACTGTTGGGTGACCATGGCAAGCTTGTGGGTACACCGGAGAGTGAGATGCCGCAGTCTTACAACCATGTACCTGTGATGATTTACGGGAAAGGGATAGAAAAGGGTATCAATGAGGCATTTGGCGGACAGATAGATGTGGCGCCTACAATTCTTGGAATGTTGGGCGTGGAATATGTACAGAACAACTTTGGTGTTGATCTTCTAAAAGAAAGAAGGCCATGCATGTTCTATACTGCAGATAATCTTATTGCAGCCAGAGACTCAAGCAGGGTGTACATATTTTCTCCGGAGACAGGGCAGGAGTTCAGATACAGGTATGACGGAGGAAAAATAACTGTGGAGGAGGATAATGATACCTACAGACAGCTCAAGGAGTACTGTTTCTCAATGCTCCAGAGTACTGAGTATCTTGTAAGACAGGGGAGGATAACAGATGAGAATTAACCCTGTCATATGGGAATTTGTCCGTTTTGGAATAGTGGGAGGTGTGTGTACAGCGCTCCACTATGGGATTTATTTCCTGTTGCAGATGGCAATTAATGTCAATATTGCCTATACGGTGGGCTATCTTTTGAGTTTTGTGGTGAATTTTTATCTCACTTCATATTTTACTTTTGGGAGTGCACCGTCGTGGAAGAAACTTTTTGGTATGGCAGGGGCACATGGTGTGAATTATCTGCTGCATATGGTGCTCCTCAATTTGTTCTTGTGGATTGGAGTGGGGGCAAAATGGGCACCGCTGCCGGTGTTTGCAATTGCCATACCGGTAAACTTTATATTGGTAAAATTTGTATTCAAAAATAAACGCAATAACGATGAATGACACTAAACTTGTAATTGTTGTCCCTTGTTATAACGAGGAGGAGGTATTGCACGAGACTACCCGCCAGCTTACCTCAGTTGTGGAGAGAATGGAGAAGGAGGGTAAAATTTCAAAAGGGATGTTCCTGTACGTGGATGATGGCAGTAAAGATACTACCTGGAAGCTGATTGAAGAGTTGTCGGGAAGCAACAAGAGGGTTATGGGACTGAAACTGGCACATAATGTGGGGCACCAGAATGCCTTGTGGGCAGGTTTGGAGTGGGCTGCACAGAGTGAGTTTGATGCAATTGTTTCCATTGATGCGGATCTGCAGGATGATGTGAATGCAATTGTGGAGATGGCAGATAAGTTCAATGCCGGTTATGAGGTTGTTTATGGTGTGAGGAATGAGCGCAAGACAGATACTTTCTTCAAGAAACATACTGCGCAGATGTTCTATAAACTTATGAGCACCATGGGTGGGGATGTGGTGTACAACCACGCCGATTTCCGCCTCATGAGCCGCAGGGCTTTGCAGGCTCTGGTTTCGCATCCTGAACGTAATCTCTTCCTCAGGGGGATGGTGAGAAGTCTGGGATTCTCCCAGGAGTATGTCTACTATAGCCGCAATGAGCGTTTTGCGGGGGAATCCAAGTACCCGTTGTCAAAGATGCTCAGTTTTGCAATAGACGGCATTACTTCGTTCTCAATAAAGCCGTTGAGGCTGATAACTTCGTCGGGAGTATTGTTCATTTTTGTGGCATTGGCAATTATAGGTTATGCGCTGTATGAGTATATGGTGGGGCATGTGGTTCCGGGATGGACATCGCTGCTTGTTTCGTTGTGGTTTATTGGAGGGGCAATCCTTACTGCAATTGGAGTTATTGGTGAATATATAGGCAAGATATACAGGGAGGTAAAGAGAAGACCAAGATATTTTGTTGAGAAGATGGCAAATATTGAGTAATTTTGTTGTTCGCAACGTTTTTGAGATTAGAGTATGGCGGAATTGGATTATAATACACAGAGAGAGAAACTTAACATGCCTGAGTATGGAAGGCATGTGCAGAAGATGGTGGAATATGTGGCTTCGTTGCCGGACAAGGAGAAGCGCAATGAACAGATACAGTCTGTGATACAGGTTATGGGAACCCTTAACCCGCAATTGAGGGATATAAATGATTTCAAGCACAAGTTGTGGGACCATGTGCAGGTTATTTC
>JAEIGA010000918.1_pt1 | contig 43966 bp, 72 predicted proteins | sample 9270691 | NCBI WGS metagenome assembly JAEIGA01 (sample SAMN17057246, study PRJNA624740) | gut metagenome | biome: biome; isolation source: fecal sample | host: Bos grunniens | place: China: Xizang | collected 2019
TGTTAATAGCTATTGGAATTATAGCAATAGTAGTTGGAGTGTTAATGGCATTAAAAACTCCATTAGAAATAATAGTAGTAGTCATTGGATTATTGGTAGCAGCTTTAGCAATATGGCATATAGTTCAATGGGCTGTTAATGGAGCGTTATATGCTTGTCCACTTGTTTGGATAATAGTATTAGTAATAGCATTGATAGCAGCAATCTTTGCCTTTATGCAATGGATGGCAAAAGCAACTGGACTTGCTGGTTCTGGATTGGGAATGATAGCTGGTGGAGTTAATGTAGTAATTCAATTCTTCAAGAACTTGGGATTAGAAGTTGCTAACATTGGACTTGGTATATGGGAAGTTATGAAAGCTTGTGCATCTAATGTAAGAATAGCATTTAGTAATGCGATTAAGAATGTACAATCTTTCTTCTATAACTTATTAAGTACAGCTCTAACAGTAGTAGAAGGTATTTGCAAAGCATTAAATAAATTACCATTCGTAGACTTTGACTATAGTGGTATTACAAGTAAAGCTAAAGATTATGCGAAGAAAGCTAAAGATGCTCAAAATAGTAAAGAGGATTATGAAAGTCTTACAGATGCATTTAATAAAGGAATGAGTACCTTTGATGCCTTCGGAGAAGGTTGGGTAGCAGATGCTTTCCAACAAGGTGCAGCGTGGGGAGATAATATTAGTAATAAGATTTCATCAGCAATAGGAAGTTTCAACCCAGGTAATATGATGGATGACTTATTAAATAATCCAATGGACCAAAACCAATTCGGAGACTTTGATATGTCAAAGATGATGACACCAAATGGTAATGTACCAGTTGATGTTAAAAAGAATTCAGATAAAGAAGTAGATATTTCAGATGAAGATTTAAAGATGCTAAAAGATATTGCAACAAGAGAATATATGTTAAACTACAAACATATAACTCCAAATGTAAACATCAACTTCGGAGATGTAAGAGAAACAGCAGATGTAAATGCAGTAAAAGATGCAATCCAAAAGATGATGGAAGATGAATTAGCAGAACTTTATGTAGTAGAGGAGGCATAATATGATAAGTTTCTTTGCAAAGTACAATGAGAGAATTATACAGCTTCCTGTAAATCCCGAGAGTATTAGTATTAGTGGTCAAGCCAATAATAATACTGTTGATACCGTAGGACAAGGAGAAATCAATGATATTGGATTCGCTGGATTAAGAGAATTGTCTATCGAATCCTTCTTTCCTGCGAGGGATAATGGAGAAGGGTATATCAATACTAGTGGAGGATTTGAAGGACCAGAATTCTATGTTAAGTTCTTCGAGGATATAAAGAAAGATAGAAAACCATTTAGATTGATAATAACCCAACTAGATATCAATATGTTAGTAAGTGTGGAAAGTTTTGAACATACTTACCAATTTGGTACTGATGATGTTGATTATAGTTTAAGTTTAAAGGAATATAAAGAACATAATGTAAGAATACTTAAACCAGTAAGTAATGGTTATGTGGTTGTAGATAGTAGTGGTAGAACTGTTTCTAGTGCCGCGCCTACAACAACAAATAGTAATAGACCTGTGGAGAAATCAATACCTAAACAATATACAGTAATTAGTGGAGATTCCTTGTGGAAGATAGCACAGAAATTTCTTGGTAGTGGTTCTAGGTGGAGAGAGATTTATACATATAATAATAATAAGAGTATTATAGGTGGAAATCCTAATTTGATTTATCCAGGTCAAGTTCTTTCAATTCCATCTAGTTAGGAGGGAACACTATGCAGTATGATAGTTTAGAATTGATTATTCAAAGTTCAGAAGATGGTACTATATATGATGTAAGTAATATTGCAAAAGATGTAAGTACTAGTAAAGCTATCGATAACTCTGCAGGAAAGTGTTCCTTTTCTATTGATACAAATCAAAATAAAATAAGATTTCCAATGGGTAGTACAGTAAGTTTAACTGTTACTGAAAATGGAAAAAGAAAAGGAAAATTCTTTGGTTATATATTTACAACAGAACCAAAAGGAGATAGTGTTAATATAACAGCCTATGACCAATTGAGATATCTAAAAAATAGTGAAAGTTATGTATTAACTGGAACTACTATGGAAAACCTTATTAGATTGATAGGAAGAGATTTCAATTTAAGATTAGGAACTATAGAAGGTGTAGGATATGTATTACCAGAAAGGGTAGAAGATAATAAAGCGCTAGGAGATATAATTCAAAGGGCAATAGATTTTACCTTACAAGGAACCGGTAGACAATATATAATCAGAGATGAGTTTGGATACTTATGCTGCAGAGATGTAAGTAAATTAGTTACCAATGCAATTATAGGTAATGTAAGTTTATTAAAGGATTATAGTTATAAAGAATCAATAGATTCAGATGTTTATAATAGTGTTAAATTATACAAAGATAATAAAGATACAGGTAGAAGAGAAGTATACATAGTAAAAGATTCTGATAATCAGAAAAGATGGGGTATGCTTCAATTATATCAATCAGTTGATGAAAATGTTACAGATGCTCAAGCAAGAGCCAAAGCAGAACAACTATTAAGACTTTACAATAGATTGAATAGAACTTTGAAATTAAATTGTAAAGGGTTAATAGATTTAGAACCAGGTAATGGTATCTATCTTCAAATAACTGATATACCTGGTATTACATTTAACCAAGCTGCATTGATTACCAAGATAGAGGATAAGTACTCAAATGGTATTCATGATATGGACTTGGAGGTGAGGTTTGAATGATAGATATAGTTAATGAGGCAATAAACCGTAAATTAGCAAGTATTTCCTTTACAACAGTAATAAAGGGAGTAGTAGAATCTTTAGACCCACTAAAAGTAAGAATTAGTAATAAAATCGTTATAGGGCTGAGCTTCATTGAACCTAGGAGTCTAGGAATAGATGACTCTTCTCCTAGTTCAGCCCTACCACTTGTTGTGGGAGAAGAAATTGAAATGGTTCGTTACAACAATGGTCAAAGATTTTATGTTTTAGGAAAGGCAGCAAGTGGAGGTACTATAAATTATAATGACCTTCAAAACAAGCCAGTTTTAAATACTAATAATACAGAAAGCCAATCAACAAGCAGTAATGAAACAATAGGAGGAACTATTAAATTACATAAGATATCAAAAACTGGTTCTTATAATGATTTAAGAGATAAACCGACTATACCAGCTGCACAAATACAAAGCGATTGGAGTCAAACTAATACATCTTCATTAGATTACATAAAGAATAAACCTGATGTATTAGAATATGAAGTAATTGAAGACTTTTAAGAAAGGAGTTAGAGATTATGTTTAGAATGATTCGAGGGGGGGGGGAAGAACTTATTTAAGTTGTTCTCCTTCTCATATATCTCCGAAAGGAGGTATAATGAAGTAGGTGATTCTCTTGGCTAGAGGAGTATTTCTTAAAAAGAATGGTGAAAGATATTATCCAGCTCCTTATATGCCAATCGGTAGTATATACCTAACAGTAAGCAATGATAATCCTTCTAGATGGTTTGGAGGAACTTGGGAAAAAATGTCCGGTGGGTATTTATATGCCGCAGCTAGTACTATAGAAAAAACCACATATACTGGATGGGGAACTCAAGGTCATACTTTAACCCAAGACCAGATGCCAAAACATAGACACGGAATTGGTGGAGATAATGCTGATTTATCAAGAGCCTGTTATAACTATGGTAATATAGTAGGTGGTGGTGGAGTTGCAATAGTCAATCCATCAGCAAGTTACCAACATGTGCAAGGATATTATATATCAGAAAAAGGAGGAAGTCAACCTCATAGTCATAATATTGCTACTGTGGATGTATTTATGTGGAAGAGAATTGCATAACTTCATAGAAAGTTATGAAGGGAGTTTATCTTAAAAAAGGTAATACAAGAGTAAGCGTAGTTCCTTATTATAGAATAGGAGATTTATTTCTTACTACTATAGCAACAAATCCTTCAAGCTATCTTGGAGGAACATGGGAATTATTTGGACCAGGAAGATGCTTGGTATGTGTTAATACTTCTGATAGTGATTTTAATACGGTTAAGAAAACCGGTGGAAGTAAAACTCATAGACATGATTTTCAAATAGGATTCAAAGCTTGGTGGGGAGCCATTGGATTAGATGCATTTACCGATAACTGTGGTGCCTGGTCAAGCTCTTTGGGAAAATACTCAAAAGAAAAAGGAACCCATTTAACTTCACAAGATTCAGTATTTAATAATTCATTTACAAATGCTATGAAGACTTTGTCGGAAAGTACGAGGTATAGTAAAGGAGATACTGATTTATCTAATTCAATGCAACCTTATATTACCTGTTATATATGGATAAGAACAGCTTGATAATATAGTTCAAACTATATGTCAAAAGCAATTAAATTCAAAAACAATATGTATCTAGATACTAGAGGAGCAGTTCATAATGGAACTATTCTTAAAACTTATCTAGATGATGAAAAGACAAGAGTAGATGGAAAGCAAGATATAATAAGTAATCTTGCCAATAAAATTATTGATAGTATTGGTTCTAATTCTAATGGTTATTGGATTAAATATACAAATGGTGAAATGATATGCTATGGTAGTAAAACTTTTAGCAATTTGGTTTCAACATACGATTATTGGTCTTTTATGAATAGAACGCCAGAGAATTTGAAAATAGATTTTGCACAAACTTTTAAATCAGCTCCATATTACACTTTGAAAATAAGATGTGGAACCTCAGGTTGTGTGGCATTAGTGGAAAATGGAAATCCTAGTACTACTCAAACTGGGACTTTTGGTATTCTTATCTGTAAAAATTCTACATCTAATAGAACTATAACGGTAGATTATGTTGCACATGGCAAATGGAAGTAACATAAAATAATTAAAGAAAAGAAGGAGGTAATTAGATATGTTGCCAGATTATAATACAATATATCAACAAGATAATACTATGCCGTCTAAAACATATTATATAAATAGAAATACAAATCGTATTTCCGGTTACATAGACGATAAAGATGCTATAGTTCAAGCAATTTATTTAATACTTTCTACCGAGAGATATGAATCAGTAATATACAATTGGTATTATGGTACTGAATTTGATTCTTTAGTTGGAAAGGATAGAGACTTTGTTAAGTCAGAATTGAAAAGAAGAATTGCTGAAGCTATATTAGAAGATGATAGAATATTAGATGTTACTGATTTTGATATCTCTTTTAATAAAGATGTAGCGAATGTAGTATTTTTAGTTGAAACAAATATTGGTGATATCAATATTAACTGGGAGGTGAATCTATAATGAATGAAATACCTACTTATGAAGAGATTCTTCAAAGATGTCTAGATAGAATTCCCAATACTATCGATAAAAGACAGGGTTCTATAATTTATGATGCTTTAGCACCTTGCTGCGTGGAATTAGCTCAAATGTATATAGAACTATCAGGAATATATGACCAGGTATTTATAGATACTGCCGTAGGAGAAGCCCTTGATAAATTAGTAGAACAAAATGGTGTTAAAAGAAAAGATGCCACTTATGCTTTACGTAAAGGCGAATTCAATATGGTAGTACCAGTTGATAATAGATTTAGTGATGGAGAAAATACTTATATTGTTATTGAAAATATTGTAGGTACAAATAACTCAATATTAAGATGTGAACAAGCTGGAGTAGTTGGTAATAGTTATTATGGTTCTTTAACTCCAATAACTTATTTACAAGGACTTACAAGGGCAGAGTTAACTGATATAATTGATATGGGTGATGATATAGAATCCGATGAAGATTTAAGAGAAAGATATATGGAAAGTGTTACTGCTCCTCAATTTGGTGGTAATGTTTCTGATTATCAAAACAAAGTTAAATCTTTAACAGGAGTTGGTGGATGTAAGGTGGTTCCAATATGGAATGGTGGAGGAACTGTAAAACTTATAATTACTAACTCACAAGGAGGAGTTCCTACAAGTTCATTAGTAGATGATGTTCAAGAAGCAGTAGACCCTAACCAAGACCAACAAGGATTAGGAATTGCACCAATAGGTCATATTGTTACTGTTGAAGGAGCTGTAGCAAGGAATATAACTGTAAGTGCTACATTTACTTTAGAATCAGGGGTAGACCCAACAGATATTCAAGATTCAGTAAATAATATAGTAGATAATTATTTCAAATCATTATCAACTAACTGGGATAAAGAAGATAATCTTATAGCAAGAATTAGTCAATTAGAAACAAGGTTGCTTGGAGTAGCTGGGGTATTAGATATTACAAATACTAAAATGAATAATTCATCTTCTAACCTTTCATTGGAAAGTAATGAAATTCCAGTAAGGGAAGGAGATGTGGTAATCAATGTCTAGGATACATGAATATCTTCCAGAAACTTTAAAAGATGTAATTGATTTAAAATTATTGAATGAAGATTTAGATATAGAGCTAGAACAATTAGATGGATATATAACAGGAATAGGAAAAGAAGTTATAGTAAAAAGTGCTAGCTTATATGGAATTGAAAAATGGGAAAAGGCGTTAGGAATAACTCCTAAAGATGGAGATTCATTAGAAACTAGAAGATTTAGAGTTAACAATTTATTAACAAGTAAGTTACCATATACTTATAGATGGTTAATACAAAAGTTAACTCAAATAACTGGTTCACCTAGTGGATATACATTAAATATAAATCAAGCTGATTATGCTATTACAATAGTTCTATCAGGTCTTGATACAAATATGATGATAGAGGTTCAAAAACAATTAAGAAATGCAATTCCTTCGAATATGGTATTAGAAATTGGTGGTCCACCATTAGTTAGTGCTGATATTAAAGTAGGAATGGCATTAAGAATTGGAACTAAATATAATATACCTTCTGGATATGGTGATGGTAGTAGTGATATCCCATTAGGTAAGAATATATTACCTCAAAATAGATATATTAGTAGTAGGGTAAGAGGTGGTATTACTTATACAAATAATGGAGATGGAACATTCGATTTGGTGGGAACCGCAACTGAAAATGTAGTTATTCAAATAATTCCTGCTAATGTTATTTCCTTGGTTGCCGGACAGGCATATTATTTATATTGTTCAGAGCAATATGATGTTCAAACCTTTAATATGTCAATACCAATGGAAGATGGTAGTAGCACAAAATATATTAGAGCTAACCAAGCCTATACACCTGTCAATATACCAACACAAGAAAGATTACAATTCTATATAGCAGCAGGTAGAAGTATAGATAAGAGAAATATAAAACTAATGTTGGTAAAGGGAAGCGAAGCACCAGAAGAATATGAACCTTTCATTGGATTATAAGATAAGGAGGAAAAGAAATGTTTGATGGATTACAATTAACTGATAAAGGTATAGAACTTTTAGTTAATCTACTAAATGGTCATAGAGTTCAATTCACACATATAAAAATGGGAGATGGAAATGCTCCATCAAGTATTGCTCCATTGACTGATTTAGTTAATGTTAAACAAACATTGCCAATAGCCCGTAATAGTATTATTGATTCTAGAACTTTACTTATAGGTTCTAACTTATATGGAGTAGATGTAAGAGAAGCATTCTACTGGAAAGAAGTTGGAGTATTTGCTAAAGATTTAGATGGGGATAATATAGAATATCTATTTAGTTATGATAACTGTGGAGACCAAGCTAGTTATATACCAGCAGGTGGAGCTGTATCAGAACAGTTAATAGATTTAAACGTAGTTGTAGGTAATGTAGAAAATGTCGAAGTAGTTATAGATACTTCTTTAGTATTTGCTACGGTAGATAATATGAATGATGCTATTGATGAATTAGATAATACTTTAAGAGAAAAGATTGATACGGATGTAGCATCTGTTAATGAGGCTTTAACAAACCATATTCAAAATACAAATAATCCTCATAGTGTTACAAAAGCACAAGTAGGATTAGGAAGTGTGGAGAATTATGGTGTTGCTAGTACAAACGAAGCCAAAGCCGGAAATGTAAATAATAAATATATGACACCTCAAAGAGTTAAAGAGGCGGTTGAAGGTTTTGGTGTAATTAGTGATGGTAATACTATTATTAAAGTAGGCGGTACTCAACCATCAGTACAATCAGGAAAAACAATAATTTGGATAGATACTTCAAGTTAGGAGGTGGAATAGATGGCATCATTTAATGAGGTAAGTGGTGGTAGTAATGTTAACGTATCCACTATGGTTGGTGCAGAGGTAAGAAATGTATCTAGAAATGGTACTTCAGTATATTTTGAATATAGAGCATATATCTACCAAAGTACTTCTACTTGGAGTACTAATACCTGGGCTTTATGGGTTGAAGGAAATCAGAATAATGTAAAAGGAACAAGTCAATCAAGTCAAGGTACGAAATACTATACCGGTTGGTATGGTAAAACTGTATCATTAGGAGTAGGTACTTCTAGCACCACAGTATCAATAGGAGTCAATGGTACTGCGTGGAGTCCATCAAGCCCAAAGGGATATGTTACTCTAACATTAAGTGGTTTACCTACTTGTTCTGCACCATCATTAAGTGCTTTATCAATAAGCAATGTTTCAGATACATCAGCGAAGGTAAGTTTTAGTGTTACAAATAGTAATAATGGTTCTGTTACTGATAGTTATATAGATATCTTTAGAGATAGTGCCTTAACTGATAAAGCAGCAGTAATTAGTGCCGCAAGTGGAACATTTACCGGATTAGACCCTAACAGAACATATTGGGTAAGAGGTAATGCTGCCAATGCTGCTGGAAGAAGTTATACTGGTACTAAATCATTTACTACTGGGTTTACAAATCCAGGGGCACCAAGTAATTTAAGTATTACTTATAATAAAAATGAGCCAATACCAACAGCTGCTTATACATTTAGTTGGAATGCCGGAACAGCAGGTTCTAAAGCAATAGCAGGTTATAGATTTAGATTGTATAAGAATAATACAGAAATTCTAATGGAGGATACAGAAAGTACAGGTACTTCTAAAACTATAAATGGAGCCGACTATAACTTTGCAGTAGGGGATGTAATCAAGTTTGGATTATATTCTTACTCAAAAGATTATGCTGGTAACAAACACTTTAATGGTGATGGAGCTAGTTCGGCACAAGTAGTAAGCGGTACTATTACCATTGTATCTGATAAATACATTTATGTATCAGTAAATGGTGGAACCTTTGATAAAAAGAAAATGTATATATCAGTAAATGGTGGGGCTTTTGTAGAAGTCAAAAAAGAAAAATTCAAAACAATAAAATAAAGAGGGAGGTCAATATATGGAATGGTTAACAGCATTCTTAATAGCATTAACAGCATTGATATCAGCTTTCACTGGAGTTTTACTAGCGTTTACTAAATTGAAAAAGCAAGTAGAAGAAACTCTTCCGTCTAAAATAAGAAGACAAACTAATATTGATGCGGAAATAATTAGACGAATGGAACAAGTGAAAGAATTACTAAATGCAGATAGAGTTCAAATATATGATTTCCATAATGGGGAACACTATGCTAACGGGAGAAGTGCTTTAAAGACATCATGTACTTATGAGGTACTACGACAAGGAATTGTTAGTCATCAAATGAAATTACAATCAATCCCATTAAGTTGTATACCAAAGTTTATAAAAACATTATTAGATAAAAATCAAGTAGAGGTAAAAGATATTGAAGATTTAAAAGAAACAATGCCAGCAACTTATTCACTTAAGAAGGCACAAGATATTAAATCTTTCTATGATATTATTTTAACCAATAAACAAGGAGAGCCGATTGGATTCATTGCAATACAATATGTTAATGATTACCATAAGACATATAATAATAACGATAGAGAAAGTTTATTAAGACTAAAATTCTTTATCGAAGAAAACCTAGAAATGCTTATCAAAAAGTAGAAAGGAGGAAAGTTATATGGAATATGCTCAATTAGTTATAGTAGCGATTTTAATCGAGGCTATATGGGAAAATCTTAAGATGGTATGGCAAAACGGAAAGTTCTCTATTGATAAGATAGGTGCATTAGTAATTAGCATACTAATTTGTGTTCTAGCTAAAATAGATATATTTCCAATTGTTAATCTATCAATAAGCGTTCCAGTTATTGGAAGTATACTTACTGGTATAATTGTAAGTCGTGGTGCAAACTTTGTACATGATTTATTTAATAAGATATCAGGAGATAAGGAGGTAAAATAATGGAAAACAATATCGATGAACTAAAAGATGTAGTTTTAGGAGAAGAGGATGAAAAGAATGTAGCACCTCAAAGAGATGCTGAATTTGGAATTCCTAGTGAAGAAGATAAAGAATTGATAGAGGAGGAATAGAAATGAAATTATTTGGTATTGATATAAGTACCTGGCAAAGAAACTATCCTTACGGTGGAGCCACTAGAGAAGGAGTTAAGTTTGCAATATTAAGAGCAGGTTTTAGTCAAACTAAAGATAATCAGTTTGAAACTCACTATGCAGGAGCAAAAGCGCAAGGATGGGGAGTCGGTGCTTATTGGTATATGTATGCTACTACTGTTGAAGGTGCCAAAGCAGAAGCAAGAGCATTCTTGAGAGCAGTAGCAGGTAAGAAGTTTGAATATCCATTGTATCTAGATTTAGAAGATAGTAGTATTGCTAATAATACTTCTAGAGAAACTAGAAATGCAATGGTAAGAGCCTTCGGAGAAATAATTGAAGCAGCAGGATACTACTTTGGTGTATATACTAATTTGAATTGGTATAGAAACTTAATTAGTGGTTCTGAATTAAATAAGAAATATGATTGGTGGATTGCTTGCTGGTCAAGTGGAGCACCATCAGGAGTAAACTATGGTTTATGGCAATTCGGAGGAGAAACAAACTATCAAAGAAGTAATAAAGTTGCAGGTGTAACTACAGACCAAAACTGGGCTGTTAAAGATTACCCAGCAATTATGAAACAATTAGGATTAAATGGTTATAGTAAAGAAGGAGGAACTCCTACACCTACACCACAACCTACTCCAACTAAATCAGTAGATGAATTAGCAAGAGAGGTTATAGCTGGTAAATGGGGTAACGGACAAGATAGAGTTAATGCTTTAACAAATGCAGGATACGATTACAATGCCGTACAAAATAGAGTTAATGAAATCCTAGGTACTAAACCTGCCAAGAAATCAAATGAAGAAATTGCTAAAGAAGTAATCGCTGGAAGATGGGGAAATGGTTCTGATAGAGTAGCAGCATTAACAAATGCAGGATACAACTATAATGAAGTACAAGCGATTGTTAATAGAATTCTAAATGGTGGTAGTACACCATCACCTACTGTAGAATACTATACAGTAAGAAGAGGAGATACATTATCAGGAATTGCTTCTAGATATGGAACTACTTACCAACACCTAGCAGAAATCAATGGTATCAAAAATCCTAACTTGATATACGCAGGTCAAAGAATAAGAGTTAGATAAGAGATATAATAAAACCACTTTATGTGGTTTTTTCTTTATAAAAGAACCTAATCGGTTCTTTTTTCATGTAAAAAATTAAAAGTTTTTTAATGAATTTTAATTTATGCCTTGATTTTTCCATAATTATCGCCTATAATAATATCATTATTAAAAAGAAAGAAGGAGATTTGAAATGAAAAAGCTAACTAAAAAAGAATTAGAAGCTATCGAAAATGAAAGAAAGGAAATGAGACATAAGAGACTTGAAATGATTCGTTCACTTGAAAGTTATTGGAAAGATGTTGATGCAACAATAAGAGTTGCTAAACTAAATGACAACAAAGAAATGTTAAGTTATAGTGATAGACTTGTTAAGAGTGAAGAAGAAAAATTATGGAACAACTATGAGAACTTAAAAGGTCTTACAGAAATGCAAATACAAGCATTAAGAATTCTAGTATGGAACAAGAATGAAAGAGACCAATTCTATAAAGATAAATATTGCAGAATGAAAGAACAACTTCCTGAAGATGCTGTATGGATTAGTGACATCATATGGAAAGAAGAAGACTTAATAGAAATGGTTAACTTCTATAAATCATTAGGTATTACTGAAATGTATTATACAGATAAGAGTACAGCAGCATTATACGTAATCGTATGGTTAACAAGATTAGGATGCAAGATAGTAGATACAACAAAGATATGTGAATACAATGAAGGCTTAATAATTGAATTATAAAATGAAAGGTTAGAGGTGAAGTCGAAATGAGATTTATTAAGTACAATGCCAATCCGAAAGGATGGAAAACAGGAGATTGTGTTATTAGAGCAGTTGCAGCTGCCACACAACAAACCTGGGATGATGTATATGATGACCTATGTGCCATCGGAAAGAAAAAAGGAAGAATGCCAAATGAGAGTTATTCATATGGCGCTTACTTAAAACAAAAAGGTTTTACAGAAGAGAAACAATTGAAACATTCAAATGGTAATTGGTATACTATAGAGGAAGTAGTAGAAACTTATCCAAACAGTATATTGATAATGCATTGTAGCCATCACTTAACAGTAGCTATCAATGGAGTAATAATTGACCTATGGAATACAAGTTATAAAAGCGCTGGTAAGTTTTGGAAGAAAGATATTACAGATGAGGAAGAAGGAGACATCATTAGATACTTACAATTCATAGATGAAAATAGATTAGTAGAAAGAAGGAGATTGATATAATGGAATACGGTAGAAAAGAAATGTTAGAAGAACAGTTAGTACATGAGAAAAAGAAACTTGAGATAATGGAAAAGGAATACCTTGCTCAAAAGAAATGGGTAGAGGATATGGAAAAAGAAATTGCAGATTTACAAAAGCAACAAATATGTCCTAGATGTGGAAAGCCAATGAATGGTTTTCCAGCTCTATCTAGAAAAGATAACAAAACTGAAATATGTAGCCAATGTGGTCAAGATGAAGCAATGGAAGCATTCAATAATTACTATGGATTACAATAGGAGGTACATATGAATATTGATACAATGAAAGAGAAATTTCTTAAAGGCGAATTAGAACAAGGAATCTTTAGTTCCAAAGATAATGAAGGTAATGAGGTTGTAGTAGGAGTTGGAAAAGATGGTTTCCAACTTTCTACTTATCAATCTAACGGCTGGGTAAGAGTAAACATTTATACATATGATAAAGAAAACAATGAATGGATAAATGAAGAGACTTATGAAAAGTAATGAGGAGGTTAGTATGAATAAGATTCAATATACTGAAAGAGGTTTTAACTTTGTTAAAGTAACACCAATACAGAATGTAAGCTGGGGAGGCTATTGTGTATGTAATGGATGTAACGGACAATTCATTCACGAGGATATGTATTTAGTATTTGTATTAGGAGATGTCTATTGTGAAAGATGTTTTAAAGAATGGTTAGAAAGAGCCAAGAAATATAAACAAGAAGATGTGGATGAAGATTTGAGATATCAAAAACAACATTCATTTCAATGGTATAAATATCATTTACCATATTTAGAAAAGGAGGAAGACTAATGGCAAAGAACCTAGATGATTTATTAAAGGATTTTGAAAAGGAAGCAGAACAAGCTGTTTCCTCTAACCGTCCATTATGGGAAGGCGGTAGAGATGATGATATCTATAATGTAGATATTCATATATGGAGAAAACCAGGAATGGGAAATTCCTTACAAACAATAGCAGGAAATAAGATTTCAATTATGACTGCTACATCAAGTTATTTACAAACACTAATAACAAAGGGTATTATATCAAGCCAAGAATTAGATTACATGGTTAAATTAGTAAAGGAGAGTGTTAAAAATGGTAGAGGGTAGAAGATTAAATCCAATGTTAAGTGGAAGGTTAGTAGATACTATACAACATCAAGGAATTGGTGGAAAGAGAATTATACTAGAAAGAGAGTTTACAGTCAATGATATATTAGACCAACCAATCAATCAAATGAATATTGCTTGTGTAAACTTCTTAATGAGAAGAATGGATTTCGTTGTACCTCATAATGGTAATAAGAAATTATATTACGGACATGTAAACGGACTAGGATATTTTATAGCAGAAGATGAGTTGGTAGGAGCAATAACTACTGCCAGCGATGAAGAAATAAGAGAGGTGTGGTAATATGGAAAAGAAGAAAGTTTCTTTTACCTTCTGGTTACCGGAAGGAAAAACTGCAACAATCAAAGCCGATAACTATGAATTATTATTACAAGAGATAGATAGATTCTTTGATGTATTCAAAGAGAATGTATCTTACTATCTAGGTTATGATGATGAAGAGGTTATTAGACAAGCCATCGAGGATGAAGATATTGATGTAGAGATGGGAGATGCAAACTAATGATAGAAATAGATAGTCAAATGAAAATGATAATTGCTAATCTAAATGATAAGTTAGCATCAATAACAAATGAATGTTACAAAGATAAAGCCTATGCAGGATACATAGATGAAAAACTAAAATCAATTGAATGGGACATCAAGGTATTACGAGGTAGAGTTGATAAAGCAATGGAGGAGGAAAAGAATGGAACATCTAACTAGAAATAAAAATGATATGATGAAAGATGTTGTAATCAATTACCGTGGTTGTGGTCATCATGAATATTATGGATGTCTTGTTTGGAGAGATGGGTTACAATATTGTAGAAGATGTATTCATCAGATATGGGTAAAGGAAAATCCTAACGGATGGAAACCTGGACCTGATGAAAAGTATTTCCCATTATATAGTGATGGTGTAAATTATTACGAAAAAGATTTAAAGGAGGAATAGTTATGCCAAGTAGAAGACCATTGTTCAGCGTAGGGGTAGAAAAGCCTACCCAAAGCCAAAAGATAGAAAAAGAACCGATAATTTATATTGATAAAGATAAAAAGTCGAATATAAACGAAATAATCAGCGAATATCACCCGGATGCTGGTACTGATAGGTTTGTATTATTAAAAGATGGTCAAAGGTATGCCTGTAAGTTTTATAACAAATCGGAAGATAAGTTTATAGGGGCAGGATGTCTAGCAATGTATATGCTAAATGATTTCTATGATAGAAGTATACTACCTGATTATGAAGATGGCAACTATTTTATGAAAGGAAGGAATGGAAATGAGTGATGCTGGAAGATACAAAGATTTAGTATTTGATTTACTAACTAAATATAGAGCGTTGAGAGATGATGTTAATCTTTTATACCTTGCTTGTGTTATGTCAATACGAGGAAAAGAGTATATAGAAAATACTTCAGTAAAGGAACATTTCAAAGATTATATGAATGACCCATTACAAAAGAAGATACCATCAATGGCATCTGTAATTAGATTGAATACTAAATTACAAAAGGAGAATCCTAATCTTCGTGGTAAGGATTGGGAGAAGAAACAAAAACATTCAAAGGATTACAAGGAGGACCTAGGATACCACGTATAATATAATTACGGGAAAGGATTGATATAAATGATTTACATAAGATATGGCGAACCTGATAAACAGAATGTTAATGATTTTAGTGCCTACTTATCATTTACTTATAATCCAATGTATGTTGAAGAAATAAAGAAACTACCTTGTAGGTTCTGGAACCCTTCGAGAAAGGAATGGGAGATACCTCTTAATTTAGTTCCTATGGTTAAAAACTTTGAACCTGATATAAAAGAACTAAATGAGGCACCAATATTTGCACCACCAGCTGTTGTGGATATAAAAGAACTTAAATTCAAAACTCCTTCTTTTCCACATCAGTTGGAAGGTGTTAAATATGGTATTGAACATAATAATTGGTTACTAGGAGACCAACAAGGTTTAGGTAAGACAAAACAAATGATAGACTTGGCAGTATGGAAGAAAGAACATAATGGTCTAAAACATTGTCTTATTATTTGTGGAGTTAATAACTTGAAATATAATTGGATAGATGAGATAAAGAAACATAGTGATGAAACTGGTAAGGTAATAGGTTTTACTAAACCAGGAAAAGAACCAACTATGAATGAAAGAATAGAAGACTTAAAAAGTAAGCCGAAAGAATTCTTCTGGATAACTAATATAGAAACATTACGCTGCCATAAAGAAGGTAGATTCTATAAATCAGAGATAGTAGATATTATCAATGAGTTTATAAAAGATGGAGAACTAGGATTAGTTATTGTAGATGAAATTCATAAAGCCAAGAATCCAACATCTATGCAAGGTAGAGGATTACTAAAGATTAAAGGATGTCAAAAGATTGGTTTAAGTGGTACATTATTAGTTAACAAACCAATGGATTTGTATATGCCATTAAGTTTCATTCAAGCATTAACTATGAATTATTATCAATTTATGAATCGTTATACAGTACAAGATATATGGGGAACACCTATTGGTTATCAAAATATGGGAGAGTTACAAGAGTTAATGAATAACAATATGTTAAGAAGAACTAAAGATTTATTAGACCTTCCAGAAAAGATACATCAAGATATATACCTTGAAATGTCAAACGATGAAAGAAGATTGTATAATGAAATTGTTAATGCAACTAAAAAGGAGTGCGATAAGATTTCAAATCCAACATTGATATTACCAAAGTTAACTAGAATGAGACAAGTTCTTTGTCATACTGGGTTAGTTAGTACCCAAGTAGTAAAGAGTACCAAGTTTGAAAAGTTAAGAGATATATTAGAGGAAGCACAATTAACCGGTGAGAAAGTAATTGTATTTAGTATGTTCAGAGAGTTAATAGAAATGGCTCTAAAGGAATTTGAAGATATGAAGCCTTTGCATATATGGGGTCAAATGAATCAAATAGAATTGCAAGAACAAAAAGATACATTCCAAAACACACCAGGTTTCCAAGTACTATTCGGACAAACAATGGCAGCTGGTACAGGACATACTTTAAATGAAGCATCAATAGTAGTCTTTTTAGATTTACCTTGGAACAAAGCAACTATGGAACAGGCTGAAGATAGGGCACATAGAATTGGAACTAAACATACTGTAACAGTAATTAGTTTACTTATGAAAGATAGTTATGATGAACTTCTTAATAAAATGATTATTGAGAAGGCAAGTTTTGGAGATATTTTAGTAGATGGAAAAGATTCAAAAGAATTCAAGAAGTTTATTAGATGTATCTTCAAAGAAGAAAGTTATGATGAATAACACATAGAATATAATAGAGGAGGAATTAAATATGTATAAGTTAGAAGATATTGCAAAAGAATGTGGAGTACAAAAAGATGCTATTTTAGCATTTATTAAATATCGTATCGAATATAATATGCCAGTTCCTCAACCTGAACCATATCAAAGTTCTAAATATGTTTATAGTGATGAAAGTGCTAAAGAGATAATCGAATTATTTAAGAATAAAAAATATGGAGAGATGTCGGAATATAATTATAACCATCGTTACGGTAAGGCATTTAGAGAGAAATACAAAAGAGAGAAAAAGACTGAAAAATAGTCCATCCAAATATATTGACCGAGGTTGAAAAACCTTCCTATCAACGTTTATACGGCGTTGATTTTTTCTTGTTTTACGATATCTCGTATAATTATTATGAGGAGGAGAAATTATGTTTGATAACTTAACAATGGAAGAAGTTGTTGATAAGTTAAAAGAAGTTCGTGATGCAAAGAAGAATTTTGATGAACAAGAAAAAGCATTAAAGGAAAGAATCTTAAAAGATGGTAGAACTGAAATTAAAGGTAACAAGGCTACTATGAAGATTTCAGTAAGAACTAAAGAAGTATTTAATGAAGATGCTTTCATTGAACAATTCAAGAATGATAAATCATTCGAGGATGCAATTAAGAATACTATCATTAGAACTAAAGAAGTTATAGATAATGAAGCTTTAACTCAAGCAGTTCAAGATAAGATTATTCCTTTAGATTATGTAATACCTTTTAACACAGTAACTGAATCCCAAGTAATTTCCGTAAAATAGGCAGCAATGCCTATTTTTTTTTATATCTCGTATAATTATAATTGAGGAGGTAACAAAGTATGGAATTTGATGAGAATGGTTATGTAATAGAGCCGGAAGAAAAGGAACAAGAGTATTCCAGTTCACAGTTTTTGATGTTGACGTATGATATTTTAACTGATGAAAGACTAACTGACTTTGAAAGAATTCTATATTCTGCTATAACTGGTCTATGTAGAAAAGAAGGATACTGCTGGGCTAGTAATGCTTATATAGCAAAGATGTTAAACAAAAGTGAAAGCAGAGTTATAGATTCAATAACTAAATTAGTCAATCTTGGTTATCTCAAAAGAGAAGTTGTTTATAAGAAAAAGAAAGATAAAGATGGTAAAATAATTACCACAAAACAAATCTCTTTTAGAAAATTATTTGTAGTTATAAATAACGGGGGTAGTGTTAAAAATAACACGGGGGGTAGTGTTATAAACAACACCCTATTAGATAATAATATAATAAATAATCCATCTATTAGTAATATATCTAAAGATATATTAACTAATAGTGCCACGGAGGCACAGGATAGGAAGAATGAAATAAATAATAATACTAATATGGGTAATGAAGTTGTTTTAGAGGAAAACGTATTCGAAAAAGATTTCTTGGAGCCTGCAGCGCCGGTCGAGGAGAAACCAAAGAAAAGAAAACAAGGGGTTAACCTAGCACCATACATTGATGCAATAAAAGAGTATTATATAGCATACAAAGATATTAGTGATGCTTTAACCAATTATGTAATTCAAGTAAATAGACAGAGGGCAGTTTGGACTTTAGAGGAATGGCACGAAGTTTTAGATTATTTGTATAATAGCACTAGTATAAGTATTCCAGGAACCAAAGGAAGAAAAGTAATGGTAAACCAAGTATTAGAGAAAATAGAGTTTGCCTTGAAAGGAAATGGAACAGCTCCATATATGGATTTCAAGAATGAGCCACCAAGTGCTAACAAAGAAAACTTTGTTCCATCATTTATCAAGAAAGGATATTAAAGGGAATGACAAAGGAAGAAAGAGAGGTAATGATACTTGAAAACATGCCACTAGTTGGATATGCTCTTAATCTTTTAGAGTATGATAAAAGTAAATATGATGATTATTTCCAACAAGGATGTTTACAGTTAATCAGATGTGTAGATAATTTCAAACCAGAAAGTGGTAAAAAGTTTTCTACATATGCCGTTAAGAATATTAAGTGGTTCTTAAAAGAATACATACAAAGAGATTTAGTAGTAAAACCTCCTGTTATAGGAACTACAGGAAGGGTAAGAAAAGTAGAGATAGATAGTTTTGAAAAAGTTATTTACAATGATGGTGAAAGACCAATAAGATTAGAAGATGTTTTGTATCTAGAAAATAGTATGGAAGAAGAAAGTGATATAGAATTCTGTTTAAAGGAATTACTTAACAAAGAAGATATTACTTTAGAGGAATATGAAATCTTTATAGAAAGAATAATTGAAGAGCGTGGGGTAAGAACAGTTGCCAGCGCCCATAACATAACAATGAAAGAAGTTAAGCATATTGTAAGGAATACAATAGAACTTTTAAAAGTAAAATATAAAATGCTATTTCCAGATACTTATGAGGTAATGAGTAATTCGTATAATAAAAATTGAGGAGGTAGATTTCATGTATTGTTATAAAAATGGAAATGATTGTCCTTACAGAAAAACATGTAAGCAAAGAACCTCTGATGGCGAATGTTATAAAATGTGTGTAGATTTTAATGAGATAGATTTGATGATGCATAATGCAAATATACCTCATAAGTATGTACAACCAATAGTATTATACCCAAGTTGTAAAGAAGATGTGGAGAGTTTTGAAATCTTAAGTGAAATCAAAAAGAATATAGCAGCAATGGTTGAACAAGGTTTTAACCTTTACATAAAATCAAACCAAAGACAAAACGGTAAGACAAGCTGGGGTATAAAGATACTACAGAATTATATTCATCATCTAATAGGTAAACCAGGTTCAAAGGATAGGGCATTATATTTAGACCTGAATGAATATTTAAGAGAATTAAAATTAAGTTTTGATAGTAAAGATAAAGAATTCAAAGAAACTGAAAAGGTAATGCGAGAATGTGATTTATTAGTTTTAGATGGAATTGATGAAGTAAGACTATCAGAATATGAAAGGAATTATCTAAAGATGATAATTAAGAGTAGATTAGCAAATAATTTAAGTAACATATTTATTGGTAGAAATACTGCTGGTAATTTGATAAATGCTGTTGGAAATGATTTAAAGTATTATGTAGAAGATAATAGTACAGTAATTTCAATATATGGAATCCGAGGTGATAAGTAATGATAGAAGCACAGATAATTAGTAAGTTATTAAACGGAGGAGATATTGAATTATTACTTAATGAAAATATTAGTAGTGATTACTTTATTACCTATAACAAAGAAGCAAAGTTTATATATAACCATTACAATGAATATAGAAAGTTACCAACGAAAGAAACTTTCTTGGGAAAGTTTAATGAATTTGAATTTGTAAGTGATAAAGAAGATTGGAATTATTTAATTCTGGGGTTAAGAGAAAGTTATATGTTTAATCAATTAGCGCAAACTCTTAATGGAATAGTAAAAGATGTAGAAGAAGATTCTTTATCAGCATATCAGAAATTGAAAAATAAAATAGCAGAACTTGAAGATATCAGACCAATTACCTCAAATGATATTATCAAGAATGCTAAAGATAGATTAGATACTTTCAATAAAAAGATTGATAGTGATACAGCAAATACAATTCCAATAGGTCTAAAAGAAATTGATGATGCTATTGGAGGATGGCAGCTGGGGGAAGAATTGGTTACCATAATGGCAAGAACCAATCAAGGTAAATCTTGGATACTAATTGACCTACTAATGAATGCTTGGAAAGAAGGTAAGAGAGTAGGGCTTTATAGTGGAGAGATGTCTTCTGAACAAGTAGGTTATAGATTTGATGCATTATACCAACATTTTAGTAACCTAGCATTGATGCGAGGAAGTAAAGAAGAAAAAGAGAAATATGAAAAGTATATAGAAGAATTACAGAAAGCAGAAAACTGTTTTGTAGTAATAACTCCAAAAGACCTAGGACATCAAGCAACAGTAAATGATATAGACTTTATGATTAAAAAATATAATCTTGATATAGTAGGTATAGACCAATTCAGTTTGATGCAAGATTATAGAACTAACTATAAAGAACAATTAAGAATTAAGTTAGGAAATATCTCTCAAGATTTATTTAACTTATCAATGAAATATCATATACCTGTATTAGCATTATCTCAAGCAAATAGAGCAGCAGCTAAAACAGATACACCTGAACTTGAACATATGAGTGAATCAGATGCAATATCTCAAAATAGTAGTAAGGTAATAAGTATGTCAAGGGTAGGGCAGGAACTAAAATTAGAAGTAGTCAAAAACAGATATGGACCAGTTGGAGGACAATTTGTTTATCTATGGGATATTGATAAAGGTGAATTCAAGTTCTCTAGATATGGAAATGAAAAGACTGCATCTAAAGAAGATGAAAGTTTAAGTAGAAGAAATAATGAAGAGGAGTCACCATTCTAATGTTAACTATAAATAACAGGCAAATAAATGCCACTACTGTTGATATTCTAACCGAGTTAAAGAATTATATCAAAAATCGTGATGGAAATGAAATCTTTAGAGATATAAGAGATGTATATACAAATACAATGGTAACCTGTCCTTTCCATAAACACGGGGAAGAAAGAAAACCATCTTGTGGTGTAAATAATGAACCGGTAGATGGTAAGATATGGGTCCATTGTTTTACCTGTGGGTATAAAGGTACTTTAGAAACTTTCATATCAAGAATACTAGGAGTACAAGATGATGGTACTGAAGGGGTTAACTGGATATTACAAAACTTTGATGTAACCTATACTAGGAAATTGAATGTCTATATTGGAGGTAGACAAAGTGGAAGAAGTCAAGAAGCCTTTAAACAATTTGTTGAAGAGGCATTATTACAACAATATAGATACTACCACCCATATATGTACAAAAGAGGTTTAACAAATGAGATAATAGAGAAGTATGATATTGGTTATGATAGGGTAAGTAATAGTATAACATTTCCGATAAGAGATATAAATGGTAGAACCTTATTTATAGCCAAGCGTTCTGTTGTTGGTAAAATGTTTATCTTACCATCATCTAGAAATAAACCGTTATACGGTGTATATGAGTTAGATTATAAGAAACCTGATATATTTATCTGTGAATCATTCTTTAACGCATTAACTCTAGCGAAATGGGGGTATAATGCTATTGCTTTAATGGGAACAGGAAGTAATTATCAATATGAATTGATAAATCAATTACCATTTAGAACAATATACTTATGTCTTGATGGAGATAATGCAGGAAGAAATGGTGCAAGAAAATTATGTAAAAATATTTCAAAAGGTAAAATCGTTTATGAATATTTGATGCCCGAGGGTAAAGATGTCAATGATTTGACACTCGAGGAATTCCGACAAGTTCCTTGTAAATTAAGGGATTATGAATAGGGCGAAAAAAGAAATTAAAAAATTATGGAAAAAACTATTGATTTTTTAATTTCAATATCATATATTTATATCATGGATAGGATAAGATATTCTGATGTGATTGTTTTATTCCAGGAAGGGTGGTGAACTAATTAAATTAGGTTTATTACTTTTACAAAAGTTTAATGATATTTCAATCCATAATTATTGAAAGGTGAAAGGTAAAGAAATTATGAAGATGAAAAGTGAAAATGAAATATCAGGGGTACAAGGTTTTAATTTAGAGGAGTTAGCAGAATTGTATAACTCAACAAAGAATGAATTATATTTTAATCAATTATGGTATGGGGTTAAGGCATTTAGTGTAAGTATTGGCAGCAAATATGTTACAATACCATATGAAGATAAAATGAGTATTGCGATGGAGGTATTATTTAGATGTCTTCCAAAACTAAACAGTGGTAAAGGTAAGGTATTAACTTATTATGGTAATGCTTTAAGATGTGAGTATATATCTTATATAGAAAAGCAAAGAACCAAGAAATATGAGTTTAATGAATCAGCATATTCATTAGACCAATTAAAAGAGGAGATTAACTATGAACCATCAAGAGAAATAGATTATTTCACAGTAGATGATTTCATAAGTGAAAATGATTTAAACAGATTGGAATCAGCATTAGTTAAACTTATAGATGCCGGTTATAAATCTAATGAGATTAGTAAACACTTAAATATTACTTTAAAACAATATAAAGAACTATTAAGTAATTTACAATTTAAACTATCGAATAATTATTCAGAAGGATTTACTTTATAATCCTTCTTTTTTTTATTCCTCGTATAATAAATATAGGAAGCAAAATGAAGGAGGAAAAAATTATGGCAAGATTAAATCCAGCCCAAGCAGCGCAATTTCCATCAGGTGGTGGAAGAACTAACTTTCTATCTTTAAGTAATGATGGTGATTCTGCAGTAGTTAGATTCATGTATAATTCATTAGAAGAAATTATTGTAGATACTATTCACGAAGTACAGGATAGTGAAGGAAACAGAAAGGTTATCAGTTGTTTAAGACCTGATAATTCAGCACCATTATCTGTATGTCCTTTATGTGCGTCAGGAAACCCAATTAGAAAGAGTGTTTATCTAAATGTGTTTAACCAAGATGCAAATGAGGCACAGGTATGGCAAAGAGGTGGTTCATTCTTTGAAAAGACATTACAACCACTATTTATAGAGTATAAAGATACTCCATTATGTTCAATTCCATTTAAGATTAAAAGAAATGGAGCAAAGGGAGACCCTAGAACAACTTATTCAGTTATTCCATTACCAGTTGATGGAACTACTTTAGAACAATTAGGAGAACCTATTGATGTAGTTGAACAAGGAATAATCAAAGAGTTATCATTCGATGAAATGGATAACTTTACAAGAACAGGAGTACTTCCAGGTAATAACCAAGAGGCTCCAGCACAAAACCCAGGTATCCAACCAAGAGGTAATAACTATAATAACTTTGGTCAACCAGCTAGAGTTGAAGATTATAACCAACCAGCTCCACAACAATATGGGGCACCACAAGGTTATGCTCCACAACCTAATTATGGTTACCAACAACCAGCTGCACCAATGAATAATAATCGTAGAACTATAAATAACGGTAACGGCGGGTACTAGTTATGGCTCTCTTTGATACTTATTCAAGAACTTCAAAAGAAATGGATAGGATGTTAAAAGAGAAGGCATTAAAAAAGTCTCAAAATAAGAAAACTTCAAAGAGCAATAATCTATTAGCAAGAATAAATGCAATAAGAGAAAGAATCAGCGAAAACCTTGGAGAATATAAAGACGATTATAGAATACTAATCAGCAATGAAGAAATTGAAGAATACTTCGAGCATATAAGAGCCAATGGAATAGCAGCAATAGATACAGAAACTACAGGATTAAACTTTTTTGAAGATATAATTGTTGGAATATGTTTATATACAGAGGGAGAAAAAGCTTCCTATATCCCTCTGAATCATATTTCAAGTATTTATAATAAGAGACTTGATAATCAAGCTGATATAGAATTTGTTAAGGATAAAATGAAACAATGTGTTAATGAGAACATTAAATTCATTTACCACAATGGTAAGTTCGATATCAATATGCTTGAAACCTTTTTAGATTCTAAAATGAACTGTCCATATTGGGATACATTGGTTGCAAGTTATTTAATAACTAATGATGAATTCAAAAGAAGTTTGAAAGACCAATATAGTAAATATTGTAGTCATTTAGAAAATAAAGATAAGATAGAAACTCTATCGCATTTTAATGATTTGTTTGAAGGTTTAAGATTTGACCAAGTACCAATTGAAAGTGGATATATTTATGCCGCTAGAGATGCTTGGATGACTTATAAACTTTATGAACATCAAAAAGAATTCTTTGAAAAACCAGAGAATGCTGAAATGTATAAATTATTTAGAGAGGTGGAGGTTCCTTTAATCCAGGTAACAGCATCAATGCAAAGAACTGGAGTAGCAATAGATATGGAACTTGCTGATAAACTAAATAAAGAATACAATGAGAAAATGGAAAAGGTAACTAAAGAGGTAGAGGATAATATAGCATTGTATGAAGATAGTATAGTTAAATTCAGAATGATACATTATAATACCAAGTTACAAAATCCAATAAACTTTAATAGTCCTGAACAATTAGCAATATTGTTATATGATATCATTGGATGTCAAAGTGGTAACAAAGATAATCCAAGAGCTGTAGATGAAGCAGCTTTGAAGCATATTAACTTACCATTAACCAATGCTATTTTAGAATACAGAACTATTAAGAAATTATTAAGTACCTATATTGAAGCAATACCAGCCAAGATTGAAAAGGTAACTGGTAGATTACATGCTTCATTTAATCAAAATGGTGCTGATACCGGAAGATTTAGTTCTTCTGACCCTAACTTACAAAACATACCAAGGGATGGTGGAATTAGATGTATGTTTAAAGCCACTGATGGTTATTACATGGTAGGTGCCGATTATTCCCAACAAGAGCCAAGAATACTTGCACATTTATGTGGGGATGAGAATATGATAAATGCCTATAAGACAGGAAAAGATTTATACTCAACAATGGCGAGTATAGCATTTCATGTTCCTTATGAGGATTGTAAAGAATTCTATCCTGATGGTACAACCAATAAAGAAGGTAAGAAAAGAAGAAGTAATATTAAAGGAGTTGTTCTAGGGTTAATGTATGGTAGAGGAGATGCTTCAGTTGCTGAACAGTTAGGAATAACTACAGATGAAGCAAGAGAAATTTCTAATTCCTTATTTGAAGGTTTTCCAAAGATAAAGGAATACATAGAAAAAGCCAAAGCCGAAGCAAAGAAAACTGGTTATACAACTACTTTGTGGGGAAGAAGAAGATATCTTAAATATATTCAAAAAGAAAGATATGAATATAAGTATGGGGTTAACAGACCAATTAACTTTGACCCATTATTTGATTCGGATGAAGAAGCAGATAATGAAGTAAGTCAAAAGATAAAAGATTATTACAATAAACAATTAGATAAAGCATCATTTAATCAAAGAAAGAAAATAATGGATGATGCATTATCAAATGGAATAATCATTGAAGATAATGGAGCTTGGTTAGCATCTAGTGAAAGACAAGTAGTTAATGGAATAGTTCAAGGTTCTGCTGCCGATATGACAAAAAGAGCGATGGTGGCATTGTATAATCATAAAGAACTAAATGAATTAGGTTTTAGATTATTGATGTCAGTGCATGATGAAAATATAGGAGAATGTCCTATCGAGAATGTTAAGAGGGTAACAGAATTATTATCCCAAGTAATGATAGAATCAAATGATAGATGTTCAGTTCCAATGAAATGTGATGCAGAAATATCAGCTTGCTGGTATGGGGAAAGTATATACGTATAATAATATTAGGTGGAAGGTATCCATTAACCCAATCCACTTGAAAAACTAAAAGGAGGAAAAATTATGGAAAATGAAGTAACAAAACAAACTCAAGGAGAAGGAGGTGTAAATATGAAAAAAGCGATGGTAGTATTTAGTGGTGGTATTGATAGTACAACTTGTTTAGCAATGGCTGTTGATAAATATGGAGCTGATAATGTTATAGCAATTAGTTTTACATATGGTCAAAAACATAGCATTGAATTAGAATGTGCTAAAAAGATTACAGAATATTATGGGGTTAAACATATCATTAGAGATATGACTGAAGTTTACAAAGATAATAAAACTTGTAAATTATTAGCAGGAAATGATGATGTTGAACATACAAGATATGAAGACCAAACAGAAGCAAATGGTCATCACGCTGTAGATACTTATGTACCTTTCAGAAATGGTTTAATGTTATCATATGCAGCAGCTCTTGCGGTAGAAGAAAATGCTGAAGTTATTTTCTATGGTTCTCATGCCGATGATGCAGAAGGAAATGCTTATCCAGATTGTAGTACAGCATTCAATAAAGCAATGGGAGAAGCCATCTATGAAGGAACTGGCGGAGAAGTAAGAGTTGAAGGTTTAATAATTAACTTACATAAGAATGAAGTTATTGCTAAGGGACTTGAATTAGGAGCACCTTATCATTTAACTTGGAGTTGTTATGAAGGAAGAGAAAAACCATGTGGAACTTGCCCTTCATGTAGAAAGAGAATTGAATCATTCCTAGCAAATGGAGTTCTAGACCCAGTAGATTATGAGGATGATACTTATAATAGATTGGAGGAGAAATAATATGAATGATAAATTAGATTATTTCTTCGTAGGATGGAATTCTGAATTGTTATTTAATATATTGATGGAGAACAACTGCAATATGTTGCTCTCTCAATATAATAATAGACCAATGATTAAGAGGGTTGTTGAATATAAGAAAGAACATCCTGAATATACTGGTAAATTATTTATAGACTCTGGTGCTTATACAGTAAGTACTAAAGGAGATGAAGTTGATATAGATAGTTATATATCTTATATCAATGAGATTGGTGAATATGTAGATATAATAGCACCATTAGATGTAATCCCTAAATTCAAGGGAGATAAAACTGAAGAAGCCAGTGAAAAGAATTATAATTATATGATGGAACATTTAAAGTATCCTGAAAAACTTATACCAGTCTTCCATGAAGGGGAAAGCTGGGAATACCTTAAAAAGATTTTATCATATGGAAAAGATTATATAGCAGTTGGTGCTTTAGTTGGAGCATCTAAAAATCAAATAGAATATTTCTTGAATAAAGTATTCTTAATCATAAAAGAATTTGAGAAAGAAACTGGTAGAAAAATTAAAGTACATACATTCGGAATGACTAATCAAAAGTTATTAAAAAGTTTCCCAGTAACAAGTGCAGATAGTACAAGTCATATTATGTGCGCTAGTAGAGGAAGTATTATGACTGATTATGGTATTATTCCAGTAAGCGATGTACAAAGTAATTTAAAGAATCATATCTTTAATAAATCAGATGCAGCGATGAAGACATTGCAAAAGTATCTTGATAAACTAGGAATTACCCTAGACCAAATAACTGGTGAAAGAGGCTATATTTATAGAACAGTAATAAATGTTTATTATATATTAGATTTCTGTAACAATTATAAATACGAAGATAAGATTACAAGAAAGCCATTATTCTAGGAGGTAATTATGAAGAAATATGTTCAATGGTGGGAAGTAAAAGAATATCTATATAATTTAGTAGATAGACTTAAGAAAGATGAATACTTCCATTTAGATGAATGTCCTGGAATATTTACTTTTCCAAGAGGTGGTTTAATACTTGCAACCTTATTATCTTATCAAATAGATAAACCAATACTAATGAATCCAGAACCTGGTTGTATTATCATTGATGATATTATTGATACAGGTATAACAATGAAAAAGTATTCTGATTTAATGAATGAGAAGAATTATTTCATAACAGCAATGTTTATGAAAGATAATCAATTAGCGGAGGAAGCCGAATTCCAATGCTTCTGTGATTACTTCGAATATGTAAAGAAGGATGAATGGATTGTTTATCCGTGGGAGGATATGAGTAGATGGTAGAAGTATTAGGAATCATTGCAACATTATTTATAGTAGTAGCGTTTGCAATGAACAGTAAAAAGTTAATAAGAATATTTGATACAATAGGAGCAATTCTATTTATCATTTATGGAATATTGATTGGCAGCTTAAGTGTATGGTTACTGAATGGTATTTTAGTAATAATTAACATACATAAGTTAATCAAAGAAAAGTAATTCGTATAATAATAGTGAAGGAGGAAAGTATATGAGAGTTACAAAACATATTGAATTTGAAACAGCCCATTTATTACCAGGTTATGATGGTGGATGTGGAAACTTACATGGTCATAGCTATAAGTTAGAGGTTACTGTACAAGGTCCACAAACTGATGGATGGGGTATGGTAATTGATTTCAAGAAATTGAAAAAATGTATGGAGGAAATAGTTCCAGACCATCGTTATATCTATAATGCCAAAGAACCATCTGAAATTGAAAAAGACATTATAGAAGTACTTAAAAAGCATGAATTGAAATTCGTAGGAATGCCATTCGATACAACTGCAGAGAATATGGTAAAATATTATGCAGAAATGATTGAACAATCTTTACAAAATAATTATGGTTACCCAGGAGTAAAAGTTGTAGAGGCTAAACTATGGGAAACTAGTACAAGTTATGCAACATATATAGCACCTGAACAACTTTCATTATTCGGAAATGAATAACGAGATAAGAATCTTATTAGAAGATTACGAAGATTTAAAAGCATTATCTAAAAGAGAGGATGTTCCGAATAAGGAACAACTCCTTTCTGATTTAGATAAAACTATTAAAAGATTGAAAGAGTTAGGAGTGAATATAGATGATTCCAGTTGCTGAAATCTTTGGTCCAACAATACAAGGTGAAGGACCACATGTAGGAATGCAAACTTTATTTGTAAGGGTAGCAGGATGTGATTTCAAATGTGCTTGGTGCGATAGTAAATTCGCTTGGAAGATAGATGGTTCTATTAAAAGATATGGTACAAAAGAATTAGCTGCAGTTTTAATACAAGAATGTAATAATAGTAAATGCAGCAATGTAGTATTAACTGGTGGTAATCCTTGTTTATATGATTTCCAACAAGTAATAGATATCTTACATGAAAATAATATTACTATTGATGTGGAAACACAAGGAAGTAGAATGCCTGATTGGTTAATAGATGTAGACCTATTGGTAATTAGTCCAAAGGCACCATCAAGTAAACAACCAGATGTTTATGAAACAGTTAATGAATATATGAGATTGTTATTAAGTGTTAAACAAAAGGTAGCAATTAAAATACCAGTATTCAATGAAGAAGATTTTGAATTTGCAATGAAGTATTATGCTTTAGTAGATTATTATAGAGAAAAAGGAATTGATATTGATTTATACTTAAGCGTAGGTAATACCAATACTACTGAAGCTGGAGATATATCAAAAAGAGTTTTATCAGATTATGAGAAACTAATAAACATGGTTGCTAATTCATATATGAAAAGAGTATTTATATTACCTCAAGTTCATACTTTAGTATGGGGTAATAAGCAAGGAGTGTAGATTATGGGGAAATTCAATTACGAAGCAGTAAAAGAAGCCACAAAGCAATTACTAATTGCAATGGGGCAAGATGTTGAAAGAGAAGGATTAAAAGAAACTCCAAGAAGAGTTGCTGGTTATTGGCAAGAACTTCTAGAAGGAGAAGAATATACAAACAAAGAAATTGCTGAAAAGTATAGCAAAAACTTTGAAGTAGGATATGACCCTATTGTAACAATATATCAAGAAAATATATATAGTCATTGTGAACATCATTTAGCACTAATGTTTGATGGTTCTGCAGTAATAGGTTATATTCCTGTTAAGAATGAAAATGGAACATATAAAGTACTAGGATTAAGTAAATTATATAGAATAGTAGAAATGTGTTCTAAAAGATTACAGTTACAAGAAAAACTAGCATCTGATATAGCTGAATGTATTTCTTTGGCAACTGGGTCAACAGAAGTATATGTAAATCTTAATATGAAACATGGATGTGTAAGTGCAAGAGGGGTTAAGGCTGCTGGTAGTACCAATGTAACATTCATGACTGAAGATTTAAGAAATGATAAAGAAGCTCGAAATGAGTTTGAGAGAAAAGCTGCTGAACTAGTGGCAAGAAATGTAAAATAGGAGGAAGAAAATGATAAAAGTTAAAACTGAAAGTATTCAGAAGATGTTAAACAAAGCCGTTAAGGTTTGTAGTTTAGATAAGTTTTCACCACTAACAATATTAACTGAAGTTAAAATAGAAGGTGGTTATTTAAGTATTACTACTACTGATACAAGAACTACTTTCCAAATAAAAGAGAAAGTAGAAACAACAGATGAAATGAGAGTAGTAGTAGATGTTCAATTACTAACTAATCTAGTTAATAAAATAACAACTCCTGAAATAGGATTTGATATGAATGGTAATGCTTTAGTAATTGAAGGTAATGGTCTATACTATTTAGATATTGGTATAGATGAAAGTGGAGAAGTAATTAAGTTCCCAGAGATAAAGGAACCAGCTGGTAATGGTACTGAAATAGATTTCAAAGAATTAACAAGAAGATTAGAAATTGCCAAATCTTCAATACCTGCTTCATTTGATGCTAAAGAAATGAATAACTATTACCTAGCAGCACAAATAATTGCTTCAGATGCATTTAAAGTATCATCAGTTCCAAATATTGAATCATTAAAAGCAAAAGAACTATTCATTAGCAGAGAGTTAGGAAATATCTTAATGTCATTAGGAATTGAAAAAGGTAAATTAGATTATGTATCAGATACTAATACCTTAACAATATTTGATAATGATTATATCATTCAAAGTGTTATAGGACAAGATAGAGAGAATTATCCATTAGAGGCAATTCAATCTATGTTATCTTCTTTATTTACTTATAATGCTGATATCAGTAAAAAAGAATTATTAGATATTCTAGATAGAGCATTACTATTTATCAAAGACTTTGATAGAAATGGTATTAACCTAACATTTAAGAAAGATAGATTAAGTATTGCTTCAGTAGAAGAAACAGTACAAGAAGATATTAAGTATTCAAAAGCAGTTGTGGATGGTTTAGTAGAATTTAATGCTTTAGTTGATATTAAAAATCTTAAAGAACAATTAGATGTATTACCTGATGATAATATAACTATTTTCTTTGGAGATAATGATAGAGCTATTAAGATGGTTCAAAAAGATATAATTCAAATAACAGCTTTATTAGAGGATTAGTAATGGCGAGGGGATTATTTTCAGTCTCTAACCTTATTAAAGAAGAGGAGGCTAGTAAGAATGTAGCCTCCTTATTTCTTAAAAGAATAAATGAGGCAATAGTTAAACTTGAACCAGATTATAAGCCATCAATTTATTATAAACCATCAAGCTTAATATGTATGAGACAAATGTATTTCACTCGTAAAGGAGTGGAACCAGAGGAAGAAAAGAAAGACCCTTCATTCATTGGTATATGTGAAAGTGGTACCGATAGACATGATAGAATACAAAGGGTGTTAAACGAGATGAAGGGACTAGGAATGGAATTTGAATATATAGATGTAGAAACTTATGTCAAAGAACATAACCTAGTAGATATAGAAATAAAAGAGAAAAAAGGAATGGAAACCCACTGTTTCAATAAAAGATATAACATGAGTTTCTTTACCGATGGTATAATCAAATATATACCTGAAAACAAGTATTTTATATTTGAGTATAAAACAGAGGTAAGTCAAAAGTTTAATTCAAGAGAAAAAGAAGAACTAATGCATCAAACACAAGCAGCTTGTTATTCATTAAACTTTGGTATACCTGATACATTATTCGTATATGAAGATAGAAATTTCTGTAATAAGAAATCATTTCTATATCATGTTACGGAAGAAGATAAGAGGGTAAAGGTTGTAGATAAAATTAAGAAATGTGAAGAATATGTAAATAGTGATACAGTACCACCAAAGATTACTAATAAAGATATAGACCCTAACTTTGTCGGAGGACAAGATAGAGTAACAGGTCCATCAGCAAAAGTATGTGAGTATTGTAGATATAAGAAAGAATGTTCTAAACATTTATAGGAGGATTATTTATGATAAACAGTAAGCAGAAAGGTGCTGCAGGTGAAAGAGAATTTGCCAATTATTGTAAAACTAAAGGATTTGATGTAAGAAGAACTGCACAATATAATGGAAAGGAATTAGAATCTTTAGCAGATTGTGTTGGAATACCTGGTATACATATAGAAGTTAAGAGGGTTGAACATTTGAATATAGATAATGCTATAGACCAGGCAATAAGAGATAACAAGGTTAAAGGGGATTTACCAATAGTTGCACATAGAAAGAATAATAGACCTTGGTTAATAACAATGACTGCTGATGATTGGTTCAAACTTGTTTATGGTATAGGGGAGGAGGAAAAAGAAGATGTCAAACCTAGCGAAGAAAATGAGGGATGAAAACGATAAAAGAGTTCTATCTCAAGCCTTCGGAAGAAAACCTAAACATAGATGTCCTGAATGCCATCGTTTTAGTTTATGGTTACCAAATAAAAAGAGTGGTAAGATAGAATGTGTTATGTGTGAAATGATTCGCATGACAAAGGAGGAAAAAGTAGATGAAGGAAAACTTGTTATTAAACCAGGAAATCTCGGAAAATAGTAAACTGATTGAAGATATAGCATTTAATATTTCCAAAGAGTTTACTCAAGAACTTGATAAAGTTATGGGAACATGTAAATCTATATTTCAAAGCAAAGATAAGATTACTAACCAGGAGATAGAAGATTTATTAGCACAATTACCATCAATACTATACTTCGTAAATGAAGGTCAGGAGGCAGTAGGTATCAAACAAGATATTGCTGAAATGACTAGAAAGGCTAATTACAATATTGCAAGAGAAAAAGCAACTGGTACTGTAGCTGATAAAAATACTACAGCAGAAGGTCAAGTAATAAATGAAGCCATCAATGAAATTATATATCAAAGAGCATATAAGTTAATTAGAGCCAAGATAGAAATGGCTCAAGAAATGGTTAATAGTTTGAAAAGAATATTTGATGCCAGAATGATGGAATATCAGATAGGAAATGGGGTAAGAAGATGAGTAAATTAGATTCTATTATTAAAGAAATCAACAAAGAGTATAAAGAAGAAATTGCCTTTAATGGTAATGATGCTGAACTTATTAAATATGAGAAAGTCCCATTTAGTTCTCCAAGACTAAATTATATGATGTATGGTGGTTTACCAATGGGTAGAATGATAGAATTTGCCGGAGCTGAAAGAAGCGGTAAAACTACTACAGCTTTAGATATGGTAAAACAATGTCAAATAAAGTTTGCTGAAGAAGCCAAAAAGAATAAAACAGAAAAGAGAAGAGTTTGTTTTGTAGATGCTGAAAATACATTCGATGTTGAATGGGCTACTAAACTTGGAGTTAATGTAAAAGACTTATTACTTATTAAACCACAAGAGCAATATGCTGAACAAATATTTGAAATTATGAGAACAGTAATTGAAACTGGAGAAATAGGTTTAATAGTTTTAGATAGTGTAGCTCAATTAGTTAGTAAATCAGCATTCGAGGAAGATATAGAGAAAAAGCAATATGGTGGAATAGCAATGTCTCTTACAAAGTTTTGTAATATAGTAGTACCATTACTTGGAAAATATAATTGTATGTGTATTATGATTAACCAAGTAAGAGAAGACTTAAATAATCCATACAATGAATTCATAACACCAGGAGGAAGAGGATTCAAGCATAATTGTTCTGTAAGGTTAATGTTCCAACAAGGAAATTTCATAGATGTTAATAACAAAGAATTAACTAGAGGGGCAGAGAATCCAGCTGGTAATTTAGTAAAAGTAAAAATAGAAAAATCCAAAGTTTGTAGAAGTGATAGAAGAATGGGATTCTATACATTAAATTATTTAGAAGGTATAGATTATATTTCAGATACTATAGATGTACTAATACAAATAGGAGCAATATTACAAAGAGGTTCTTACTTTGATATAATCAATCCTGATACGGGAGAAGTATTATATGATGAAAAGATTCAAGGTAAGCCAAATCTTATAAAAGTAATAAAAGAAGATAAAGAATTATTCAAGAAGTTAGAAGCATTGATTTCGTATAATTAACTATGAGGAGGTAATATTATGAATACCAGGAAATATAGTTATGAGCAGGAACAAAGAATTGCTAAATTATTAAATGGTAAAGTCAATGCAAATAGCGGTGCAACAGATTTCTATAAAGGGGATGTAAGAACTATAGCATTTTTAGTAGAATGTAAAACTAGTACATCTCCTTGTAAATCTGTATCCATTAAAAAAGAATGGTTAGAGAAATTAAAAGAAGAACAATTCTCAATGGGTAAATTAGAATGTGCTATTGGATTTGACTTCGGAGATGGAAAGGATTATTTTATCATTGATAGTAAGATGATGAAATTCTTGGTGGAAAACTATGAACGAGATGTTTAAAGATTTGATGGAATCACCAGTACCTAAAACTACTCAAATGGAAAGTATCATGAGGGATATAGGACATCTTATAGATAGTAGTGGTTTTACTCTATACTTTAAACGACAACCTTTGATATCAGAACTACAAATGTATGATATTAAATTAGGTAGAAAGGGTAAAGAGGGAAAGGTACATGTTTATTACCACGATGAAGGTATGGAACTAATGTCTATGTTTAAAAGATTAAAGAAATATTTAGATAGATGGTATGAAGACCATCGAGATTATAATATACAAAAACCAGGAGGAGGTGGATATCTATGAAAATATCTGAAGCCTATTGTAAGAAACAACTTAAAAGAGTTGGTAGACCAGTTAAGATTGAAAGAACTTTATTAGATAAAGGTGGAATGCAGCAATTTACTTTACAAGAAGCATTAGACTATGCAAGTAAGGGTAAAGAGGTAATTGCATTAAATATCAATAAAGATAAATACTTAAACCTTATTAGAATGTTGATAGAATATAAAGCAGATAAACCTGGTGCTAGTAAGGAGTTAGTAGATACTTATTTTAAAACAAGATGGCAATTAAGGGTATTCACAACTAGATTAGCACAAAGAGGTCATTATTATATGTCAACAGAAAGATTACTAGGATACTTTGGTATTGAAGAAGAAACTGATGAGGAGGAATAATAAATGGCACAACCATTAGCAAATAAATATAGACCAAAAAGATTTGAAGATGTATCAGAACAAGGTGCTATTAAAACTATCATAGAAAATCAAATAAAAGATAATGATATTAGAAATGCTTATTTATTCTGTGGTGGTGCTGGTACTGGTAAAACTACATGTGCAAGAATAGTAGCTGATATGATAAATGATGGTAAAGGTAAACCAATAGAATTAGATGCAGCTTCAAATAATAGCGTTGATGATGTAAGAAAGATTATCAATGATAGTAAGTTTAAATCATTAGATAGTAAATATAAAATATACATAATAGATGAATGCCACTCATTATCAAATGCAGCTTGGCAAGCAATGTTAAAGTTATTAGAAGAACCACCAGCTAGTACAATCTTTATATTCTGTACAACAGACCCACAAAAGATACCAAGAACTATATTATCAAGGGTACAAAGATATAACTTCCAAAGAATATCAAAAGAGGGTATAATCAAAAGATTGAAATATATAATTGATTGTGAGAATGAAGAAATGTGTGATAAAGCAGGAAATGATTTTGCACCAGGAGAGTATGAAGCCAATGCCATTACTTATGAAGATGCCGCTATTGATTATATAGCAAAACAAGCTCAAGGTGGTATGAGAGATGCCATTACAACATTAGATAAATGTTTACAATATAATAAGAATCTATCATTAGAAAATGTGGTTAAGGTATTATCTAGTGGGGTAACTCCATATGAATTATATGATTTTACAAAACTATTATTAAGTAAGAATACTGAAGCAGCAATTAAGAAGTTAGATGAATTCTTTATGAGTGGAATAGATATGGGATTATTGCTTAATATGTATTTTGAATTTCTATTAAACTTACAAAAATATTTAATACTAAACAATACTAGCGTATCTAATCTTCCGAATGATATTTTAGAAAGTTGTCCTAAAAACATTACTAATCAAATAAGAGATTATACACAAAAGCTTTACAATGTAATCAATGCACCGAAGATGGATATTAAAGTATTGTTGGAAGCTTGGGTGATTGAGAGATGTATTTAATAGGACAAGAAAAGAATAAAGATTTAATTGATAATGGAAAAATAGATAATAGTACTTTTATCTTAATAAGAGGTCCAGAATATTATGGTAAAACTTATTTAGTAAAGTATATTGCTAACCATTATGGTATGCACTATAAGTTATTAGATAATAAGGTAGATACAATAAGAGGTTTGGTAGAATCAAGCGATAGAAATAATAACAATTGTGTTTATCATTTCAAGGACTTTGAAAAATCAAGCCCAGCAGCCAAAGCAGCATTACTTAAGGTAGCAGAGGAAACACCAGCAGGAACAAAGATAGTAGTAACCACATCAGCATATAATTTCCTGGATACATTAGTATCAAGGGCATATAATATGAATATTCAACCATATTCTAAAGAAAACATATTAGACTATATAAATATACTGTCTTTTGATGAAACCTTGTTAAATACGTTAATTAACGAGTATAAAATGGATATTACTCCATCCATATTAAGAAAATATAAAGAAAGACAGGATATAGAAGAACTAATTGAGTTATCTAATTTTACTATTGATGCCATATTAAAGGGAATGAAACTTGAAGACATTGGAACAATATCAAATAAGTTTTGGTCTAGTAATGATGATGTGGATAAGATAAAGATTTATTTAGAGTTATTAGAATCAGGTATAGTAAGTAAAGTAAATGGCTCATATAAATATATCAGAGCTATTGAAAAAACCCTATATCAATTGAATAAAATAGCAATAAGTAACTATAAGATGCTTATTCATAATATGTTAATGGAGATGGTAGAATGAAATCATTAGTAGATTTGAAAAAAGAATTAAAAGATGGGGTAGTAAATAATCTATACATCTTTACTGGGGAAGAGAATTTAATAAGAAAAATATATTATCAAAAAATAGGTGAATTATACGGCAATATTAAATATTTAGAAAGTGTACAAGACCTTTATAAGGAATTGGAGAAAAAGAGTTTATTTCAACTTAAATTAGTTTATGTTGTATACAATGATATGGAATACCTTAAACAAAAAGAAAAGGTATATGAAAGACTTATTGAATTATCTAGAAAGCATTGTGTAGTATTGATATATGATGAGATACCAGAGAAGAGTGTATTTAGAAAAGTATTCGAGGATTATATTACTACCTTTAATTATGTAACTAATGATATAGCTGTTAAATATGTTAATAAAGAAAACCATCAAATAAAATTAGACTTCGCAAAGAGAATAGCTTATAATTGTTTCAATTCGTATAATAATATCGTGGAGGAAATGAATAAATATAATCATTATGTGGAGAATCATGATGATGCTATAGATGCAATGACTTATGCTTGCTTGTTTATGGATAGAAAAGAAATACCTACACCTAAACAATTTGCTGATGCATTTATAACAAGAGATTCATATCTTCTAGCGGAATATTATAACATCATAAAAAAGAATGAATGTAATATCTTAAGTTATATACCTGAACTATATAACACTGTTAACATTTTCATATATCTTAAAATCTATGGAAAGTGGGATGGTGGAACAAGAGCATATAACGCTGGAGAATACTGGGGTAGAGTAAAAGAGATAAGAGATTATCGAGTACCATATACTAAAAATGATTTACTAGATATTAGATGGGCTTTAGATAAACTTGATAAAGATATTAGAAGTGGTAGAATGCCAGCTCAATATGCTTGGGAATGGTTGATAGGAGTAATATTATGAAAAGTAGAACCCAAAGGAAAGAAGAAAAAAGAGTAAGAGAAATATTATGTGGTAAGGATATTATTAGTAAAAAGACTGGATGTAAATATACCATCTGCGATGTTAAGTATAAACGAGGAGAATTATGGGTATTGATTTATAACTGGGCTGGTATGGAATGCTATGAATGGTATCCCTTCAATAGATTTACTTTAGACAATAATCCTGAACTAATTATATTGGAGGTTAGTACCATATGAAGATAGAAAAGAAATATGAATTCAAAAGAGAATTAAAATGTAAAAGATGTGGTAAGAAATTAAAGAATTATCAATCCCAGGTTCAAGGTTATGGACCAAAGTGTTATCAATTACATTTAGAAGAAGTTCGTAAAATAGTTAAGAGGAGGTTATTCTGATGGCAGAGAAAGAAGAAAAAGCTCCAAAGAAAGTAAGAAATCAAGCATTATCAAAAGAGCAAGAACAATTCTGTATGAATGTTTCTAAAGGAATGGAACCATTAGAAGCAATGTTACAAGCATATCCAAACAGAAGAACATATGAGCAATTCAATCAAAATAGATTACTAAAGGAATTACAAAATAATCCAAGAGTAATAAAAAGATTACAAGTATTATTTGAAGAGATAAGAAACAATGAAATACTTGGTGATATGTATGATTTTGATAAAGGTGTAAGAATACTTTTAGAGGAAATAAGATTAGCAAAAGAAAAGATTGAAACTAATGGTATTAGTGAGGCAATGCATAGAGTAATATTCACTTCAATACAAGAATTGAATAGAATGTATGGCTTTAACATATTTGATAGGGAAGGAAACCAACAAGGAGCTATGAATGTAACCTTTGTAAATGTAGATAGGTCAAAGGTAACAACAGTAGTTGCAAAGGGGGATAAGAAGTAATGGAAAATAATGAAAGAGAAATACTTGTATTATACTATGATAAGACAACAAAATCCTATCATCCAGTATTATTGAATAGTATTGAAGAAGGGGCAATATGTGCTAAAATAACAGAGATATTTGCAGCCAAAGGATATGATTCAGTTATGGTAGATGAAAGAAAGTATAAGTTATTTCGAGAGGAGAATAAGAGTAATGTCAAAGAAAATAATTCTGGCAGCATACAACAGAGATAATACAAAGATAGAGTTTTACCAGGTTCATAGTATATACAATAATAATAAAAGTTATGTAATAAGAAAACAAGGAACAAACAAATATTATTTGTTTATGAGAAGCATGTATGTTTTAGTGGATTTGAAAACTATGTTTCCACCAGAAGATGAAGAAGCATTAGCAAGAATAACTCATGCAGAAAATACAATAGATAGTAATTGCTTAATGTTCTATGCTGATAGTAACTTTGTTAAGTTACAAGGTATGTGGAAAGATAGAGATTTAATTGCATTAAAGAATAGATGCTTAAAGATAAAGTTTGCAGCGGAACAAGCCAAAGCAGCATTACAAGAACTGAAAGAAAAATCATTATGGTTATACATTAGAAGTCTACCAACATATTGGTGGACCATAAAAAGACAAGATAGAAAATTAAGAAAGAATTTAAAGGAGTTTAAGATATTATGGTAAAATTAAGAAAGTTTCAAGAAGGAGATTTAATTCATACTAGAGGTAATAGATGGAAAACTCCTTTTACGGTAGAAGTAATATACGGAGGATTTATAGTGGCGGTAAATAGAAAAAGTCCATTATTTCCTCAATTCCTATTCATAAGACCATATACTAACCAGGTATTTAGTGGTTCAAGTAGGTTTATGAAATATGGAGTAGATAAAAAAAGTTCAATCAAACCTTTTATAGATTCAATTCATAGAGGTGATTATAAATTAGAAATGGATACTTGTTACCCAGTAGAATTGATTTTAGGGGATGATTGTTTTATTCAATATGAAAGGAGGGAGCAAGTACATTATGAATAATGTTATACAAGAGGAATGGGAAACATTTAAAACTTTATTATTAAGCACTAAAAGAAAAGGAATAGAAAATCTTATTCAATGGTTAGATAATTCAGATTTTAAAGTAGCACCAGCAAGTACTAGATATCATTCTAATTATGAAGGTGGATTATTACATCATAGTTTAAATGTATATTATGAATGCTTAAGAATGTCTGATTTATTAGAACTATTTAATATACCAAAAGATACAGTAGTTATAGCAGCATTGTTACATGATATTTGTAAGGTTAACTATTATAAAATGGATACTAGAAATGTTAAGAAGAATGGCGCTTGGGTACAAGAACCATATTATACAGTAGAGGATATGTTTCCAATGGGACACGGAGAGAAAAGTATTATTATTGCACAACAATATATTCAATTAACCGAAGTAGAAATTGCAATGATTAGAAATCATATGGGTGGATTTGTAGATACTAGTTATTTTAGTTCAAGTGATTTATTTAATAAGTATCCTGAATCATTAGTATTACATATGGCTGATATGAGAGCAACCTATGTTTTAGAAAGCCCAGGAATGTTAGAAGATTTTAAAGCAGGATTAGATAAATATCTATACGGAAATGTCAATAAAAATGTCAAGTAATATAAAAAATTAAATGAATTTTAATTTATGCCTTGATTTCTCCATAAAGATTTCATATAATTAAATTGTAAAATAAAGAGAGGAGATTTGATTATGAGAAATTATTTTACTAAAACAAGAAGGGGAAGAAGGTTATTAAAAAGAATTGGAGTTGTATTATTAGCAATAGTTATTGGATTACTAATAGGTATGTTAATGAAGAATGCCAAAGCTGAAAACATTAAGAGGGAAAAGGAAATGGTTAATACATATATAACTTGCTTAAAAGAGAATTGGACTCAAAGAGATTATTGTGCTAGAGAACAAGGTACAAGTTATCACTATATGGACCAACTAATTAAAAAATATGGATATAAGTATATTCAAAAAGGATATGATTTATACATTGTGGAGGATAAATAATGGGATTAAGAAGATGGATAAGAAAACATTCAGAGGAATATGACGATTTAGTATCCTCTTGGTATTGGCGTAAGAAATACAATAGTTTATCTTTAGAAATTGAAACTCTTAAAGAGGTAATGGCATCAGATGTTTATAGTAAGGTTATCAAAAACCTTACTGACCCACTAGAAACAAGAAGAATTAAAAGAGAAAATTCTAGGTTAAGAAATCTACTTTCTGCTACTAGGGAAGAGAGGGATTACTATAAAAATCAACTTAATAAAAAGAGTTCGCGAGGAGGTAAGAAAGTATTATATGTCAAGAAAGAAAGAGGAACTGCTAAACAAAGTAATAAGTAGTATAAATAATCTTACCGCTATGGAAGAAGAAGTTCACAGCTATGTAAACCAGCTGGATGATATTGAGTGGAAGATAAGAGATATTTTACATTATTTAGAAGTAACGCCTATAACAAGGTCAGGTGCTATAGAACTAATAAATGAATTACAAAATCTTCGAATAGAAAGAAGGTATATGAAACAAATGTGGGAGCTATGGAATGTCTATGGTAAAAATAGAATGAAGCTTGGTGAAAGGAATCATAGAGATTTCTTAATAGCAGAACTACATAAAGAAGATAAATCATTACAAACAACTTATAACTTTAGACAATATACAAAAGAAGAGTTGGATGCAATGAATGAAGATAAATCTTTACCAAGAAAGCGTAAAGGAGAAATAATATCAAATAACGAAATCTTTAGTTCGTATAATAATAATGAGGAGGAAATAATTGATGAAGAATAATGAAAAAGAATTACAACCTAAAAGATATGAAAGGTTACAAGGGGAAGACTGGGATAAAGTAAAAGATAATATGAAATTACTTTATACATATACTTCTGATAAAGGAAATATCAAAGGTATTTATTTAGATACTAAAACAAAGAAAAGAGTAGCTCATTGGTTAAATGAGGAAGAGAAGAAATTATATAAGGAGGAAACTAAATAATGGGAAAAGTTATTATTAAAGAAATTAAAATCAATGGAGAAGGTAAAACTAAAGAAGAATTAAAAGCAGAAGCAATGAAGGAAATTGAAAAGCAATTAAATGATGCTTTCAAAGATGTAAAAGAACCAAAGAAAGATGAAGAGGTACCAGCTAAACTTCATATTCATATTGATGAAGATTCTAAAAGAGGAGGATATGGATGTGAAACTGAAATAACTGGAGATGTAGATAGTGTATTAGATATGACAGCAGTAGCAGTAGCAACAATGGCAAATCAAATATCAGAAGCAACTACAATGAGTCCAATGGGAGTTATGCCAGAAATAATGATGAGAGCAGCTCATTTCATTATGGAAGAAAAATGGGGAGAGGAGGAAAAATAATGGCAAGACCAAAGAAAGTGGTAGAAGAAAAGAATCTAAAAGAAATTCCATTAGAGGATTTAGCATTAGAAGAAATTGAAGACTTACCACCAATGCCAGAAATTCCAGTTCAAGAACCATCAGTAGAAGAACAAATAAAGATGGCAACTAATGAACTAGAGAAAAAGAACCAGGATTTAACAATGGCATTATATAATAAAGAACATGAAGTAGATATTCTTAAGCAACAATTACAAAAGCAAGAAGAATATTACAACAATGCTATTGCTAGATTGGTACTAGCTACTTATGGAGGATAAATGGAAAAGTATCAAAAAGGTTTTTGGATATTACTAATAGCGAATATTGTATTACTATCTACTTTAGTAATTAGTGTAGCAGAATCAGTTAAACGCGGAGGAGATGTTAAAGTACTAAATACTAAAATAGAAGAAAAGGATAAACAATATAATGATATAGATAATGCTTTAATATCTAGAAATCAAGAATTATATAATTGCAGAATGGAAGCTGATGAATGGAGAGAACTATTCTATAGTGCAATAGATTTCCATCCAGATGAAAGTTATCCATATAAGTAACATATTATAAATAATGGTTCCTAGTAAGTAATGGCGCTTATAAACGTATAGTGAACTAGGGTAAAAGGATACAGTAATAGCGGTAGCTTCCTAATCCATTTTAATATAAAGGGTTGTATATAGAGGTTCGAGAAAAGAGTTCTTACCTGGTGCCGACTAATCCAATAATATCTATATATGTAAAAAACTAAAAGGCGATAGATGTATTACTGCAGTTGCATACTATAAGGTTTTATCCCAATTTCTTATGAGGGATGATATGGGAAATATCTATCTTGTGTAAGTCAAGAGTCCCTCACTAACCTTTCATTATTCAAATAATTATTATTGAATCAAATCTCCTTAATAATTCGAATAATGTAAAACCTTTTAAAGATGGTAGAAATGCCATCTTATTTTTATATACAAAAATCGTTTTCGCGGAATAAGAGAATGGGAGATAATAACTATATAA
>JAEIGA010000919.1_pt1 | contig 43964 bp, 18 predicted proteins | sample 9270691 | NCBI WGS metagenome assembly JAEIGA01 (sample SAMN17057246, study PRJNA624740) | gut metagenome | biome: biome; isolation source: fecal sample | host: Bos grunniens | place: China: Xizang | collected 2019
AATTGATGATAAAGAAGTATACAATCAAGCACTAGGAAAAACTGTCAGCGGCAGTGAATTTACGACAGCTTTTCCTAAGCAACCTCATGGATGTCATAAGCTTAAAGCTTATGTTTCAGCAAATATTGGCAGTACAGAAATTTCTAGTAATATTTTAGAATACGACCTTATTTGTGCTGAAGAAAATAACAGCACCGCAATGATTGCTTCTACTTATAATATTAAAGAGGTAACACAAGGTGACTTAATTTCTATTCCATTTATAGTATATGACCCAGAAAAACTAGAAAGTTCAGTAGACCTAATTATATACTCTCAAATTGCAGGAAGCAGAGTAACAATTAGTAAGACTTCTTTAATTGTTGGTAGAACTGAACAATACTGGCAGACACGAAAGTATCCAGCTGGAAAGTGTATCTTTGAAATAAGTTATACTTATAATTATAATGGTACTACTAAAACTATTACTAAGAGTCATGAATTAACTGTAAAAGCACTTGACATTGATATTGAAGCAGAGACAGATAGCTTACAGCTATTTTTATCTGCGCAAGATCGAGCTAACACAGAAATAGATCCAGCTACCTGGACATATACTCCAAAAAGTTTAGCTGGCACAGCTCTTGCAACAATTACAACCTCTTTTGAAAACTTTAACTGGAAATCTAATGGCTGGGTTGTAGATAATAATGGAGACACTTGTCTAAGGCTTACTGGGGATGCAAAAGCGGTTATTAATTTTAAGCCTTTTCAAGAAGACTTTAAAATTAATGGTAAAACATTGGAATTTGAATTTGCTGTTCGTAATGTTAATAAACGTGATACAGTAGTTATTGATTGTTTTAATGGTGAACGCGGTTTTATGGCTACTCCAGATACTGCTTTTTTACAGAGTAGTGGTGCTAAGGTATCCTGTAGATATAAGGATGAAGAAAGAATTAGAGTAGCCGTTTCTGTAGAGCATGCAGATAGCCAATCTCGCTTTGTATCTATTTATGTAGACGGTATTTTATCAGGTGTTCAAAGATATGCTACAACAGACTCTTTTTCTCAGCAAAATCCGGTAAATATAACATTAGGCTCTAGTTTTTGTGACTTAGATATATATTCGATACGTATTTATAATAAAGCGTTATCTACACCGCAAATGCTAAATAACTATATCGCAGATATGGCTGAGCCGACTATGAAACAAAAACTTTATACTGAGAATGATATTTTAGATGAGAACGGTAAAATTTCTTATGAACGTGTGAAGGCTCTTGGTCAAATTCCAATCATTACTTTTACTGGTCCAATGCCTACTTATAAAGGTGATAAAAAGAAAAAGCTTACTCGTATGAAGTTTGAAGACCCAGTAAATCCTGAAATGAACTTTGATGTTTTACTAGATCAAATTGACGTTCAAGGTACTTCTTCTCAGTTCTATGTACGCAAAAACTGGAAAGTAAAGCTTCCAGAAGCTAGAGCTCATATGCCAGGGGCAATTCCAGCTAAGGTCTTCTGTATTAAAGTAGACTATGCTGAGGCTACTGGTACTCATAATACAGGCAGTGCTAACTATATAGAAACGCTTTATGATAGAAATGAAGCTATTCTACCTCCACAAAAAGATGACCCTAGAATAAGAACTACTATTCAAGGCTTTCCTTGTATTTTATTTGAAAAAACTTCTGAAGACTCTGAACCTGTATTTTCTTCTAAAGGAAACTTTAACTATGATAAAGATGCCGAAGATACTTTTGGTTTTTCAGATGCCTATGAAGACTTTGGAGTTGAGTGTTGGGAATTTTGTAATAATACTTCTGATTCGGTAAATTTTGCAGGAGAAGTTCCACATAATTGGTTAGAGGACTTTGAGCCTCGCTATCATCCAGGTACATATGGTGCAAAAAATGACCCTATTTACGAGGTTATAGAAGAGCTTCAGAAAAAGGCTGATGCTGGTACTATTACTGAAGCTGAGCAACAAGAGCTCGATACTCTTTTAGACACCTGCATAGCTAATTTTAAAAAAATGCACGATTGGGTTGTTAGTACAGCTCCTTATGAAATTGTAAATGGTGAAAAAGTAGCTTTAGTTGAAAAACCTCTTTTAGAACCGGTTACTTATGGCAGCACGACTTATACTATAGATAATACCACTTATAGATTGGCCAAGTTTAAGCACGAATTTAGTAATTATTTTAATATGCACTATAGTTGTATTTATTATGTATTTACTTTCTTTGCTCTAATGACAGACCAGCGTGCTAAAAATATGTTCCTAACTCGCTGGAAAGATGATGATGGTATTTATAGATGGTATCCTTATTTTTATGATAATGATACTATTTTCGGTATAAATAACGAGGGTGCTCTTGTTTTTGATTATTATCATGAAGATATTGATAAATTAGGTTCTTCTAATGTATACAATGGTCAAAATAGTGTACTATGGAATAACTTTAGAGAGTGTTTTGTTCAAGAAATTCAGGATACTTATGCTAATCTCCGTAATAACAAAAAATTGACTTATGAAGCTATTACTGAGCAATTTATTACTAATGGTTCAGACAAGTGGAGCGCTGCGATTTATAATGAAGACGCTGAATACAAGTATATCTCGATGGCCCGTCCCTCTGGACCTGATAATACTGTAGATGCTTCTAACCTTTATCAAGTACGTGGTACGGGTGAACAGCATTTAAGGTATTTTGTTGATAATAGATTAGACTATTGTGATAGTAAATGGAATGCTGGAGACTACCCATCTGATTTCTATTTTTTACGTATTTATACTCCATCTACTATAATTCCATTAGACACTCCTGAAGAGGATTTGGTTAATTTTAGTGAAGAACAGGTACGTATTTATAAGTCACTTAAAGCGGTACCAGCTAATCCAAATATTACTGTAACGCCATTTTCAAACATGTATGCAGGTGTAAAGTATAAGGCAAATGGTACATTACAACAACAGCGACTAGCTGCAGGCCAAGTACATGTTTTTGAGCCTGTGAATGAAAATGAAACCTTTAATGATACTGAAACAGCTATTTACGGCGCTAGTAACCTTGAGTCTCTAGGAGACCTTTCAGGTCTTTATTGTGGTGTTGTAAACTTAGCTGGTAAAAACACTGGTGCTACTGGCGGTACAGTAGAAAATACTGTAGCACAAGGCAAAGTTAAAGAAAATAAACTAGTAAGACTTAAGATTGGTAACGCAAACAGTGACTATTATAATGACAACTTTAGAGAAATTGCTGTAGGTACTTGTAAATTATTACGAGAAATAGATCTTCGAAATTGTTCAGGCTTAGGTAAGGCTGGAAAAAATCCTCAAAAAACTTTAGACCTTACACAATGTCCTAATATCGAAACTATCTATACAGAAGGTACAAATCTAGACCTTGTTGACTTACCAGAAAGCGGCTATGTTAAGATTTTGCATTTACCCGCTTCTACAACAGTAATAAATATAAAAAATCAGCTTTATATAGAAGACTTTTTGGTAGAGTCTTTTAAAAATGTTAAAACGCTTTGTATTGATAACTGTCCTACATTGAATACAAATGAAATATTGGAGCAGTGTAAAGACGGAGAACAATATACTGTTGAGAGAGTACGACTAACTGGTATTGATTGGTATATTTCAGATGTTTCATTTTTAAAATCACTTTATCCAAAGTTTGATACTGAAGGAAATCTAGTCGGAGGCATTCGTGGTATTGACGCAAATAACCAGGATACTGATGATGCTTTTTTAGTTGGTACTTGTACTATTGATACAATATCAGGTGCTGATTTTGCAGAAGTAAAAGAACATTATCCTTTCTTAGAAGTTAAATATAATAACTTAACATCAAAAGTTAGTTTCTATAACTTAGATAATACACCAATAATTGTTAACGGTGAAGAGCTTTCTTACGAAGTTTCTGGTGGTATGATAACAGATACTAACCGACGTGAATGCCCAGACCCTGTTGAAACTGGGGTACTACCTACACCTACTCGTGAGTCTACTGCAGAGTTTGACTTTGAGTTCTCAGGTTGGACTAGGCTAATAGATGATGAAGCTCATGCAGATGCTTTATATGGTATAGAAGGCAATAGAATACTTTATCCTGCTTTTAAGAAGCATAGAAGAAGCTATACAGTTAATTTCTACAATCCGGCTAAAAAAGGTAATATTTTACTCAAAACTTTAGTAATTCCATATGGTAGCCCAGCAGAATTAGACGGCTCACTTTATGAAAAACAGGATACTACAGTCCCAGAAAAATATGCTTTCGTAGGTTGGTTGCCTGAGCCTTCATATATTACAGGTAATTTGGATTGCTTTGCACAATTCAGCTTACTAGATGACGCTTATTATACACCTACCCCAGCAGACTTTGAGATTTCTACTGATATTTCTGATGGCGTTGTGATTATTAATTATAATAACAAACTAAATAAAGTTGTTCGAATTCCTAGTAATTTCACTATTAATGGAGAGGTAGTTGATACTAAAACTGTTGGCGGGTTTAGTAAAAATCCATTAGAAATTATAAAAATAGAATCACCAACTCGTATTATTGCTAGTCAGTGTTTTAATGCTTGCCAAAATCTACTTGTGGTAGAGCTTCCTGAATCATTAGAGTCTATAGGCGAGAAAAGCTTTGCAAGCTGTACAGCACTAACCAGTATCTTTATTCCAAAAAATGTTAAGTATATTGCACCTAAAGCTTTTTCAGAGTCCTCAAATATAGTATCTTTTGAAATTAACCCTGAAAATACAACTTATGAAGTTGATGGCCAGTGCATAATGCGTATCTCTGATAAATATTTAATTGCCGGAAATAAAAATAGTATTATTCCTAAAGATACTAAAAAAATTGCTCATAGTGCTTTTTACGGCAGTCTTATTAAAGAGGCTGAAATACCTGAAGGCCTTCAGGTACTTGAAGGCTGGGCATTTGCACGCTGCTCTGAGCTAACAAGTCTTACTTTACCAAGGAACTTACCCGTTATTGGTGATACTTGTTTTGCCTGGTGTACAAAATTGAATGCAGTGCATTTACCTGATAACTTAAAAGATTTAAATACTTACTTATTCGCACAATGTCCTATTGAAGAATTTGACTTCCCTAGTACTCTAGGTGTAGGTGACGAATTTACTAATCAGAGCAAATATGCAATTAATGACCACGCGATATCTTCTAATAAAAATTTACGTGTGGTTACCTTTAAACCAATACTCGGTGGTGACTATAGTAATTTTAGAATTCATGAAAAAGCTTTTATAGGCTCTGGACACTCTGACGGTGTTACTTTTAATGTTCCTTGGAAAGAAGGCCAAGTAGCTGGATTTCCTTGGAGTTGCGGCATTGATGAAGGAACTGGTGAAGCTTTTACAGAAGTTAAAATAAATTATGAATATAAGGAGGCATAATATGTATAAAGTTAGTACAGATACTTATATTGTTGATTTATTAGAGAAAGTTCAATATGTTCGTTTTTTACCTACTGGTCATATTGCATTTACTGATAAAACATCTGCTCAAGGTTTTATTGGTTCTGATGGAATTACTGTGTATAGCCTGGCGCCTTACAAGCAGTCAGGCTATCCTGAAGGCTACCTTAGTAAAATTGATTTTAAGGAATATAATAAACTTCAAAAGTTGCTAAAAAAAGGTGCTACGATCTCAGCAGATGAAACAGAGCTAGCTAAAGTAAAAAAATTACTTCTTAATAAAATGTCATATAGCTGCAAACAAAATATTATTTCAGGATTTACATTAACATTATCAGATACTAAGTCTTACCATTTTAAATTAACTATAGAAGACCAGTTAAACTTAATGATGATCGAACAGCAAATAATTAATGGAGAGCAGACTTTTGTTTATCACGCTACAGATTATCCTTGTGAAATATTTTCAAAAGAGGACATGCTACAAATTATTACTCGGGCTAAACAGCATACTCTGTATCATACCACCTATTTTAACACTTTAAAACAATATATTCTGAAGCAAGAAGATATTAAAGTTCTTAATGAACTTAGTTATGGTACAGACATATCTGAAACTATCTCAGATCCTACTATTAAAAATATTATTAAACGAGGGATGTGTATATGATGCAAGCAAGAATAACTAATTTGCATAAAACTGAGGCTGAATGGAATAACTTTGCAGATTTACAACCTAAAGCTGGGGAGCTTATTATTTACGACCCTGATGAAAATCATAGTTATGCCCGTTTAAAAATAGGCGATGGAAATACCTATTTAAAAGATTTAAAATTTTATGTTGAATACTCTCTTGAAGATTTTTTTGAGAATAATAAATTATTTAGCTTAGATAGTGGTCGTATAGCAGATCCTAAATAATTAGACTAAAAATAAAATGTGTATCTATAAAAATAGATACACATTTTATTTTTTTTTGTTATTTATTTTCTGCTAAATTATGTGAAAATGAAAATACAATTAAATATTTTTAGGGTAGTACTTGAAAAGATAGTCTATCCTTGTGTCCAAAAATTTGAAATTGATAGTTTTAAAGGAGACTTATGAATATGCTAAAATGTTAAACTCGTTTGTATAGTAAGGTATAGTTATTTTTAAAACTATCTACTTAACAAACGAGCTTTATTTTTTAAATAAAAGTTTAAGAAGGAGATTATTATGGCCGAAAATAAGATTAAAACTCGAATTCAGCTTAAGCATGATACAGAAGCTCACTGGGAGCAGGCTACTAATTTTAAGCCTTTGCTAGGCGAATTAATTATATATGATAAAGATGACAGCTATTCCTATGAGCGATTTAAAATTGGTGATGGAGTAACACTTATAAATGATTTGCCCTTCGCGCTAAACCCTAGATTACCTTATGGTATTTGTTCTACAAGTGGTTCTACTGCAGCTAAAACAGTAACTGTTGATAACTTTGTACTAGAAGACGGCGCTAGAGTAATTGTAAAATTTGCTAGCTCAAATAATAAAGCTAAACCTACTCTGAATGTTAACAATACTGGTGCAAAAGCAATGTACCGTTATAGAAGCTCAGTAGCAGTTGGTGATTTAAGGGCAAACGTACCCTATGAATTTGTTTATGATGCTGCTGATGATGTGTGGCACCTAATCAATGCAGAATATAAACATCCAACCCATTCATGGTTTACTGGGGTACCCACTGCAGATGCTACACTGAAACACGGTGGCACTTTTACAGTTACTCAGCCTGTGAGCGATAGTTTGGGACATATTACGGCTATGAATACACGGACTTATACTCTACCTGAACTTCCTGAAATTCCAGTAGATACTAACCAGAAAGTTAAAGTAGGAGATACCACCTTTGACGTTAATGATGCTATAGATTTTGTGGCAGGTACTAATATAGCAATTACAGGTGATTCTACAAATGATACGATAACTATTGCTACAACCGGCCTTGCTACTGTAGCTACTAGTGGCAATTATAATGATTTGATTAATAAACCAACAAGTATGACGCCTACAGCACATACTCATGCATCTAATGATGTTAATGCTATGACTGGCTATAGTAAGCCTGCTACTACAAGTGCGATTGCCGATACTGACACACTTAATATCGCTATTGGTAAGCTTGAAAAGGCTCTTGACAGTAAACAAGCGAATGGCAGCTATTCTACTACCGGCCATAAACATACTAAATCTGAAATCACAGATTTCCCAACAATTCCGACAGTAAACAATGGTACTTTAACTATTCAGAAGAATGGTACTAATGTTACAACATTCTCTGCTAATCAGTCTAGTAGTGCCACTGCAAATATTACTGTGCCTACTAAAACAAGTGAATTGACAAATGATAGTGGTTTTAAAACTACTGATACTAATACAACATATGACCTTTCTGCCTCAACTGGCTCATCGAATGGTAATGTTAAACTTAATTTAACTGCAGGCGGTAGCGGTAGTGGTACAGACTCTGTAACAATTAAAGGTAGTGGCGCAACAACAGTTACTACTGACGCAAATGGTGTTGTAACAATTTCAAGTACTGATGAAAATACTGTTTATTCTCATCCTAGTTCAGGAGTAGCTGCAGGCACATATAAAAGTGTAACAGTTAATGCTCAGGGACACGTAACTGGCGGAAGTAACCCCACAACACTTGCAGGCTATGGCATTACTGACGCTATTCCCAGTTCTCAGAAAGCTACTGCAAATGGTGTGGCAACTCTTAATGAGTTCGGCAAAGTTCCTACTGATCAGCTTCCATCTTATGTAGACGATGTATTAGAATATAGTGAACAATCTTCCTTCCCGACTACAGGTGAGACAGGAAAAATTTATGTAAATACTACTACTAATAAAACTTATCGTTGGAGTGGCAGTGCATATGTAGAAATCTCCGCATCTCTGGCTTTAGGAGAAACCTCTTCCACTGCTTATAGAGGTGACCGTGGTAAAGTCGCATATGATCATTCCCAGGCAACTCATGCTCCTAGCAACGCACAACCAAATCAAAATGCATTCAGTAATATAAAAGTGGGTGCCGCTACGGTTGCAGCTGACACACCTACAGATAGTGTTGAATTTGTTGGTAATAATGTAACTATTACCCCAGATGCTACAAATGACAAAATTACATTTACACTTACAAAAGATAATGTTACAAGTGCTCTAGGATACACTCCTCCTACTGCTGATACGAATACTTGGCGTAAAGTACAGTTAAATGGCACTGATAAACTTGGTACAGGTACTAATTCAAAGCCCTTAAATCTAAAAGCTGGAACCAATATATCTATTACTGAGGCCGATGGAACATTTACCTTTAGTGCTACAGATACCGATACTAAATATACACATCCAACTTATACTGCAGTAACAAGTAAGCCTACTGCAGATCAAACACCAGCTTTTGGAGGTACTGCTACAGTCTCTCAGATAACTTCTGATACAACGGGACATGTTACGGGTGCGACTGATAGGACAATTACTATTCCGAGTACATTAGCTAATAAAAACACTACTGCTGGATTAATTAAAACTAGCTCTACAGTTTCTAGTTCGTCTGGTTATACAGCTTGTCCTGTACTTAATGGAGTACCTTACTATAAAGACACTAATACTAATACTAAGGTAACTTCTGCTGAGAATCATTATACTCCTGCATCAGACGCATCATCTAATTTAAGTGTGGATGCTTCTGCTTCCGCTAGTGCCACTTGGGGTACAACAAGTTTAGTAACAGGTGTTAATTTACAGCGAGATTCAAAGGGCCATGTAACTGGATTGACTGTAGATTCTGTAAAAATGCCTGCAAACCCTGATACGACAGTTACTGTAGATTCCCAATTAAGTAGCACTTCAACAAATCCTGTTCAAAATTCTATTGTTACTACTGCTTTAAATGATAAGATATCAAAAAGTAGCACAGTAGTACAGAGTATTGAAGGCGGGCTTATTGTTGGTGGTACAACCGCCACTGCAGCTGGTAAGGGCCGCATAATGGTAACTGGAAATAACAATCCTTTAATAGGTGTACAAGCAGTTGACTCTGACGGTACAAAAAAGACTCCTTATTATTTTCAAGTTGCTAATGATATACTGTATTTAGGACCAACTTCCACAAAAGCCTTAGCTTTTGATAAGGATGGTAAGATCTCAACTCCAGAGACTTTAAGCGTTGCAAAAGATATCTCAGAAAATGGTAAAACTCTATCTGCTACTTATTTAAAGCAAACCGATGTTGCTGCAGCTGTTGCTAATGAGTTTTCAAAGCTCATAACATGTGGCACTGCTGACCCGAGTAGCACTACTACAAGTATGTACTATTTTAAATATAGTATTTAAAAATAAAAATATAATAACGAGGTGTAGATTATGAAGTATAATTTAGATAATAAGCCACTTGTATGTATGCAAACACAAAGTACTTGTTATAAAGGTACTCGTAAAATGACTATTAAAGGTATTTTATGGCACAGTACTGGGGCAAATAATCCAACTTTAAAAAGGTACATTCAACCAAGTGACAGAAAGCCTTCTGCTGACACTTATAATAAAACAAAGTGGCTTGAAGTTTTAGGTAAGAACCCTTATAATAATGATATGAACCATATTAATCGTGAAATGGGTATGAATGCTTGGATTGGTAAGCTTGCTAACGGCACTGTTGCAGCTGTACAAACAATGCCTTGGAGTTACAGACCTTGGGGTTGCGCTTCTGGAAAAAATGGTACTTGCAATGATGGTTGGATTCAGTTTGAAATTTGTGAAGATGCTTTAACAGATAAAACTTATTTTAATAAGATTTATAAAGAAGCTTGTGAGCTTACTGCTTACTTGTGTATGATACATAATATTGATCCAAATGGTACTGTCACACATAACGGTGTAAAAGTACCAACAATCTTGTGTCACCAAGACAGCTACAAGCTCGGTCTTGGAAATAATCATAGTGATATTTATAACTGGTTTCCTAAACATGGGAAAGATATGAAAACAGTCCGCAAGGATGTAGCAAAGATACTAAAAGAGGCTAATGTTTCAACAGGAAGCTCAAGTACTTCAACAAGTACTTCAACTTCAGTAAAAACCTATAAAGTTGTAACACCTATTAATAGGTATGCTACTGCAGAGGATGCAGTAAATCAGAAAAATGCTAAATCTGAAAAATTAGCTACAGGCACCTACTATATTTACACTAAGTATCCTAATGGTGTAAATGGTATGTATAATATCAGCACAGACAAGACTGGAGAGTCTGCAGGTAGCTGGATTAACCCTAAAGAAAATATTATTAAAGAAAGTACAACCACTAATAAGCTTTATCGTGTACGCAAGAGTAAAGATGATGCTAAAACTCAAAAAGGCGCATTTAGTTCACTCGATAATGCTAAAGAGTGCTGTCAAGAAGCTGGAGTAGGTTACCATGTATTTGACTGGGATTATAAAATTGTATATTCATATACAGCACCCACAACAACAGCTGTAACACTTTCTAGCATTGCAATAACAAAACAGCCAACAAAAGCTACATATTATGTAGGTGAAAGTTATGATGGCACGGGATTAGTGGTAACTGCGACTTATTCTGATAAATCAACTAAAACTGTTACTAAGTATACCACATCTGGTTTTAACTCTTCTAAAGCAGGCATACTTACCATTGTTGTTACTTTTGAAGGAAAGACAGCTTCATTTAAAGTTACTGTTAAAGAGAAAGAAGTGGCAACAACACCTACAAAAGTGTATGACCTTGATTATCCTGAAAAGACAAAAATTATAGATAAAAGTATTAAAAGAGATAATACTGACTGTGTTAAAGCTATTAAAAAGATTCTAAGTAATAATGTAAATTTTAATGTTGAAATTGCAAAAGCTTTCTTTAGTTTGGCTCCTAAGTATGGAATTGACCCAATGATGGCAATTTCTCAATCGATTCTTGAGACTGGTTGGTTTAAATATGAGGGCTCCGCAGTAACTGCTGAGCAACACAATTATTGTGGCCTAGGCGTTACAAGCACTGGTGTAACTGGTGGATCTTTTAACACTGTCGAAGACGGCGTAACAGCTCAATTGCAACACTTGTTTGCTTACGGATGTAAAGAAGCTTTACCTGCCGATGATGTAGTATTAGATCCTAGATTCAGTCTAGTAACTAGAGGTATTGCAGTTTATTGGCAGCAACTCGCTGGTAGATGGGCATGTCCTGGATATGATACAAAAATTTATGCAACTCCTGAAAAAGCTATGGAAGCTGGTAATACCTATGGTCAAAAAATCTTAGCTCTTTATAAAACACTTATTGCCGTTTCTGTAACGAAGGAAGATATTGAGGAATATTTCCCAACAAAAGTAGAAAAACCTGAGATTGAGGAACCTAAAACAGAAACACCAAAAGTCGAAGAGCCTGACGTAGATATAAATAAACCTGAAGCTCCTGAGACTGACGAAAAAGAATTAGAAGTTCTCGACCCAGAAACTAGTAAAGATGAACAGTTAGAAGAAAAAGCAAATGGTCTTGCGGCTTTGATTTTTAAAATTATTAAAAAGCTTGCTCAGATGCTTGTAGATTTATTTAGCAAAGGAGAATAAACATGCAGTTAGATTGGTTAGATATTTTAAGTAAACTTTTTGAAATTGCTATTTTTCCGCTTATTACAGCGGCAACAATGTATTTAATTACATTAATAAATGCAAAAAAACAGGAATTAGCTAATAAAGCTAAGGATGAGACTACAAAAAAATACCTAGACATGCTTGATAAAACAATTACAGAGTGTGTATTAGCTACAAATCAGACTTACGTAAGTGCTCTTAAAAGTCAAGGTTCTTTTGACGCAGAGGCTCAGAAAAAAGCTTTCCAGCTTACTTATGATGCTATTATGGCGGTTATAACTAATGATGCACAAGAGTACCTAAATGAAGCAGTTAAAGATTTAAGTGCTTATATTACAACTAAAATTGAGGCACAGGTTGTTGTTTTACATCAGTCAGCAAAATAAAATTTAACGTATAGGAAGGTTTTAAATAATGCCTAAATTAGAAACAACTGTAAATGATATTCAATTAAAATCAAATTTAGTTATTGCAAATGATGTTCCATTAGAAGAATGGACAGATACTCAATATCCTAGTGCTAAAACTTTATATAAAACTTATATTAGCTTATCTGACATTGCACATCCTATAGGAAGTATCCTTATTACTGATTCTAATGTTTCACCCGGAGATAGTCTTGGTGGAATATGGGAACTTATAGATAAAGAATTTAAACCTAAATGGTATTCTATAAATACTGCAAATTGGGCTAATGGTAAAGCTGAACTAAGCGGTAGTTATTGTAATATTGCTTTAACAGGTCACAACTTAGCCCTTAGAATAGGGCTCAAGCCGACTGAAGACTTAAGTGATAGTGAAAGTAACCTAGGTCAGTTAGATGTAAGCAGTTATGGTGTGCCCGAACTTCCATACACAATATTTAGAGGTGTCGCTGTCAGTGATGGAGGTCAGTGTACACTTTGCTATAATATAAGCCAAGATGGTACTATCGTTATTTATGACGCTCTTAATCTCGATGGCACTCACAAGATGTCTGCAGGAGAGTCTTTTTATATAAATCAGGTCTATAGTGTACATGATCCTGACCGAATGTTAGATGATTTCTGTGATAAATTCTATTGGAAACGGATTGCTTAAGTTATTAGATATAATTCAGAAAGGAGTCTAATTTATGGCTTTAACTCAGGCAGCAGCTATGACTGGTGGAAAGTCTTATACCCTAAAAACCACTTCTCCATTTAGCGATAAAACTAAAAAAGTTAAATTATGTCTATATGTAAAAACCTCAAAAGATGCGGCAAATAGAAAAAATACACTAACTCTTGGTTTATATGTAACAACACCCGCAGATTGGAATATTGGTAAATGGACTGATTATGGTGGGTCTTCTCTTGCCGGCAATTCTTTTGACGGAGCCATTCCTAATTTTAGTGGTACTTGGTGGTTGGTTTCAGGCATAACTAAAACAGTTAGCTATAACTCTTTAGGTGAAGCTACTGTAGATATTCCTTGGTCTTGGGGTGTTAATTCTACTTGGGGCGGTATGGTAAAGCCCAGTGGTACAAAATCAATTACCTTATCAGAAATTGCACCTAAGACCTATAAGGTTACTTTTAATGATAATGGAGGTTCAGGGTCCCCAGCATCACAAACAAAGACACACGGAACAGACCTCAAGTTAAGCTCTACTAAGCCTACTCGTAGTGGTTATAGTTTTGTAGGCTGGAATACTAGAAGTGATGGAAGCGGTACTTCATACAAAGCTGGTAGCACTTATAAGAAAAATGCAGCTGTAACACTTTATGCACAATGGTCTAAGACAATCTCAGCTTGTGGAAAACCTTCTTCTTTGCAAGCTGCTGTTGAGGATAATGCTGTAACTTTTTCTTGTATCGTTGGTAGCAACGGTACTGGAAGTAGATCGACAGGCGTCGAAGTTTTTATAACCTGTAATGGCACCACTCCTGATGCTAACAATTTTGATTATCGTTTAGAATTAGAAGGTACTGCAGGCACTAAAGTTACCCACACATTGGATCTGTCAAAGGTATCTCAGCAAAAAATTATGTCTTATTTTGGAAATACTTATATAGGTTCCGTTAAATTTGTAGCAAAAACTTTAAGCGCTACAAGTGTTACTTATGATTCAGTGCTTACTTCTGCAATAAGCTGTACATTATCTTGGCACAAAAAACTTAAAGGCCCAGAAATAATAGAGCCTAGCTTGTATGGAGATACTTGTGGATTACTGACTCCTTATAGAGTTTCTTGGGCTGCCAGCAGTAATGGCATTAATAATAATGTAACAGGTTATAGCTTAAGACTGTTTGATGCTACAACTGAGACTGATGTAGCCACTTTTGAAACCACTAATTTATTTTTTGATATACCTATTAGTAACTTTACTGCAGAACATACTTATATTATATATGTCAAAGCTATAGGTACTTATACTAATTTTAGTAGCTCAGAAACAAGATCCGGACCAGTCTTATTTAAGAATATTGCTAAATTTTCAAACACTGCAGGCTCATTATTAGTCTCTGACGGTAATACAGTACCTTCTACTAATATATTAGGTCAGGTTCTTTATCCAAATATTGGTAGTGGTACCATTTGCAAATTGTCTTGGGATACCCCAGTATCTGAAAATAATTTAGTAGATAGATATGAACTTGATATTACTACTATATTTAAAGACGGCGCTTTTTTTGAAACTATTGACTTAGGAAATGTTAATGAATTCTATATTAAAGAATCTATGGTGCATAGCTATGATAAGGTAAAGCTTGATGTAGTTCTAAAAGCCATAAGTAAGTATGGAAATACTTATAGCAATACCCTTGATAGTACTTCTATAAGTATTGCAAAGTGCGCTGGTGTATATACAAAAGTGTCTGAGAATTATCCAGAACCTATTATGAAACGTGCTATTGCTCTTGCCCAAGTCTTTAATGAAGATGAAGACAGCGGTTTATTGACAGACGTTAATGATTTATATTTGACAGACACTAATGATATTTCATTAGCTGTTCATGAGTACGTTTGGGTGCCTATGCAAAAATTTTATAAAAAGCAAGTAGACGGTACTTGGCAGCAAAGTACTGTTAAATACGAAGTTCTTGTTAATAACAATGGTGAGATTGTCACCGACAAGAATGATGAAATTATTTATACATTGTAACTTACAGAGAGGTAAATTAATATGGCAAAATATAAACTATCCTTAACTGCTGAAGAAATAAATGCAAGACTAAATAAAATTCCAAATAGTTGGTCAGCGTTGGCTGACCAACAGTATAATGCAACAAGCACAAACCCTCAAAGTGGTAAAGCAGTTGCAGAAGGTATTGCTAAAAATATCGCTGAGTTAGAAAATTCAGTTGATACTCAGGTTAATAAGCTTCAGAGTGATGTTGATAAATTAGCAGTTGATATTAAGAATATCGATTTTAATAATTTAGTAAATAAACCCTTTTATTCCGAATTTAATACTAAAAAAGCTAGAGAAATAATACCTCCAACAGATGTGGAGTTTGTTATGTTCGATGAAGTTGGCATTTATGGTACTGCTCTTATATTTGATGAACCCATTATTGTTGTGCCGGAGCTTTCTGTTTCAGTATCCATTGATGAAACAGTCATTAACGATACTATTAAGTACCAAAATCCTTCAGGTGTTTTAGACCTTTATTATATAGGTAATCTTAATTTATTATTTTCAGGTATGGAAGATACTCAGGAAGACTATTTGGTAACTTATATACCATCAGATGGAGAGTATACTCTTTATATAGCGACTAGAGGCCCGATGACCTGCGCCTCAGAAGGTTTATATGTATTTAGTTTGACAAATACGGCTAATTCTACGACTATTTTACAGAAACAAGTTTTTGATTTCTCACCTGTTGCGATATTTGAAGAAAGCGTTACTACTAATGCAGCATTTTTAGAGGCATATTTATCCTGTTCTGAAAAAGATGTTTATAATTTTACTATAGGTGATAATACTTATGAAAACATTACATTTGAAAAGACATGCCTTGAGTTAACATCCAATACAGAACCAGACGTCGTAGAATTTTTAGGTGCAGTGTATTATGCAGGAAATATTGCCTTACATAATGCTTCTATTTTTGATCTGGCAACTGATACAGGAGAAGATTATTTATTATTTTATTTGCCAGAAGAGGATACGCTACTTGTTGGTACTTCATTAACGGACACTGAAATATTGATAGGTATTGATAAACCTTTTGTGGAGGCTGAATACTTTTATAAATTAGACGACAACTATCTAGCTTATACCGAAACACGTTCAGGTAATATTATATTTGATCATGATGTCTTTATAGATAAGGTAACTAGCCTGAGGGAGCTTTCACAAACAGTTACTGAATTAAGCGATGAGCCTAAAGTTTATAATACAAATCCTAACCCAGAAACGCCAGGGTTATCGGTAAATAAAAGCGCTTTTCCATTGAATACTCATGCATGGATTGAGGGTGAGGCAGCAAGTGCCTGTGGGTGTAGCAGCCTTACCGGGACTACACCAACCAGTATTATAATACCAGCCTCATCTAGCACACTAGCTTTAACTTTTTCATCTTCGACTTATACTGAAGGCCTTAATTACCAAAAATTAGAAAATTATCCTTTAGTTTCTTTTACATTAAAGGATGAAAATACGGATGAAAATAAGACTTATATCGCTACTATATACCATTATCCTAATATACAAGATGCTACTGTTACCATTGAGCTCAATACGATTTATGCAGATGATTTTGAAAGCGAGTCCTATGATCGTCAAGTGACTGACTTATTATTTTATCCAAAAACAGGTGACCGCTCTCATTCAGAGGGGCACTCTATAGCTTATGGAGATAGCGCGCATGCAGAAGGTTGGAATACAACTGCTTTAGGTGATTATTCTCATGCTGAAGGAATAAGTACTACTGCTGGCGACAACTCTGTAGGCGCTTATACTGCCGGGACCGCTCAGCATGCTGAAGGACAGAATACTATTGCTAAAAGAAGTTTTTCTCACGCTGAGGGGGAAGGCACCCAAGCTCTCGGTCTCCGCTCTCACACTGAAGGCCAGCTGACTACCGCTAAAGGTAATGCTTCTCATGCTGAAGGATCAAGTACTACTGCTAGCGAAAGTAGCGCGCATGCTGAAGGAAGTAATACTACTGCTAGCGGGTACCATTCTCATGCTGAAGGACAGAGTACTATTGCTAGCAACACTTGCTCTCATGCCGAGGGTTATTCTACCACTGCTAGCGGCGATTCTTCTCATGCTGAAGGGGATAGCACTACCGCTAGCGGGCAATATTCTCACGCTGAAGGACGTGGTACCATTGCTAGTAGTGCATATCAGCATGTACAGGGTAAATACAACCTTGAAGATAGTTCTGCAGCACATATTATTGGTTCTGGCAGCTCTTCATCAAAACGTGCTAATATTCATACAGTCGATTGGTCTGGGAATGCTTGGTATGCAGGTAGTATTGAAGCTGTGGACGGCTTGATTTTAAAATCAACTACTACTGACAGTACGAAAAGATTTAAAATAACTGTAGACGATTCAGGTACTTTAGCAGTGACAGAAATTGTTAACGCTACTGTATAATATTATATAATGTATTCTTTGTACTCTTATTAGGAGATTTATTAAAAATGATTCAATTAAAACGAGGCTCGACAGAAATAGTTAAGAACGGTAAAGATAAGGGTGCCCATCTTCCGGGCACCTGGAATAATATCACCTTAGCAGATGGCCAGCCTGGGTATGATAAAACAACTAATAGAATTAAAATTGGAGACGGAAAAACTCCATGGAATAAGTTGAAATGGCTTAAGAGTGGTTTAGAAGCTAAACAGATTCTTGACTCTGAAAAAAACGCCAAAGCAAGACTTGACAAGGATAAGGAAGATATTACAATTTTTACTTACGGTAAAGCTGACCCTACAGATAAAATGGTAGGTCAGGTATATCTTCATCAGTATAATGGACCTGTGGAGACTGACTATGTAGTAGAGACAGGTACAGACCTTGGTTGGGGCTATCGAAAATGGTATAGTGGCATGGTTGAGTGTTGGTGCACAATAACAAAAACAAATGTAGAAGTTAATTCCCCTTATGGAGATCATCTTTTTAGGTCTGCTTTACTAGACCCTATCAACTATCCTACTAAAATAGCTTTTAAACAACCGCCTACTGAAATTGTTACAGTGGTACCTATAAATAAAACAGGAAAACTTGAGGACAACATTCCAGTTTTCACTTGTAATGCGGCCAGAAATACTAAGACCACTTCAAGTAGTCCTTACTTATGTGGCGCTAAAGCAACCACATTTAGTAGTGTTATAATAAATTATATAGTTAGGGGCTATTATTAACTAAGTTTATTAGAAAGGATAATTTTTAATGCCTGAATTTAGTTATTCTGATAATTTTGTTATTAATTATTTTTTAGAAAAAACTTTATCCGAGCTTGATAGTTATGAGAGCCAGGGGACGTTATCTAAATATGCACAAGATTTAAACAGTCTAAATTTTTATATTGAACCTATACTAGAAACGCCTTGGGCTCTTGTTTTTATTCATTGGTGTGCTTTAATGGCTTTATCAGATATTAATTTAAGTAAAAAATTATTTTATCTTCCTAATAATGTTGAATTTACTACTGACTATGCTAGTAGCATGGACTATTTTAAAGCAAACGCTGCTTGGAAGTCAGCAAGTTCTAACTACCTGCCTAAGCCAGGTGATATAGTTTATTATAAAATAAACGAACTTGATGAAATTGAAGGTACTGATGAGACCGAAGTTCATGTTGGCATTATTTATAAAATTGATGATAATTATATTTACTCTATAGCTGGGGATTTGAAAATTTCTCATATATCTTCGGGTAGCTGGGTAGCCGAAGATATTCATAATTTAGACTCAGAAGATACTAACCCTAATATTATAGGCTATGGACTACCTGATTGGCAGTATGTTATAAGTCAGATAGATGACCCAAGTGACTTACCAAATAAAAGTTTAATTATAAAAAGTCCCCATTCAGATCCTTATGAAAGTTCAGAAGAAGAAGTTCTTGAAAGTGTAACTATTAGAGATGTGGATATGCCTATCGTATTTAAAGCAAAAAAATATTCTTTGGCTAGGCCTTATTTAAAAACCAAAGATAATAAATTTAAACGTATTTCATTAATAAATAAAATAAATAAATAAATAGAAAGGTAATTATAAATGGAATTAAGCTGGCGTTCAGTAATTACTGATCGATATGGTGGGGACATTTTTGATGATGAAAATGGAATTAAAGCTGAGGCAAGAAAAATTAATGCACTAATGTTTTATAATTATTTTAAAGGCTATATGTCTTTAGAGGCTATTGCTGGAATTCTTGGCAATATAGAACATGAGTCACGACTAAACCCAGGTCAAATTGAGGGGGATAGTGAGTATAACGAGGGCTGGTCTGAAAAACGAAAGGGTCACGGACTGATTCAATGGACAGGTGGAAATAATAGTTCCAATCCGCTATTGGATTGGAACGAAGGTACACCTGATAAAAAGGATCCTGAAATTGAAGGTCATTGGGCTAACGGTGATTTTCAATGTTATAGAATTAAATGTGAAGGTGAAAACAAATTAGGTGCTGGTGGAACATTTTATCCCAATTCTGGGTACAATTATTCATGGGCAGAGTTTCGTAAACTGAAAGATGTAAAAGAAGCTACATTAGCCTATCTTTATGAGAGAGAACGAGCTGGGGTGGCTGCTATTGATGCAAGAATAGCTAACGCTAAATATTGGTATACTTTTTTATTACAGAATGCAAATATTTTTAAACCGAGACTTAATAATAATGAGCAGCTATCAAATAAAAAATTATGGATTGCTACTAGCTATGGAGGCTATAATGAGTGTAAGGCACGTAGAGACTTTAATGACTATTCTGGTTTAAAAGCATGGAAAAAAGAAGCTATAAAAAATGGTAGTGTACTTCCAAACTGCACTGGCTATGCTTGGGGTAGAGCTCATGAGCTAATGGGTGGTGACCCAGAAAATAAACCAAAGTTATCTACAGCTAATGCGGGAAAATGGTTTTATCATAATGACGGTTATGATAGGTCACCTGCTAAAACTGGTGGCAAGGCGAGTCCTAAAGAAGGAGCGGTTGCTTGTTGGTCTAACTGGGGAAAAGATGCCAATGGCGATCCAGTAGAATTAGCTGGTCATGTTGCTGTAGTAGAGAAGATAAATAAAGATGCTAAAGGTAATGTAACCAGTGTTGTAGTATCAGAAAGCGGTTTTAATGGTGGTTGGGATGATAAAAATTTTTATTGGGTAGACACAGTTACGGCTGGGCAGCTAGAGGTTGGCGGTACACGATGGAGTACTTATAAATTTCAAGGATTTATTTATTTGCCTTATGTCGGCGGTGGCTTTGTTGTTGAGCCTGTTACGATATCTCATCCAGAACTTTTGAAAAAACATGATGAAGGGGCCTGGATATCCGCAGAAATTCTTACTGGTGTTGCAACTGAGCTATCTTGCACTTATTTTAAAGCAAGTGATCCTGAAAATAAGAAAATATTAAAATTAGATCCAAAAATTGTAACAGACAAAGGCTTATTTATTTTTGAACTTAAAAATTTGGTACCTAATACCAAATACACCTTTTTTATTACAGCTGCAAATAATGCGAATAGCGTGGAGTCCCCAAAGCTTACTTTTACAACATATGAAAGTCTACCTGGAAGAGTTTCAAAAGTAACGATTAGCTCAGAAAATAATCTTAATTTTTCTAGTAGTACTTTTAATGCTAGTTTTGAAGGAACTGACGATTGGGGATATTGGGGTAGAACGATTAAAGATGCGGAAAAAGGTTATAAAATTCATTTAGTCTCTAATGGTATTTCGATAGGTTCTTATGAAATTACTAAATCCGCGAAAAAAAGCTTTTCTTTTACTCCAAATAACTTTTTAAAGCATAGCTTAAAAACAGGTGATACAGTACAAATAGGAGTACAATCATTCATAAAACCTACGGAAAATAAAAAAATCTTTAGTGAACTGGTTTGTTCAAATGCAGTTTGCTTAAAAGAAAATGACTTTGAGATATACCTGTAATAGTAACTATCTATAAAACAATTAAAAAATTATCTAAATTATAATAAGAAACTATTTATATAAAAGACAAATTTAAGGAGCGCACGCAAATGAATTCAACCTATGGTAAAGATAACTCAAATAAAAATATTGAAAATTTAGATTATACTATAGACTTAGATGGTAAGCAATATAATCTAACTGCAGCAGATTCTCTTTGGGCAGACATTGCCCGCAGAGTTGAGAATGCCTTAAAAGTCACTTTAAGCACTAAACAAAATGATTCTAATGAAATAGTTAATTATGATGGTGATGAGTCTAGAGCTATTTCTGTTGTGCCTAGCACAGGCGGAGTTTTTACTGGTCCTATTTCTATTCCTAACTTACAAAATGACCAAGATAAGAGTTTTGCAATAAATTTAGATGCTTTAGAAAAATTAATAAAAAACCTTGATGGATTTCCTACATATATCTGGATTGAAAAGCCTGATGGCTCAGGTGAGGGTGAATTAAGAGCAATGGAAGATGACCCAGAATTTTCACCTTTTAAAGTAGTGCTTTATGAAAGTAGCACTGATAATCCAGCAGGTATTAAATTTGAAATAGCTGAAAATACTTATACACATTGTTACTTTTTTGCAATTAATTTAAATACAGGCTGGCTATCTCTCGGTGAAGCAAAAGCTGACGGAAGTGATACGACTTATATTGATTTACGAGTTAACGCAGCAGATAATGCTAATAATTCTATGAACGCTGTAAATGCTACATATATTTTGGATGACTCTATTGATGAAAACCAAGATAAAACTACTTATAATTTTGATGATATAGCAGATATGGATCAGCGATTGGCTGATATTGAAGACCAATTTGATGTTAATAATGCTGACAGCCTAATTAAACTAGTTCAAATAATAAATAATAGTATTAACAAACATTTAACGGAACTCCCTAACCATAGACAAATTGTTTATGGTTTTGGTGATAGCAATAATGACGGTGCTGTAACTGATGATGCATTTAGTGCAGACGGTCAGTATAAAGATAAAGATAATAAGACTATAAATGTAGTTCCTCAAATAGGTGATATTTATATTAAATTGGAGTCTAACTAAAATAAACTCAGATGCCTTAAGGCATCTGAGTTTATTTTATTGTATTATATATTAATATTTATTGAAAGGAAACTTAATACGTATGAGAACTCTTGTAATTTTACGTGGGGCTCCCGGAGCTGGAAAGTCTACTTGGATTAGGGAACATAATTTAGAAGCTTACACACTCTGTCCAGACGAAATTCGTTTACTTTGTAGTTCTTACGAGCTGAAGGCAGATGGAACTTACGCAATAGCCCATAACCAAGAAGTAGAAAATCAAACTTGGAAAATACTATTCAATCTTTTAGAATTTAGAATGTCTAGAGGAGAATTTACAATTATTGATGGTACAGCTTCTAAGACGAAAGATATTCAGCAATACAAGGAATTAGCTAGTCAGTATCGCTATAGAATGTACTGCATTGATTTTTCAGATGTGCCTCTTGAAACCTGTGTAAAACAAAATAAGCAAAGACCTGAGTATAAGTGGGTACCGAACGAAGCTATTGAGAATATTTATGCACGTTTCGCTACCCAGAAAGTTCCTGCTGGTGTACCTGTTATTAAACCTAATGAATTTGAACAGCTTCTTGAAGCACCATTTGATATGTCAAACTATAAAAAAATTGTTTTTATTGGGGACATCCATGGCTGCTATGACACTTTAATGCAATATTTTAAAGGAGACCTTGACTCTGAAGCTGCTTATATCTTTTTAGGTGATTATTTTGACCGAGGAAATCAGAATGCTGAAGTATTGAACTGGCTTTACTCTATTATGGATAAGCCAAATGTATGCTTACTTGAAGGTAACCATGAAAGACACTTAAGAAATTATGGAAATGATTCTCCTTCTGTTTCTAGAGTATTTGAAAATCAGACACGGCCACAATTAATTAATGGCGGTTTTGACGCTAAAAAAGCTAGAATGTTTTATCGTAAATTACGACAGATGTCTCACTTTACTTATAATGGTTTTGAAATTTTAGCTTGTCATGGTGGAATTCCCTCATTAAAACATAATTTATTATATTTACCAGCTTCTGGTTTTATTAAGGGTGTAGGTGATTATAAAGATTGTGATGTAATTGCAGAAACTTGGACTCGAGAAACTTCTGAAAATGCTTTTCTTATTCATGGACATCGTAACACAGAAAAACATGAAACACAAATCGCAGACAGAGTTTTTAATCTCGAAGGCGCAGTTGAAATGGGCGGCCAACTTAGAATAGTTGAGCTTAATCAGGACCTTACCTGGAATATTGTAGAAATAAATAGTTGTCAGCCTATAGCAGAGGAAACTAATACTGAGGAATTTAGAATTGAAACAGTTGAACAGGCGGTTCAATATTTACGTAAGAATAAATTCGTACAGGAAAAACATCTTGGTGAAGATATATCTTCTTTTAATTTTACTCGAGAAGCTTTTTATAGCCATAACTGGAATAACCAGACAATTCTTGCTAGAGGTCTTTTTATTGATACCAATGAAAGTAAGATTATGGCACGTTCTTATGAAAAGTTTTTTAGAATTAATGAAGTAAGAGATACTGAGTTAATAGCCCTAAAAGACAGACTACAGTTTCCAGTAAAAGCATGGCTAAAAGAGAATGGTTTCTTGGGAATTGTTTCCTATGACTACAAGAAAGATGATTTATTTATAGCGTCAAAATCTACAAATAAAGGCAATTATGTAGGTTATTTTACAGAGTTGTTAGCTCCTTATAGAGATGCTGTTTTAGGTTTACTTAGAGGTTACTATAACCATAATAATCCTGTTACACTGGTGTTTGAAGTAGAAGATATTGAGCATGATCCACACATTATTCAGTATGATGTAAATAAAATTGTACTATTAGATATTATAAAAAACACTCTTAAATATCAGTCTTTAGATGAAGAGCTTTTAAATGCTGTAAGTAGAAATATCGGGTGCCCAGTAAAGCAAAAAGCTTATGTTTTAAATACCTGGGAAGACTTTAGGACTCTTTATATGCAAAGCCAGTCTGAAGACTATCAGTATAATGGTGAGTATATAGAAGGTTTTGTTTTTGAAGACGCTTCTGGTTTTATGACAAAATGTAAAACAGGCTATTATAACCTATGGAAAAAACTTAGAGGTGTTTGTGACCAAACACTACGATGTGGTTATATTACTCGCACTGGAATGTTGACTTCTGCAGTGGAAAATTATTTTTATGGCTTTTGTAAAGGTCTTTATCAAAAGGATAGAGATAAGGAAACAAAAGTATATCCTTATAAAACCGATATTATTTCTATAAGAGAGAAATTCTTATTCGGCAGTTAATAAAATTAAAAAATTAAGTATTTTAGACCAAGGCTAATGAGCTATTTCATTAGCCTTGGTTTTATTTACTTTTTATTAAGTATAAACTAAATATTAACACTTTTTATGCTAAATTATATGATATTTAAAATTGTTAATACTTATAGGAGGCTTTTTAATGGCTAATGGAATTTTAAAAATAAACCGTGGTGACTATTTTTCTTTTAATATTTCTATTGAAGATGATACCCAGCCTACGGGTATTTATGAGTTACAGCCAAACGATATTTTATATTTTGCATTACTCGCGCCTCATAAAAGCTTTGAAGATGCGATTATTTTGAGAGGTTATACATACAATGACGCAATAAAAGCTTGTACTGCTGCAGGTCCTATACATATTTTTAATATAGAATTAACTCGAAAAGATACCATTGACTTAAGTCCCGGGGTTTATTATTACACATTTAAGCTTCAAAAAAATGCAAAGTCCACACTATTAGGCCTTGAGGATCCTAATGCAGACCTTACTACTATAGTTGAACGTACTAAATTTATTATAAATGAATAAGAGAGCGAGAGATAAATAATATGCTAAAAGGAAAAGTAACACAAGCAAACGATATTTTTGGCACTGTTTCAAGTAATGCGAAGTTATTAAACCATGAAATGTTATATAATAGAGATTCCGAAGCAGCTCATCCCATAGACTCTATAGAAGGTTTAGCAGATAAACTTAATGTTTTAGACAAAGTTGACAAAAGGCTTACAAAGCAAATTCAAGATCAAGAAAATGCTATATTAATTGCGGTATCAGAAGAGACTGAGAGAGCCGATAAGGTAGAAACATATCTAGAGTTAGAAATAAATAAACTTAACCAAAAGCTTAATAGCATTGATACTGAATCAGTAACTCAGCAATATAATACTTTACAAGAAGCTATAAGAGATGAATCAATAGAACGACTAAAAACAGACTCACAGTTAAGCAGTAAAGTCACAACATTAGCTGAAGATTTAGCTAATGTTAAAAACGCTTTTAATAAAAGTCTTGATCAGCTCTTATTAGATATAACTGTAATTAATGACGCTATTGAGTCAGATAGAGCATCTTTTGACAGCTATGCTCATTCGGTTGACGAACAGGCTATAAAATTAGACCAATTAGTAAATCAATTCAAAGACCATTTAAAATTATTTGAAGAGCATATTACAAGTAACTCAGGTAACTCTGAAACCGTAGAAATGCTTATTAATGAGTTAGACTTAAAACTGTCTAATGAGATTTCAAATAAGATAAAAATAGAACGTCAAACTTCAGAAACTGAGCTTTTTAATTTAAACACTTCAATAACACAGGATATAGAGCAAGTAAAAGAACAACTCACAGCTAGATTTGGTTCTTTTACCGACAATTCTGCTAAATATACTGATTTAAAAATATCAGAAGTGTCTCAGAATATTTCAGACATTGAAGCTGAGTTATCAAATACTTTAAATAGCTTGAGTACTGATTTAAACACTAAAATAAACTTATTAGAAGCTTTATTAACCACAGTAGATACACGACTCATAGCTATGACTGAAGAATTTAACGCTTCAGATGAAACCTTTTCAGACCGAATAGATATGGCCAATGATACCATAGACCTCTTAGCTGACGAAGTAAAAGAGCATGTAAGGTCTTTTAATGAGATAATTAAAGATATCTACTATAAACTAGCTGATACTGCTAATAACATACAGGATATTAAATTAAATTTAGAAAATCAAGTTAAAGACTTAAGTATTGAGTTTTCTATAAAGATTAACGAGCATTCCAATAAGATATCTGAAGATATCAATGTCTTATCACAATCTATAACATCAGATATAACAAACTTAAATACTGAACTTACTAACTCTATAGCTAGGTTAGACCGAGATATTGCTAGCGAGCGTAACCAAAGACGATCCGCAATAGATTCTTTAGACCAGTATTATCAAGACGCCAATGCTAATATTAGGAATAGCTACGTAGAAGCAGATAGTAAAGTTTTAACGGATTCTCAGAATTTTACTACTGAGGCTATAAAACCATTGACAACCAGATTAGATGAAATCGACTCCTGGAAAGCTACTGTAGCTAATGTAATGGATTTTATAGGTATTACTACTACGGACATCACCGCAGAAGCTTATAAAAAGTTTAAAATCGTTAAAATTGGTGAAATTAATTATGAAGCCAATAAAGGCGATGTTGTTCTATATAATAGTAAAGAATACGTTTGGACTGGCGACGAACCAGAAGAGCTAGGCTGGGAAGAATTTGGTATTGGAACCGCAAATGCCGCAGCAATTGCAGAACTCCAGAATGTAGTGGGAATAAACGGCGAAAGCCCAAGCGGTATTTTTAAATTAATTGCAGATAATAATGTAACTTTAAATAATCAAATTGTTAATGAAACTGCAGAACGAAAAGCTGAAATTCAAAGTCTGCAGAATTCAGTTAGTTCAAAAATCGAAAATACTGCTGCACTATTACGAGAAGAGCTTATAAAAGCTAATAATAAGACCAATGAGGATTTATCAGCATTATCTAAAGAGACTAAGTCTTTTATTAATGATGCTAATACTAAGTTTGAAAATCTAGAAACGTTTATAAATACAGAGCTTGACAATACTGATAAAAAAATTTCTGAATTACAGACTAGCTTACAAAGTAATACCGGTGAGTTAAATTCAGTAAATTTAGCTATTGGGACCTTAAGAGCACAGGATAAAGACCTCGAATCAAAAATTAATAAAACTAATGAAAGTGTTTCTAAACTGACTAACGATTTTGAGGACTTTAAAGTAACTGAATTTAAAAATCTAAAATCTGACTTAACTACTCAACTAGGAAACTTAGACAATAATCTTAAAAGCGTTGAAGACAGTGTTACTGAATTAGACACTAAAATCAGTAATACCAATAATTCTATTAATAATCTGTCTAATACAGTATCTAATTCTTTTACAGAAACTAATAATACTATTTTAGAACTTAGAGCTGACGTAGATGAAAATAATAAGTCTATTGAAAATTTAGATGGTAAATTTACTGCATTAAGTAAAACTGTGCAAGATAAAGCTTCTGAATTGCAGACTAAAATAGACACACATACCCACAATAATTATTGGCAAACGCCTAATAGTCTTATATTTAATAATAAAGACGAGGCTAACTCTTTTATAGCTGCAAATGAGACTCAAACTTATCCCGGCCAACTTGTTACCATAAATACTGATGGCTTACTAGAGACTTATGTTTTGGATCAAGATAAAGCACTCCAGCTTATTAGTGGCGGAGGAGGTGGCGGTGGTACTCCTGATAAAGTTACTGAAACTCAATATTGTATTCATGTTAAAAATAATGATTTTATACCTCAAAGCCTAGAAAGCTTTATTAGTGTGTCTGATTCTGATGCTTATATAATAAATATACCTAAAGCAACCCGTAAGAATAATATAATAAATACAAATCAACTAGAAGCTCCTGGTGGTTATATTTATTATGCAAGTACCTTGCTTGATTTAAAATTTACAAGCGGTGGTTTTGACGCTGGCTTTAGTAACTTTTCAACATTTACAACAGATACTGGATATGTTTATAATATTTACAGAACAAATCAAAAAATAATTGATGCTGTTGAAATTAACATAAACTAAAATTAGAAAGGATACATAAAATATGTCAATTAAAATTTTAGATACTTTTGAGCCTGCTGGGCAGTTTGATATTGCCCGTGCCAAGGATATTAAATATCAAGAAGACAATATCTCTGTAGAAGAAAAGCTTAAACAGTTAGATAACATTTTAAATGCAGAGCCAACACTTTCGTATACAGAAGGTGTTACTGGTTATTGTCCTGCTACTAAGGTAGCCTTAGGTGAGAATATTGTATTAGAATTTAATTTAACATCGCCTACTACTGGTAACTGTCGCATAATTGTAGACCGTAGTCCTTTTGGTAAAAATTCATTTACTAGGGTTAAAGAAATTAGTGAACAGAGTGGTAGAAAAATTATTTCATTAGGAACTGCTAGCGTATTATCTGATTATATTTATAGAATTACAGTTATAGACCGTTTGGATAGATGGGCAAAATATACACGTCTTAATGAGGATGGTACTACTACTGTTCAAGATTATATAGAATTTAGAGTTACCTGTGGAGGTGTCCAGTTTAACTCTACTTTTAAAGATACTGCAAAACAAAATATCTTTGCTCAAAATCTACTGTCTTTAAATTATCCTTTTACTGTAAATTACGCGGTAGATAGTTATAGATGGTTGTTTTATTCAGTTACTCCTGCAGGAGTACGACCAGCAGAGAGTTTAGCTGATCCCTCTTGGAAAACTATAGCACTTACTTTAGATAATAATGCTATTATTCCTGGAAGTACACCTATAAAAACATCTGTAGCACTTGATTTTAGTTCTAATAACTACGAACAAAATCCCTTTGCACAGATAGGTAACTATAACTTGCATGTTTGTGCTGCTGCAAGTGAATCTGAAATTATTGATTATAGCACTTTATTAACTTCTAATATAATAACAGATACTGTTGATATTCTTGAAGAAAACTCAATTGGAGTTACCTTAATAAAAGACTTAGGTAATGGCTTGACTGACCAATCTTATTTAGATATTGTCTTTATGCCAAAAACCAATTTACCCTCTATTCAGGGTTATTTAGATATTAAAGCACATTGCTCAATTTCTAATGGTGACTACACAAGAGATACTGGTGAAAATGGGATTGCGTGTACCCACACAGAAGAGTCTATCTGGTATATTGGTAGACTTCCTCATAGTCCTAATCCTTATACTCTCACTATTGAGTGTAGCGCACCAGGAGCGAAAGTGGGTACTCTTGTAGTTGAAAATATTTATATTAATGAGTCAAAGTCAGAGGGCTCTGATTATGTCGGCAAAGATGATGGAGATACTAGTTTATTATTTTACTTTGATGCCTCTGAGCAATACATCGAAAATAATACATGGCGTCCTGTAAATGAAAATGCACCGTATAAAATAGTAACAAAAAATTTAAATAATACTTTGGGTATTCAAAATACTATAATTGGTGACAAGGAGCTGCCAGCTTTTAAGTTAGCAGGTGATGCTTATGGGATGCTTTTAAAGCTTGATAATAGTAGTGAAGAATCACTTACATATAATCAGTATATTCCAGATAACCCTTGGGATGTTTTACGGACTATATCAACATCAGGTTTTACTTTTGAGGCCTATTTAAGAAGTAAGTGTGTAGGAACCCTTTCTGCTAGAGCTATCTCGATGCGCAAAGACCCTATTGGTATGGAGATACTCAATGGGCAAGCAGTTAATACTACAAATCCAGGATGCTCTATAGGATTTGATACTGTTAGAGCAGACACCACAAAAGTAAAGACCGATGTTCCATTATTGGAAGATACCTGGCAACATATAACAGTTGTTGTAGATAAAGATATTAGGACAGTAGAAAATAATAAAATTAGAAAAACTGACTACACCACTACCGACCAAGTAGAACTAGCTAAAAAGCCTATTGAGGATATGAATCCTTATGCAACTCTACGTGTTTATTTAAATGGTGTATTAGTTAATACTTCTGAGCTCGAACCAATTAAAGACACAGGCGATACAATTAATGATGCTCTTGTAGCCCAAACATTATATCCTCTTATTTTAAATGGTACTTCTGAAAGTCCAATTTCTAGCATTAACGCAGGAAAGCCGGAAGTTATCCAAAACCAGGGTGAATGTGAAATTCGTTTAATGCGCTGCTACAAACGTGGCTTGACTTCTACAGAAGTCTATAATAACTATTTAAATGCTCTTCCAGAAGGTAGCTCTGAGAGACTTGCAGTAATAGCCCGAAATGGTGAACAGTTAACAAGGATTTATTTTACAAAAAATAGAACTTGGAATCAGGAAGACCAAAATTATTGGGATACCAAGGAAATAGAAAATTCTACTTTTTCTATTTTAAACGCAATACAGTCAAAATATAGTAATAATAATACACGAGGGTCTAAGGATACTTTTGTAAACTGTACCATGCATTATTATTTAAATGGTGAATGGCGTCATGAAAATAATGTTGACGTTTACCTGCAAGGCACGTCTTCTTTGGAATATCCAGTTAAAAACTATCAAATCAAAGTATTTGAGGTTATTAATGGTAAGCGCAAAAAGAAAAAAATATTACCTCCTTTTAAAACAGCCGCTGACGGGTGGTATGTTGCAGATAGTGTATATACATTAAAATGTGACTATATGGAACAGTCTCATAGAAACAATACACCAACAGCGGCTTATTATCAAGATAGAGTTTTAGATGCTATAATAAAAACTCAGAGTAACTCTACTGAGTTAGACATTAATAAATACAGTCCTCCTCGCAGAATTACTAAAGATGTTCAGTATCAGACAGAGCTAGGTGAAACTGCTACCATTCAAAATGTAAGACCTTATCGCGATGCTATAGACGGTTTTGCTTGTATAGTGTATTATAATGATAATGGTTTTAATAATTCTAATACTTTAAATGAAAGTTTATCTGACTCGAATATATTAAAAGATGATATTTATAATATAACAGTCTCAGACTCCTATGCTGGCTCTTATATGTTTAATGTAGACAAAGATGGAGCCCAGTTAGGTTTTGAAATCGGAGAAAGCACAGATGAAGCTATACCGGTTATTGCAGAATTACAAGTATATGATAAGGACGGTAGCTTAAGATTACCTAAAAATGCTAAGGGCGAAGAAGTTAAGCTCAGTTTTAACCATATACCTTGCATATCTTATGAAGGTGCTACAAATGATAACTACTCTGCCGCAGCTTTTGTTCCTTGGGAATATTGTCAAAAAGAACAAAATAAAAAATATTTTAATATAGGTAGTAAATACTTTGATGAAAATGGTGAGGAACTTAAAGATAAAACATATGAAGAAATTGAAGCATTACTTGACGATGGAGTAACTCTGTACTGTGAAAATGCAGAAAAAGGCAGATTTAAATTAAAATCTCAGGCAGAATTCGAAAGTGAAATCACAAAGTATGAATATTTAAAAGCTACACTAGAACCTAGGTTTTCTTTTGCTGATGATTTTGAAGATGACCCAAAGGTAGATAAACAGGTTTATAATGAACTTACTTATTCTACATTAGAAAGAGCTATTGATTGGGTATACCATACAAGTACAGACCCAGAGAAGTTTAAAAATGAATTTTCTAATTACTTTAGTTTTGAATATTGTTTAGCTTATTATCTTCAGATGCTTGTATTCACACAAACAGATAATGCCGGTAAAAATGCAATGTTTGATACTTGGTATGATGGTAAACTATATCCAAGACCTTATGATATGGATACTCAGATGGGTCTTGATAACTCTGGTTTCGACATTAAATCACCAGCAGCCGAATTAAATCTGGAACTTTGTCCTGCTTATATTTCAAGAAACCAAAAGTCTGAGGGTGAATTTGGAAAACCTCATGAATATGCTCCAACTTGGGCTTCTACTACTTCACATAATCACATAAGATTTGACTCTTATAATACTTCAGAATCTAAACTTTGGAAAACTTTCGGAAAGGTTTTCCGAGAAGAAATTGCTCAAGCTTATAGGTCATTAAGGAGTACCTCTGCTAATGTATACACTGTTGAGGGAATTTGTGACTATATAGATAATATGACAACTAGTGTTATCGGAGAAAAATTTTATAATAAAGATGCTGCTATTAAATACTTATCATATGTCGTTGGGGAAGGACAAAATGCTGTTTATAACAGTAAATTTTTAAGGTGCCTTCAGGGAAATCGTAAAATTAGATATCGTCAATTTTTAGAACAACGTCTTTTATTCCTTGATTCTGTATTTTCTACTATCAACTCTCCTGCGACTACCAGTATTGAGCTTCGTTCAAATGTAGAAAAAGACGCTGAAATAGGTATACATGTTTATTCTCCACAATACATAAGAGTTGCTACAGACTCTGGAAAACAGGCTGATATTTTTGTGTACGCTGACCCTAATGACACATATAAGTTAGACGGCAGTAATGAGCTTTATAATGGTACCTTACTTAGAGTGCCTTTAACAGGCGGTGACAAAAACGTACTTATTTATGGTGCTGGTAATATTAGGGCAATAAATCATACAGAAGACTTAAGTTTAACCAAGTTTGATATTCAAAATGCTGTTAAAATTACTGACATTAATCTGTCTGGTGCTACAAATCTTACTCAGTTAGAGCTAAAAAATAATATTTATATTAGAAACTTAGATATTTCTAATACAAGCTCTTTAAGAAGCTTTATCAACTTAGCTGGCTGTACTAATCTTGAAACTGTAAATGCAGCAGAATCGAGCTTAGTTGGTATCACGCTTGCACCAGGGTCTAACGTAAAAAGACTGAATCTAGAAAATTCTAGTATTGCATCTTTAGCCCTAACCTCGCTGGCACAGCTTTCAGCTAGAGGACTAAATTTAACGAAGTGTAGAAACCTCTCAGAACTTTATATTGATGACTGCGTATTATTAGAGAATATTAGTTTAAATCAATTAAAGTCACTTGCTAAGCTTAGAATTGCAGGTTGTCCTTATATAGATACTGTAAATCTAGATAACCTAATCAATCTTAGCTCAATTGAATTATCTGGTAGTATACAAGACCTTTCTTTTGAGAATAGCGCTGGCGCGGCCTTCGAAAACTTAAATCTTACGGGACTGCCCGACCTGAAAAAACTTAATCTAAAAGGTACTTCAGTTGATGGATCAACTTCTAATCTTGGTAGAGTTTATTTACCTACTAATGCTAATTTATCTCGATTAAATTTAGTCGGTGCAAAAATTACTACAATTTCTTGGAATGTTAGTGAAAGAACTGAAGGATTATATGATTTTACTAATATTAGCTTTGATTCAAAAGCTACGTTATCTTTTGAATCAAATGAGTATTTTAATAAAATTAAAAATTTAGATTTTACAGGAAGCTTAACAAGTCTATTCTCAAAATGTAAAAAGCTAAAAAAACTAGAGAATTGTACTATCAAAACCCCTGAAACCGTAACAGAAATTACTGGGATGTTTAATGAATGCTCTGAGCTAACTGACATTGGTGATGTTAAGACTTGGAATTTGGAATCTATAGAAACTGCTAGTACTATATTTTATAACTGTACTAAAATTAATTATAGTAGTATAGAGAACTTTTTAGCAAAGCTAACAAATGTTACTAATTTATCAAGCTTTTTGACATTAGCTTATAGTGACACGACTTTATTAGGTACTGCCGGCTATCCTAAAATAATTTATGCTGACCTACTAAAGAAAAATACAAAATTAAAAAATATTTCGCAAATGTTTTATGGTACAGGCTTTGAAAAAATATCTAATTTTGATAAAAATGGCAATACTGTTACTGATGAAAATGGCCAAGATATTAAGTTATTTACACCTTGTAAAAATACTTTAGAAGACTTAACAGGTACTTTTGCATCCATGGGTAAACTTAAGTATATTCCTAAAGATCTTTTTAAAGACTGTACAGCTTTAAAAACTTTAAAAGTTTGTTTTAGAGACGCAGTGGAATTAGGAGACTCTACATTTACTCCTGGAATTAATGATGTTGCGTGCATTATGACTAGTTCATTTGATATTTTTAATTCTACTAATAATATTGAAAATATAGATGGTATGTTTTTTAATTGTAAAGAGCTTGATATGCATGTGCCTAACGAAGAAGATTCTACAACTTTGTACGATTTTATGAAGCCTCTAACAAGGCTACAATCTGCAGCTGCAACCTTCGGCTGGTGTAAAAAGCTTACCCACGTACCAGAAGGTGTATTTAAAGACAATGTTAGTTTAGTTAATATAGACGGTACTTTTGCATCTACATCAGTTACGAAATTGCCTAATAGCTTATTTACTACTGATTTAACAATTTATAAAACTGATTATCAGCCTAGTCACAAAGTACTAGTATCCGCTAGAGGCCTTTTTGCTAACTGTGCATATCTTGAAGGTATTGTTAATAAATACTTTTTTGCTAGTACTCCTAATATTGCTCGTATTGGTAATACCTCAGGTACTGGTATAAACTTACGCAATAATATAAGATTAGTAATACCTGGAATGTTTGCTAATACTCAGCTTACTGGATTTCATGAGGAATTCTTACAGCCTTTAGGAGATCGCTTAATAGACACCTCAATGCTATTCTTTAATAGTAGAAAAGAAATTGAGCCAGAAACAGGGAAAATTACCATATATAATTGTGGTGGTGTTTTATATGAAGGCACCAACAGTACTACCCTTATACCTGCAGAAGGTAATATTGCTAATTTTGCAATTTACAGTACTAAAAAAATTGACAATGAAGGTTCTTTAACTAGCCAAGATGACAAAAAAAATTATGATAATTATGACATAGATAAACATATTTTTGAGGCATCTACTGCTATTTCTAAGGCTTTATTTGAAAATAATACAAAGTTACAAACAACTGCTGCTATGTTCGCAGGAAATAATCAGATTACTGAAGTGTCTAAAGACCTTTTTGAAAAGTTAAAGTATGATTTAGCATCTACAAATAAAGGTCCGCTTACAAATACTTCTCATATGTTTAGCTACTGTACAAGTTTAAGCGATTGCGGGTTAACTGATTTGTTACGAAACATTAGAAGTTTAAATAACGTTTCTTATATGTTTGCAAATTGTAATCAATTAAGTATAGATAGTGATACTGAAAGTCTAAGTACAATGTTTGAAAACTGTGAAAGCCTTACTAACTGTAGAGCATTTTTATTAAAAACTAGCATCTCTGGTAATATACCAGCTACTTTATTTAATTCTTGTAGAAATACTCTACAAAATGTTTCTTATATGTTTGCAGGATGTACATCCTTAAATGGCTTTATTGAAACAGGCTACGCAATAATAAATGACCCTGAGGTTATAAATAATAATTATAATAATTATTTATTAGATTATTTTAAAACTAGACTAAATGCTGAGGAAAAACCTGAAAATTTTAGATACACAACTCTTGATGATTTTGAAACTTTTAAAAATGATGTTAAAACTGAAATTTATACAGATACGGGCAATTTAATTGATTTTAATACTTATCTTAGTATTTATAAAGTAGTAGATATTAAACAGAAAGGCTTATTAAGTGACTGTGTGGCTCTTAGAACAGCTGATCATATGTTTAGTGGTTGTACTGAGTTATCAGGACCTATACCCGCTGATATGTTCTATTTTAGTAAAACTGCTACCAATAAAAATGGTACAAATGCTACTATAACGTCGCTTAAAGGACTTTTTGAATGTTGTTATCATTTAACTATGGCGAGTCCAAAAAGTTCTGAAACAAAAACAGAGTTTGGAGCTAATTGTGTTGCTTATAAGATTTTAGATGAGTCAAAAAATCAATATGAATTAGTACGTATAAAGCAGTATGGTGGCGGTAACTATTCTGAAATATATCCATCAGTTAAGGTAATAAGTAATGATGATATCCAAATAGGAAATCTAAATGAACAGCAAGAATCTCTTGTTCCTTCTGACTGGATAAAAGGACTCACCAACTTAACTGACGTTTCACGAATGTTTTATAACGTAGGAACACTAAGGGATGCCTCAAACAGAATTATTACACGTCCTGGAGTAACTGATGACTTTACCTATTCAGCTCTTAAAATACCTAATAGCTTATTTGCTAATCAAAAAGAACTTTTTAATCTGTCAGGTGCTTTTGCATTTATGTCAGCAACTTGTAAAAGTACATTAACTTCTGAATTTTTAAGAAATTCATCAAAAGTCTCAGATATTTCTTACTTATTCTGTGGAACAAAGCTAGCATCAATTGGCACTGAATATGATAGAGTTTTTCAAAAGAACGGAACGAACAGTGCACTTACCAATGTTCTTAGAGCTTTTTATAGTGCTAATGCTATATCTCATACATATACAGAAGCAGGCGCACAGGAAATTAAATATTGTTATGCGCCTTCTGACTTAGATGATGATTTTAGAGACCTTATAGTAAAAAATGACTTAGCAACAAGCTTTGCTCCTGAATTTTTTAATAAAGTAAAATTTACTAAGATAAGCCCTTCTTTCACTGGTGGTTGTTTTTATGGTACCAAGGCTCAGCCTTATTATCGTAGTGATGGAACGGCTAACTCATTAGTTAATGGCGGTACAATAGAAAGTAGCTATACTTCTTCTGAAAATGCTGCTATTACTATCAGCTTCTTTAGTCCTCCCGATTTAGCTGGAGGAGGCTTATTTAATATTATTCTTAGTGCTTAATTATAATATTATAATATATATTATATTTATTATATTATAATATATATATTAATATATAATAAAATATATTATAATATATTTTGAAAAAAAATAAATTTTGCTAAAATTTTCAAAAATTAAACTGTATAATAGAATGTGGTTAATTTCGAGCCAATACTTATTTCGAACAATTTTTAATAGGTAAAAAATAGTAGTTTGGCCTTATTAATCCTAAAAGTTAGAGCTTATGCTTATTTCCTTATATGAGATTTGTCACTCTCAAATGACTTTAGAAAGCTAAGCCTAATATTTATAAAAGTATAATATTTTAAGAAACTGTACTTATTTCTTTACTTCCTGCCAAAAATTAGGATTATCAAAGAGTCAGTTCAAAATATTATACTTTTATTATATTAAATTTTTAAGGAGATTGTTATTATGCAGTTTGACGCTAATGTAAATTCAAGTTTGAGAGATATTTTAACACTTCGTCATTTTCTTGTAAGTACTTCAGAGCAGGATGCTGTTACAGAAAAAACCAAATTTTATAATGCTTATCTGCTTGCTAATTTTGGTATTGTAGTAGATAAACCTTATTTGTTAACAAATGAGATGATACAGGATATTTCTAAGATTCTAAAATTAGAAGTTCCTAAATCATTTTATGCAAACCCTCAGGATACTAAGTATTTTACTAAAGAAGAACTTCTTATTGAGCAGATAGTTTCTTATTTTGCTTATGCTACTGACCTTGGTAGAATTGAAATATTTAAGAAAGACCTTCCTGAATATTTTGTAGGTGATGAGATTAAGCTAAGAACTTTTACAATTTTAAATGTTGAAGAAGCTTATCAGCAACTTGAAAATATTTTAAAATCTTATTGTTCTTATACTCGTCCTTTTTCTATAGATGAGCTTGAAGAATTTACAGCTCTTTATTATGCAGGTCTTCTTACTAATGAAGGTCTTCTTAAAGAAAATTTTGAAATTAAATGCAAAGATAATATTTTTACCCTTCTTAAATCTGACATTGCTTTTGCAAGATTTTTAGATAAAAAGGATATTGTAAAGCTTTCTATTCAGAAATTTGGAGATAATGCTTGTTTTAAGCAGTGTTTTAATGATTCTTATAGAATGTCTGTTATTAAGCCTCAGCTTGAAGAAATTGCTTCTTATATTCCTTACGTAAAACATTGTCCAATGTCTAAGAAGCAGGCTAAGTATTATAATAAAATTGTTTCTGTTTGTCGCAAAGCAGTTCCTAACTGTACTATTAAAGTAACTAATGAAACAAATGCACAGTCTCCTGATAGACGTGCTCTTAAATTCCTTGCAGAAGGCGATGTATTAGGAGCTGCAGGAATTTATGCTTCATGTGGTTCAATGCTTGAAAGACGTATTAAAATGCTTCTTTCAAGAGCAAATCCTAGAGAAGCTATTGAAATTCTTGATATGCTTCCTGCAAAAAATCCAATTGTTCTTTTTCAGACTATTAATAATATTGTATCAGATACGGGTGAGTCTAGAACCTTTACTTTCTATCACGATAATAAAGTAAAAACTCATCGTGAGACTGATTATGAAACAACTTGGAGAAAATCAAAACTTAATGATTCTACAAGAAAGCTTTTAAAAGATACTTGTATAGACAAGATTAAAGCTTATTATAGTAGTCTCCCTTCACTTGGTAATGTTTATATTGCAGATAACTTCTATAAGATAGGTCTTCCTACTAATACTTCTGCGAGTGGTAAAGGTATTGACGTACTTCCTACAGGCTCAAGAGTTCCTTGTTCAGGTTCTGCCGTTCGTACGTTTGTTCGTTGGACAAAAGCTTTTGATATTGACTCATCTTTGATTGTTGTTGACCAGAATAATAATCTTTCAACTATGGGTTGGTTTTCTTATAGTAGCAAACCTTTTGGTAATGATATTCTATTTTCAGGTGATATTACAGGTAGACAGGGTTCTGAATTTTATGATATTAATCTTGATGCTCTTGCAGCTAAAGGTTATAAATATGTAATTCAGACTTTCCATGGTTATTGTGATAAACTTAACTCTGGAGAAATTTATGCTGGTTATCAGAATAAAGATAATCTTCAGACAAAAGCTTGGGATGCAAAAAATATTGAAACTGAATTTAGAGTTCAGGGTGATTCAAGAGGCTGCATCGCTTTTGCTATCGATATTCAGTCACGAGAAGTGATTATTCTTAATCTGATTGTTGACGATGATGGACGTATTGTAAATCCTCAGGGCTTTAAGACTATTGAAAAATATCTTAATCCTGATTATTTGGATATCACTATAGGCACTGTTGCTTCTTGTAGAGGTAATATTGTAGAAAATCCTATTGATGCTGATGTTGTTTTTGATGATACTTTTGTTCAGCCAGAACCTGTTGATGATGAAGATATTCAGAATGAATATAAAATAATCAGAAGTTGGGAAACTGAAAAATTAGTTTCATTAATTAATGAATAATTGCTAAATTTTGAAAATTAATACTGTATAATATAATACTTGAGACTATGCTTATTTCAAATAATAGCATTTTAAGCCGGGTGTCGTTGGTTCGAGTCCAGCCTCTGCCACCTATATGGCAGAGTAGCTCAGTCGGTAGAGCACCGTATTTATTAGCTAGTCCGAAATTATATTAAATAGATTAGAGCCTGTACTTATTTCTTGGTACATAACGATTTATGATGAAAAAGTAGTCAGGCCAAAAAAATTAATAGTGCTGCTATTAAATCGTATAATCGATTGTGAGCTAAAATGCTTTTGACTTTCACAGGTAGCAGTTAAATGGAATTTGAAGAACAGCTATTTGAATATAGATTTATATTGCAGGGTGATGCAGAGGTCAGCAATCCGGGCTCATAACCCGTGAAGTCGTAGGTTCGAATCCTACCCCTGCACCCAAAGGTTATAATATACCTTTGATTATTATTTATTTAAAGTAAGGTGCCACGAAGGGCAATCTACCGAGGTTGCAAACAAAGTAGTTTTGTTGAGTTGTGAGGAGCTGTGGTAAATGGAATGTGATAAACAGCCTTACTTATACGGGCCACTAGCTCAGTTGGTTAGAGCATCCGGCTCATGTTTGAGTAGCTCAATGGGAGAGCGGGAGCTTAGGTTTTACCGAAGCACTGACTGTATGAGTTCAAATCTCATCTCAAGCACCAAACCGGACGGTCTGGGGTTCGAATCCCTGGTGGCCCACCATTAAAATTAGCTTTAATTAAAAATTAATTCAACGTAAAGAATAGCTACGTTGTCCTTTTCATTGGGATATCAAATATACAATGAAGTTGACCTAGTTAGGGTAGGAATACTAACTGCTATTCATTTAAATAGATTTTTACTTATTAATAGTGGTGTAGAGTGGCGCTTGCATATCCCCCGACTCTACTATTGGTACACAGAGTAAGGTGCACAAGAAATGTGTATACGTAGAGTAGGCGAGCTGGAAGGAAGACGGTTCGATTCCGTATTTTAATAAGTAATTATATATGCGGGTGTGGCGGAATAGGCAGACGCAAGGGACTTTAATCTGTTCCCCTATTTTAGGGCTACATCTAGAGTGTAGAGAGTGCCTAAAAGGAAACTTTTAGAGTAGAAGCTGGCTAAACGGTGAATGCGAACAGAAAACGCCGTGCTAAAGTTAATAATAGGTTTTCACGGAGGACGTATTAGGAGTGAAATTAAATGAAACGTGGGGAAAATCCTCTGTTTCAGCCTGTATTAATAAATGTGTAGAGACTTTACACCAGCCGCCTAAACTTGTAATTGCAAGCATGGCGAAGACTAAGTCCAGACTACAACGGAAGTTATTTTCGGCTATGGTGACATAGAGTAGTACGAAAATCCCTCGAGCTTGCTCGTACCGGTTCAAGTCCGGTCACCCGCACCAAGTCATTTGAGATAATATTTAATGCTTAGTATTATCAAGACTTATAGCGTTGACACTTAGGAAAGACTTGTGACTATTAGGAATAGACTAATATTTATATGGGGCTGTAAGGCTTTCGACAGAACGTTAAAAATAAAATATTCGCACGTAAGCAATCACGTTACGAGGCAACCTTTAAAAATAACTGACAATGTTATTACTTTTAATCCTGCATTTGTTAAATTTATGTCTGCTAGAAAGGTAGCTGCTTAATTTAATATTTGCTTAAACGGATACCAAAACGATACGCCTGTACTTCGGCAAGTATCTGAGGTTCATTGATAGAAGTTACGAAGGATATTTGTAAGTTTCAATCCTGATAATAACGGAAACTTGATGGTGGAGAGCAATTCTTTTGTTCCTAGGCTATTCAAGAATTAACTTGTTAGTGTTTGCTAGTTTGATTCATTATACCGGCCTTAATGAGTATATAAATATTAGCTATTGCGTAAAAAGATATTTTATGAGTAGATGCTTTTGGACACGAGTTCGAATCTCGTCAGCTCCACCATTTATATGAGTTATTCTGCAATGGGCAGTAAGTTATTTTAATATATGTGTTTAAACCTTGCTGAGCACTTATTCTACGCGAGAGGGCATGCACTACTTGGGCGGGACTCCAGAAGTTAGAGATACGTTGAAAGATAATGATGAAAGGTTCGATTCCTTTATAACTTACCGATTTATAGGGGAGTCGCATAGCGGCGATTGCACCGGTCTCCAAAACCGACGTCTGCAGACCACCGTAGGTTCGAGTCCTACCTCCCCTGCCAAGTATAATAATTTTATTTTTTTATTAAATTTATATGCTAAATTTAATAGTGTTTAAAAATTTTAAAGGAGATATAGCTATGACAAAATTAGCAATTTATGCTTATACATTAAATCAAAAAGCTAATGGCGGAGCTATGCTCAAATCTGATTATACACACACAGAACCACGTATGAGGCGTCGAGAAGAACAGATTGGTGGATAACCTTATAAGTTTAAACTTCTTTGACGCTTAAGTGAAACTAATCACTGAGCGTCAATTTTATTTTATAAAGTAATTTAAATAACCAGTTAAAATTCTTCTAAACGTATTGTATAATATTTATGTAGAGAGGCGAAAGTAAACGACGCGGCTCCGGGCATGGGGAGCGACATCGTTACAGGCAACTGTGAAAGTATCAGCTGTAGGATAGCAAAGTACCTGTTGAAGCATTTTGATGCAAGATTTTATAGTTAGTGAGAGTCTAACCTCTACAACCATTAGGTGACTTGCCACCTATGTCCTAAGAGCAAGCCTTTAAAGACCAAACGGTGAAAGTCCGGGAAGACCTGACGGATGGAACTTGGCATATAACGCCCAAAACTGAAAGTTCAACAAGGGTTATCAGTTAATTGACTCTGAGTATCCTAGACCAAAATAATAGTGAGGGCGTTTTATATGAAGTGAAAAGGGACTCATAAGGCTGACAAAAACTGTAGGCACTGAGGACGGCTCGACTCCGTCTCACTTTAACTTAAATTAAAATTTAATTTCCTGATGCAATTTAGGAATTGTGTCGTAAGGTTGGGTAGACCTTGGAGTATTTGTTGTGATAGGCAAAGTTACTTAAAACATTGTCTTTTATCTATCACTAAAAGGCAGCGTCGGAGTTTTGGGTTAGATGGCGCCAAATATATGCGGATGTGGTGGAATGGCAGACACGCTAGATTTAGGATCTAGTTCTAACGAGTGCAGGTTCAAGTCCTGTTATCCGCACCAACGGCTCGATGTTTAGCTTACATAACGTTACAAGAGCCAAAGAAATAACGAGGAAATTATGTAAGGGCGTTTAGGGGACCTTTTAGTCACTTGAAGGAAAAAAGGAACAAAGCTAGCTTGGGTTGGTAAGCCTCTCTGCGGAGAAAGCTTCCTTATAAACTGAGTTCGACTCTGATTGCTAAAGTTATTTATTAACCAAGTCGACTTATCAGAGGGTAAGTTTGTGGGTATTTTAGGAAACGAATTACGGATGGTACTTAGTTTAGTTTTAAAATTTTATTAAAATACGTAAAAAATTAATATTTGCACTGTATATTAAAATGTAATTGTTAATTTGTACATATATCTGAGTCGTTTAAATGAGTTATAAAGATATGAATGGTATAAGCTTATCTTTATAAGTTCTGTTAGAAGGACGCCGACCAGTAAGTCGGTAGTATAGGTGCAAGTCCTATCTCAGAGATTTTATAAATATATAAATTTGAGTAGTGAGTATAAAGCCATATTAAGTATGCTACTATGTACAACTCAGGTGAACAATGAAACGTAAGTCGCGATGAGTGCCAGTAGTAGTTGATTAGCCATCTTGTACAAATGGTTAGCTTGAGAGTAGCGAAGTTTAGTCCAACGATAGCTCAAGGGAAGAGCACCTGCGTTAGGAGCAGGGTATGAAGTTCAAATCTTATGAGGGCGACCAAAAAGAAAAACTTCTAAAAATACTTGATATGAAAAAGTAAGGTAAAACAAGGTAGAGATGCTAGACGCAAGCAATAGTCTGTTGGAAGTGGTTGCAAACACGAACCCAACCCTTGCTCCTAATGGTGAAAGTCCATTAGCTCGAATTGAATTGAGATTAAATAAGAGGCGTTGATGGAGTGGTGTCCGAGGCTGAACGTATATAGCATACTAACTTACGGTATTAAGGTTAACCGAGCCGAGTCTCTTATTTATATGGCCCCTTAGTCTAGTGGTTAGGACACAAGGTTTTCATCCTTGTAACAGGAGTTCGAGTCTCCTAGGGGTCACCACGGGTAGATATATTAGCAAAATAAGCCACTACCACAAACTTACAAGTGTAAGGTATCAAATTGGCGGATGTGCGGTTGGCAAACCTACTTGTCACCAAAATAAAATAAGAATATCTGAGGCGGCTGGAAACGCTTAAGAGACAAAGTGATGCCAAAGAGCCCCGGTACCGCAGTTGAAAAATCCAAGGCTGAAAAACAGGACCGTACTGCGAGAGATTCCCCTAACTTGTGTTTATAGGGTAAGTATCGAACACCGCCTTCACAAGAGGCTTCGAAGAGTTAGTAGATCAAGAATTGGGTTCAGGATGAGGTGTGGCTACGCAGACCAACTAA
>JAEIGA010000920.1_pt1 | contig 43957 bp, 86 predicted proteins | sample 9270691 | NCBI WGS metagenome assembly JAEIGA01 (sample SAMN17057246, study PRJNA624740) | gut metagenome | biome: biome; isolation source: fecal sample | host: Bos grunniens | place: China: Xizang | collected 2019
CTCCACCATAATCATTGTAAAACTTAAAATCTGCCATTGATTACACTCCTTTCTAATCTACAAATTCCAAACCATTACCTAAGTTGTCGAGTATTCCATTCTCTTCGAGGCAATCGCCGTAGAACCCCCAACAACTATCAACATCTTCTTCGTCCTCATACTCTCTTATCACCTCTCCACAGTGAGGACAAGTTTCTTGCTCAACCACTTTCTTTGTCAATGTAAACCCATATACATCACCCCTTAGATACTGGTCATAGGCTTCCATTTCACCTTCAAGATATTTGTCAGCTCGCTCTTTCCAATTTTCTTCGGTAATATTACCGCATTCCTTAAAGATTGTTTTCTTGGTTACATAGATAAATCCAACACAACCTGCATCCCAACGGTCATTATATGGATAACCATCAGAGGTTGATACCGTAAGACCACTGTGGTCATACAGATTAATTACTTTGATAAGAACAAGGTTGGATTCTTGTAATGCCCGAAGAATGTCTGACCAATCGTCACTTTTGTGTTTATAAAACCATGATTCACCCATTACTTCACGATAAAGATTCATCATAAAATCCAACGGATCAGAAAAACTGTGTTTATCTCCAAGGGAATATCTACTGTGCCAACATATCATTGTGCAGAGATTACTCCATTCTCTTGGACTTTCAGGATTATAATCTGTTTCAACCTCAAGGGTGTATTCAACACCCTCTTTATCTTTCATTTTGAACGGACTTTCGTAAGCATAATGTTTCATATTATTTTTCCTCCTTATTTCTAATAAGATTGAATGCCAACAATACATTAGCAACTGAATTAATCAGTATCTGTTCCTCTGTGCTACAATCATTATCCATTTCTTGCTCATCTGTGTAATAGATGAAATCGGCACACTCTTTAAGCAACAAACTTACATCATAATCACGAACTTTCATATTCATTTCCTCCTTATTTTGTAAGACCATCAACATATTTATAAAACTCACTCTCAAATGTATCAAATCTTTCTAAGAAATGTTTCATATGGTATAAACTTGGCTCTACCTTTTCTTTTGTGCTTTCGTGAACGTCATAGATTTCAATTCCATTGGTACGGAAATCATATGAACCACAGGCACCTCCTGCATTAATGCCTAATTCAAAAATTGCTGACTTACCACTCTGCACAAAACCAACCAAGTGTGACCAACTATTTGTAATGAATTGATGTGTATCATATCCTTCGTGACCACCCCAAGCCTGTCCAGTAAGTTTGATACCATTTACCAAACAAGCATTTCCAACATCAATTAGCTCTGATATTCGAGACCTTAATGCTCGAATTTGAATTTTACATTCTTCACTCTGTCGTAATAATTCTTGTTCCTTAGTTATCTTTTCCTCTTCTCTTTTCTTTGCAAAGTTTACAATGTTATCTATTCTACTCATACAGTTCTCCTCATACTTTTCATATTCTTCCCAATTAAGAAGTTGTTTCATATAACCTTTATCCTGATACTCGTTGTCAATAAATTCATCGAAACAAACCCAAATCTCACTTCCGAATCCGAATCCATATTCCCAATCAATAAACAACTGAGATACCGTGTCTTCATTTTCTTCTTGCATAGAATCGAGCTCGTTCATTAAATTTGCCAAGGTATATCCATGCTTAAGCATCCAATCAAGTTTGTACTTTTCATAAGCAATCTTTTTAATATCCATATTATTTTCCTCCTTAACCCCTCATTGCCATTTGTTCAAAACGGCTGAGGACATATTCTTTATAGCTTTCTTCTATTAAAAATCTCTTGGTTTCTTCTAAACTTGCCTCGGTTACTTCACCTGTATCAAGGTTGGTTTTTGCAATGATATCTACATACTCATTGTTACCAATGTACTTTCTGCCTGTCGAGAACATCACTCTGCCTCGTTTCCACTTCTTGGTGTAACCATTATACTCAAATCTATAACCTCGAACCTCGTTCTTAGTCTTCATCTTCATTCTCCTCTTCATCATCGTAATCAACAGTACCAATTTGGTTACCCTCGGTAAGTATCACGGCTTTAAAATCACTGCCATAGAATGCTCGGATTGTATGTTCTGCAATGTTATCAATAATGTTCATTGCAAAGTTGCTGCCGTAGTTCTGAATCATTCCAATACGGACTTCCATATCCTCATCAAACTGCTCCAATTCCTCAATTAAATCTCTTACTGTCATTTACAATTCCTCCTTAAATTAATTCATATAAAGTATCAAATCCAACCTGTTCACACCAATCACACATAGATCCTGCAAGGTCATCACTATCAATACTGTGTCTCATTATTGCTTGGGTTCCCTCACGACTTTCAATGGCTGCCAAACAGTGATCACAAACCCACATCTTTGGTCTTTCCTCTACAATCTTAACAAAATTATACTCATGAATAAGAGTGATATAATCATCTCCCCACTCATCTTCTTGAAGGTCTGTACCGAAACAATGCATGCCATCAGGATTTGTTTCTGTAATCCAATCCTTGCCATGTTCAATGGCGTCAACATTAAGAATGTGTTCTACATAATCACGAGAGTATTCATCTCTCACAATTACCTTGTCGCCAACTTTAATATCAAGAAATTTCTTTTCCATAATTAATCCTCCAAAATAATTTCAGTATCTTTGTCATATTCAAGTAATGGTTTACAGAAATTCTCAAGCAAATCCTTAATCCACATTTGCACAAAACCACCTTTGATTTCATTTGCATAGCCATAATCACACAAAAGTTGATAATCTTGGTCTTTTAATGCCATAAGAATATCGGTAAGTAAACTCACTTGAACAATTCCAACTTCTACTTTTTTCATATTAGCCTCCTTAAAATTCCGATTCTATTGTGTTTTTATCTCTTGTGACAACCATTGCTTTGCACAAACTAAACAATTTTGGTCACAAGTGTCAGCTTTTTTGTAATCACAATATGGTGGGAAATCATGACCACACTCATTCATAAATTTTGCCATTTCGTCAACCGTCATATTTATTATTCTGTCGTGGTTTGTTATAACAGGTTTGATATGAAACTGTGAGCAAACACTTGAACAATCACCATATTCTTTGTAATAATCACACTCTGATGGTATACATTTTTTAACAAATTCCATATTATCTCTCCTTAAAATCACTCTTTTATCTGTTTACAATCTAAATCCAAAATGCTCTAGGCACTGAATAAATCCGTCAAGATTATCTTCTTGCACCATTACTGTTTCTTCGTATCCATCTTCTATGATGTGTACTGCAATATGGTCGCAAATTCCCATTCCTATATAATATTTTCGCATTTTACCCTCCAATAAAATCCTGATTCAATTAGTCTATCATCTCTGTTTTCACAAAATTTAAAACTCTTTCAAGTTCTTCGGCTGCGATACAACAATCGTGCTGTTCCAAGTCATCGTATTCATCTGAATCAGCATATTCATACATTTCTGCAATACTATCTTCTAAAAATTCAACAAGTTTTTTAATCTTATTTTCCATAATATAATCTCCTTTTCTTAATAAATCTCTGATTCTATTACCACAAGTTATCACACATAGCACACATTATTGCTCCGAGTGAATTACCTGTAACATTTATCCAACGACTTCCTGACTTACCAACTGCCTCAGCCCAAAGAACAAGAAACTCTGTTCGGATACCACTTGGTGTTTCCATAACCTTGTATTCAACGGCATTCCAACCACACTTTGAATAATGTAAAGCTGGGAAGAGATGGTTCATCACATATCTTGACTTGTTTCTTTCTTCTGTGCTATATTTCTCTGCTTTGGCATAACCTCTATCTTTGATTTCGTGTTCATATAAATAGCCTTTCATTTACACTGCCTCCTTAAGATTATATTTTTCAATCAATCTGTTAAGATTTGCATCAAATGTTTCTTTGTCTTCTCTTATACTATGATCATCATCAATCCAATTAAGATGTTTTCCAGTGGTTGGACCCCAAAAGTTTTTGATGATATGAAATTCACCGCCAATATTAAATGCTACTAATGTTTCATAACTAAACCAATACTTACCTGTCGGAGTTACAAAGCACAGTGAATGTGCTCCGTAGTTATCCGATGAATAATTTCCGTAATTATAATATCTAATATCTTTCATTTGTTATTCCTCCTCATAACATTCTTCAATCATATCTGGTGTTTCCCAATTCTGAACTTCTTTGAATACATCTTCGTGATGCATTTGAATGTGTCCCCAAAGAGCTTCTTCTACATCGTTGTCAACATCCCAACAAGAGAAGTCACAATGTTTGCATTTGAATACTGTGAATGGTGCTTCCTCTACAGTTTTCACTTTTAATTCTTTTAGTTTCTCAATACAATCAGCAACAATCCAATATGCTTCATTACCGAACTTTTCAAATGGTTCAAATTGATAATTAATATCTTCAAGTTCGTCAATTGTTTTGTCCAAGTACTTAATATTGTAATTGTAATTATATTGATGATTTTCCATATCTTCTGCAATTTCATTATCATCATTGCCATAGTAGAATGTATCCCAATCTCCTTCACCGACGGGATATACTTCTGACATTTTACTTATCATATATTCCTCACAACAAGCATTATCCTCAACCCATTCACGCTCTTCTGGATCTTCTATGTCCTCTGGGGTATGCCAAGCAAAGTAAGCCTTATTAAGGATACATTTAATATCTTTTATGTGTTCTGCATAGCTGTTCGGACACTTAATTACCAAGGTTCTTTCAAAGCAATCTACATTATATTCAATAATCATTTTGTTGCCTCCTCTTCTTCTTCTACTTCTATCAATTCATATCCACCATAATTTTCGTTGTAGCTCATTTCTTTCATTATTTCATAAAGTTCATCTTCATCATTTGCTGGAATGTAGTATCTTACATCTATTACATATATTTTACTCATTTTGTTTCCTCCTCCACATCAATATAATCAACATAACTATCAGTTACTGTGCCACCACCATTGCCAAAATCCTCGATTACCTTTTCCTCTGCCTCATCAGCATTGTCAGCCTCTACATATATTTCGTAGTAGGTTTTTTCTGAGAATGTTACACGATACTTTGCCATTTTAGTACCTCCTTAGGGGGAGTATTACACTCCCCATATTTTATTAGTTGTTATCTTCTTTTGGTGTGATGATTTTAGTGTAATTGTCTTTTATCCAACTAAAATATCCATCAAGACTTCCGTCTTTGTATACCCAGAACCAATCATTTTCATATGACCAGAATATCAACACTTCGTGTCCTATGGTTACATTATCAAATACAAAGTCTTTTCTTTTTATACCATCCACAGATGTAAAAGCGTCCTTAATGTATTTTTCACTTGCACCATTTTTCATAGCTTTCAGATACAGGTATCTTCTGAGGTTTTCTAAATCTTCTTCTGTTTGCACATCAAAGATTTCAAGTTCATATTCATCACCACTATTTTCATTAAGCTCTTCTTGACTTGTCCATTTATTAGTCAGTCTCTTTAACTTATTGCTAACTGCAAACAAAGCTGATTCTTCATATTTCTGACATTCCTCTTCGTTGCAAAACACTGTTCCATCCTCTGCAATATACTCTACTCTTACTACCTTTTCGATTGTTTCTGTTCTTTTGATTTCGTTCTTTTTCATTTTACATTCTCCTTTATTATTTAATATTTGAGGGAGTAGGGTTTCTACTCCCAATCATTTTAATATCCTGTTACAAATGCAAGAGACACAAACAAGATTTCCTCGTGTTGCAATATCTCTACACTATAATCCACATAGTAACTGTCCTTGCCCATCCATAGACTTATGAATTTCTCAATCATTAGTCTTGGTGTCTTTTCTTTTTCGGCTATTGACCAACAGTAATCAGCATTTGTTTCAAATCCCTCGGCATCTTCCCATAGATATTCATATCCATTATCACCATTAAAGTCTGAATCATAGTTTGCCGTTTGGAATAAGAATAACTTTGCACCCTCTCTTGTGTTAGCAATGATGTCTGTGATGTGTTTCATTGAAAATTCTCTACTCATTGATATATCCTCCTTTTATTATAATCATTTTGTTGTGTTAATACAATAGATATGGTTGGATATTTGCCCTTGTCCACTCATTTGGCATAAGTCCTGAAGCAAGAATTCTTCGTGCCTCCTCAAATGTTACTCTGAAATACTTCTGCTTGTCTATGAGGTATATCTTCATATTGACCACTCTCCTATTTTATTTCCATTGATGTCCATTATTGGACCGTGGTCGGCACCATATTCCATATCGGCAACAATTCTTTTTAGGATACGGACTGCCTCATCCTTTGTGTAGAACTTATTAGTTACCTCATCTGCATACTCATCTTTAAATGCTGCACCCTCTGTACTGAATTGGATTTTCATATTATACCTCCTCAATCTTTCTAAAGCTATCTTCTCCTGGAATAAGACCAAGAGTTCTGCCGTTATCCCATTTCATATGGATCGTTCCTATATCATCGACACAAACCACAGTTCCTTTTGTGCCAGATTGTACTGCTTGTGAATCTTCCATACTGATGAGCTCAATCCTTGTGCCTTTCGGGTAGTGCTGTTTGGTTAATTCAACAATGTGCATGTTAAAATTCCTCCTTAAGATATTAGAATTGCTTTGCCTTTTTCAAGTTTGTGATTGCCCCAATTTTCGTTAATCAGTTCAATTAAACACTTATCTTCTGTGTTATCGGTATCTACAAGATTAGTGTACCAACCACAATGAATTCCGTTGAGTTCATCATCATCTCCAAGATAGATGGGTAATGCTTTGATTTCCTCCATTGTCATTCCTTGATGTTTAAGTTCGTTTAAGAATACGAGAATATCTCTTACTGTAAGTTGTTCCATATTTATTCCTCCATTTCCTCCATTAAATCTGCTAACCAAGCAATCATATCATCCCAGAGCATACAAAATGCTCCGTCACAAGATAGCCATTCACTATATAGGAATCCAATAGGTTTCTCAAATGTGTCAAGCCATTCAAGAACATCCTCACTATTGTAGCCTGAGTATTCATCTTCGATAAGATAAGTTAAAAATTCATAATATGATTCATAAAACATTATGATGTACCAATCGTTGTACACTTGGGTCGGTGTCATAGTTTCGTAGGTCTTTTTAAATTCCTGCATTTCGTTGTCGAGTTTTTGTTTTAATGTTTTCATTATAATACCTCCTTAAAATTCTACCCATTCGGTAGTTTCGTTAGTCTCTTCATCTTCTGCTTGCATAAGTCTTGCGGTGGGCATACCCATAGAATCAACTACGAATTCACCATCCCAATACTTCTGTTCGGCAAGTTCCATTGCCTCTCCGATGTCTGTTGCCTCAACCTCAAATTCTTGGGTGATGTGTTCTTCAATGGTAATTTTGAATTTTTTCGGTGGTACAATTTCTGCTTTTGCAAGTTTTTCTTCGAGTTGTTTCTGAAATTCGTTCATTGTTTATACCTCCTTAATATTAAATGCTCGCCTTGGATCATATACCTCTGGTTCAATACTGTATCCATTTGCCTTGAATACATCAATCAAGATTTTGCCTTGTTCTTCGGTTAAATCGTGACCAATATATACCTTGTCAAGATACTTCCAAGCCTCACCTTTATTCATTCCTTTGAGCCAATGCTTGGTATAAATTCCTCTGCTATCAACACCAAACTCAAAGGCAAGTTCTGAGTTGACACAAGTGTTGCAATCACCATATTCATCTGCATTTGTTACGGCATAGTCGAGATTTGCCTTGGTTTTAACTTCCTTGAATACTCTGTTTAATTTTCGTTTATCCATTATAATACCTCCTTATAACCTCTCTTAGTTAATTCCTCTTGAACAGTTCATTTGGTTACCTCCTAATCATTGTGTTTTGTTATTTAATGCAATTATAATATTCCTCAAAAATATCGTCAATTGCGTCAACTACATCTGATGTAATATATGCTTCAGCTCGGTCACCACCCCAAGCAAGTTTGACTGCTCTATCACGAGTGTCAATCCATATTCCTGGACCACCCACACAAACCCATACACATGCACCGAGATAATTTCCTCTGCTATCAATGGTATATTCGATATCAAGGCAATCTTCAAAATATTCATAGAGATTGGAAGCTCCAGCATCTTCTATTTCTTGTAATTGCTCTTTGAGTTCCTCATATTCTTCAACATCATCTTTATCAAGTTCGATGTTATAATCACTCATTTTATCAATCAGTTCTTCGGCAGTTAATTTATATGGATCGATATCATCTATATCGTTCTCGGATATATAATCATCCAATTCTTCTCTCCACTCAGTTTCCATTTCCTCAATCTGACTTTCGAGTTCATCTTTGTCAACTGAATTGTTACAGAGAAACTCAAGGTTTGCAGCAATCCTTCTTACTCTCGGCAAACATTCTTCTTCGTAAAATTTTGTACTCATTTTAATTCCTCCTTCGGCATTTTAATATAAATTGCACTATCATCATATTCACCCCATTGGGTAAAATATTCAAAATAGTCTAATTCACAATCATAATAAGGCTCAAGATCTGCTTTTGAATCTACTCTTTTATCGGCAAATTTAATATCATAACTTTCGTATCTTTCATCCCATCTCATTTCATAGATTTTTGCATAATCTATAACTTGATAATTTACAACATCAACAAATTCTTTGACCGTCACATTAATTCCTCCCTTATGCTATTTCCCACATTTGTTCTATCTGTTCTTCAGTAAAACAACGGCATACTTTTTCATACTCGTTGCACACTGCATTATAAATTTGTTTGGTATTGTGGACTTCTGGGTCATATCCGTATTCACTAATGAAATCCTCCAAACTACCAACATCATACTTCTGTAAGCAGGCAAGTACATCATATTCTGTCGGTTCATTCCTATTTCGTGTATTATAGATGCTATCCCAAAACTTTACCCACATTGAGCCAAGAGGTGTTTTGATAGTTGCTCTGTATGTGTTACGGTAAACATCTTCGTTCCACATTTTATTAATTTCCTTGCCAAGATAGGTGATTTTCATTGTTGCATTACAACTTGTTAAGAAGTCTTTTGCTTGTTTTACACATTCGTTCATAATTATTCCTCCCTACCATCATATACAGTATGTTTTGCAAGTTCTTCCATATTGAATTCAAATTCAGGATACATACACCAACCACTTGGTTTAATTCTTCCTGTGAGTTTACCAAGATTGTTTGATACGAGCCAATCAATGATTTCCTCTCCGTTGTTGTTTGTGTCAATGAATGCACAATTCTTCTCACAAGGAACACTTAAATTGACGGTCAAATCAGACCAAGGTTCATTATATCCGTCTTCGTTAGTTATTAAGCCAACATAAAGATTATCATTCTCGACATACTGTGATAATTGGAATGTCATTGGATGATTACTTCCGTACTTGTGTAAGTTTAACATTTTAATTCCTCCTTTTATATAGCATACATTTTTCTGCCTTGAATTGTGGTGCAGCATTCAATAAATCCGTACTCTCTTAACAACTCAAATTCTTCGTTTCCGAGTTCGGTACGAATTGCTTCTTCCGACACAATTTCTGATTTGCCTGCCATTTGTTTGAGTTTGTAATACAACTCTTTGGCACAACCTTTGCAATCATCAGAACATCTTGTTGATTTGTTTATAAGTGGACAAGTTTTCATATAAATTCCTCCTTTTGGGTATAAGAAAAGACCACCAATTTGGCAGTCTTTATCTATTCATATAACAAGCAATATATCCTTCAAGTTCGTCAAACTGTGGCATATTCATCACAAAGCATCTTCCCACAATATCTTCGGTTGCTTCGGCAATTTCTTCTTCAGTGAGATTATCGTGGTTCTGTCGGATTATACATTCCACAACTCCGTACCATTGAGTTTCGGTAAGGTTGATTTTGTTATATCCTTCGGTCAATTCCTTTGTGCTGAAACAACAAGGTGAATAGGTTGCAGTAAGGTGTCCGTCAACTTCGTCAATCATTATTTCCGATGCAAAGTGAGTATCAAGGTATTTGTCATACCTATCGTATTCACAAATTCTTCCGTTTACTGCTATAAGTTGTCCTTTATCCATTTTAAATTCCTCCCATTATATAATTATATGCATCTGATATTTGATTGCTGTCGGCTTTTAATTCCTTAATCAATTCAAGAGCCATTTCCTTGTATGCAAACTTTAAGTCGGAGATATACATACAACCGAGCATTGATTTAAGTGTTTCAAAGATGTCCATTTTAGTTCCTCCTTTAATGATCCCAATGTTCAAATACTCCAACCCATACGGTTTTGCCGTTTAGGTCTTTATATTCAAATCTCATACCTGATTGCCAACCTGCATATTCTATTTCCTTGCCCTTGTAGTAGATTTTCTGCACGGTTTCACCACTACAATCGGCAAAGGCAATTCTTTTGCTGACATTGAAAAGGAATTTGTCCATATCAATGTGTCCTGGAAAGTTTACACAATGGTGAATTCCTATATCATCGGTATATATATACCACGATGGTGCAAGATTATCGAATGGTGTTTCCTTCGGTTGATAAGCAATGACTCTTTCTATGAGTTCTGCAAGTGATTCCTCAATCTGTTCGAGTTTCAGTGCATCCAATGGATCAATTCCTCCATCTGTGATGTTGTTTGCTTCTTGCATTTCCAAGAAGATTTCGTCAATTTTGGTACGGATTAGTTGTTTGAGCATTTTCAATTCCCTCCTTCAAATCTTGCACCAAAGAACATATAGGTTCGGTTCTTCGGTATCTCTACTCTTTCAAATGCTCCGGCATATACAAAGGGCAGTTTGTTAAATTCCTTTTCGGTGTACAATTCCCCACCGATAAGGATATTTTCATCGTGAACCCTTGGGTTCTGTGGGAAGTTGTCATATTCCTTTCGGACACGGTAGTAAATCATTTTAAGTCCCTCCAATCTTTCTTAGTATCACGGATTAATTCCTTTGGCTCAACTGTATTTTCGTTGAAATCCTCGGCAAAGGCATACCATTTCTTACCTGTTTCGTGTTCAATGATAAGGCAGTTAAATCCTTTCTGCACATATTCCCATACGAATTCCTCGACCTCACTCCAATCGTCTATGGCTTTGGAATAATATGAACCTCTAAATGCTTTATCGTAACAAGCATCTACATAGTATTTACTTTCCATTATTGCCATTTTCTAATTCCTCCTTCTTATTTTACGAATGATTTAACACCTTTTAATGCCCAAGCAAGAGCATAGAAAGAGTTGGCACATATTCTACCGATGATTCCTTGCTCAATTACAAAATCTGTTTTCATTTCTTTTGCCGTCATAGTATGTGCAACATATAGATTGCAGAATATTATAAATCCTAAAACTAACATCAACATTTCAATTCCCTCCGTTATCCAACATATTCGTTGTCATACCAAATCTTTCCGTCTGCATCTTCGTACAGTCTTGAAATCTGCACATATTTTGAGTTTCCGTAACCCAAGTCAAGTTCCTTGCAGAACTCGTCAAAGGTTATAAGAACTCTTAATTCTGGGTTATCAAATCCCATTTCGAAGTTCATATGAGAAGCATATGCTTCCTTACGGTTGTTGCCGACACATACAAAACTTCCAATTCCTGCATCTATAATTTCTTCGTGAGTAAGTCCAATAGCATGAAGTGTATCCATTAAATCCACCCCACTTACTAATTCGCTGATGTGGTTAAGCATATTGTAATACAATTCCTTTGTTCTTTCGTTTGTCATTTTCAATTCCTCCATTATACAGTTAATAATTTGCTCAATTTCTCAAATCTCTCGTCTTGGCTCAAATCTTCGTTGTGCCATACTTCATAGACTTGCTGGAATGTGGTCAATTCCTTGAGCTGCTCTTTAATTACTTGAACCGTTTCATCTCGGTCATCATACTGATCCCTATATTCGTAAGTGTCATATTCATAGATGAAATCTTCAATCCATTCGGCAAGATGTCGGCAGTCTTGGTCATTTGCTTCATCCCACACCCAAGAATATGCACCAATTCCGTAGAGATGTTTAATTCCTTCGGCAGTATGATAATCAATTCCTTCCCACTTTTCTAATTCCTTGGTTTCCATATCTAATATATAGAATTGGTCATATACATCATCATACTGCATAGGATATTCGGCACATTTATTGAATTCCTCGGCAACCCTAATTGCTTCTTCTTTCTCGAAGTATGGAGTTGCCCAACCATTCCATAGTCTGCCACTTGTGTAGCCTATGTAGGCTTTTGGTTCTTCACCTATCGTGAATACTGCTTTATGCATTTACATCAGTCCTTTCGTTACAAGTAATTCGTCAAGAGTTTTTCTGCCCATAATTACATCGTGGAGCATAATTTCCATACGGAGTTCCGAGCCACATTCTTTGAGTGCCTGACGAACTGCCTTTTTTCGTGGATCATTCTTTCTTTTAAGTATGCATAAATCTTGAAGTAATTCAACTTTTTCTTGTACAACAGTTTTCATTTTAAAATTCCTCCCTTTTTAACAACAATAAACCTATGCCCATAATACATATGCTAATCAATGACTGTATAACAATCTGTGTATATGATATTGTATTAAGGTCGCCTGCTCCTACTGTACCTATGCCTAATGCTAAGCCTAAACCTATTATGATTTTAGATACAATGTCAAGTTTTTTATGTCGGTGCAGTAAGCATTCTACTTTACGGCATAATGTAGATGTACCCTCATATGTAAAGTAGTTACCTTCAAGGTCGTGCATTATCTCTGCCAAACATTCTGTATTGTTAAGGTCTGATAGTGTTATGTGGTAGTTTTCATATGTCTTGTCTTCAAGTGCAAGGCAAGAGTAAAAGTGGTTGAGTTGTCTTTTTAATAATTTTTTATTCATTAGTTTATACCTCCTAAAATAATGTTAAGATAATGGATACATTCATTTCTGGTTTTTCCACCTTTTCCGTGGCAAGAGTTGATGAATTCTTTCATACCTCGATAGTTGTTTGCATAGTACATACCAAGCAATTTGTGCCAAGCTACATAACCTCCCATTGTTTCCTTGTGTCGTGCATAGTAGAGTTTTTTTAACAGTTTGTCTTTTGCTTTACTTACAGTGTCCTCATTGATATTGATGTACACAGTACTATTGTTGATTGTGAAATTTTGCATAATTATATAACTCCTTTCTTATAAAGCCATTGGGCAAATTTGTACACAAGTGTTGTGTGTGGTCTTGGGTGATAATACCCTTTTACATTTTTGTTACAGATGTTGAATAGTATTTTGTTTAACATAACATAACCTCCGTATTTTGATATTATTAACCTTTCGGTTTGGAAAAGGAGTTGTTAGGCACAACTCCTATTGAAAAGCCATATTGATTTTAACTACTGTTATTGAACATAGTGATACCACCTTTGCTTATATTTCTATTGGTCAAGCCGACCTTTGGGATAGAGTGTCCCATCTATACATAGTTATTTTATACAAAACAAGGTTGGTAAAATCAGTACAAAAGTACCTACAACCCATACCTGATTTGTATTGTTGTGAGTGCATAGACCTCTTGCTTTCGCAATAACTTCAACATCGTAGCTCAATAACCTATAAGACCTTTCGGTAAGAATTTAGTCATTGTCTACCGAGGTGGCTAACCCATAACACCATAACTGTCACGACTATGGTTTTAAGCCAAACAGAACGACTACTTAAATCTAAACAACATCAATACACAAATGAGTGTACAGTATGCAAATGGGCACACCTATGCCGTCAAGAACCACGACTTACTGTTTATCGTGTAGTGCTGCTTTCGTGCAACAAAACGAGAAGTGTTTTACAAGCATTTCGGATCGACTAAAAGTCAAAACTACTCTTCGCTTGGGTGTCTTACCTATGCTTTTTCTAACAAACCGACTCCAATTTTTAATGCTCAATGTTTCGGTCTGCTTTTCTTACTCACTGTATGGCTTGTAGTTTTACACTGTCAACAGTGTAAAAGCCTGATTTGTGTCAACACAAATATGAAAATACAGTTTTGGTCACTTTTATTGTGTATTAGCATAGCACCATATTAAATTTTAAAAGTACAAAAAATAAGCACCTGGAAAAAAGGGTGCAAAAATACACCTGAAAATTAAGTGTATAAAAATAGACTTATACAAATATACAAGTCCATTTTTATAAACTCAAAAAAAAGGATATAAAAAAAGACTTTTACAAAGTCTTTTTTATTTCATTTTGTGATACTGTAATAACCTGACAATTTGTATTATATAAAGTTAATGTATTATAATCAATTTTCATAACATAATACAAACCTCCTTTGTATACAACTTTATCACCTAAAGTAAAACACATAATATAAACCTCCTTTAAGGGGAGGATAACCTCCCCTTTTTAATCATTTTGTTGTGTTTTCTTCTTCAACTTTTCCGACTTCTTTTCCGTCATTAGTAAATACTTTTATATCTTCATTATTGGCACGGCTTGTTATTACTGAAAAGATTATGTCTGCAAATTTCAAAGTCTTAATTTCGGCAATACTTGACTTATTTGTTGAGTTATCCCTTTTAATTTTTTGTGCTGAAATTTTAAGTATCGGTAAATCTTTTTTGAGCATTTTTACATCTAAACCGAAAAATTTAACTATAACATTCAACTGCTTTTCAAGTGCATTGTTGCTATTGCTTGAAAATGTTTTTCCGTTGTCATCTTCAAAAATTGGCTCATTGTCAATGATAACTTTTGAAATTTCAATTTTGTTTTCGGTATCGGTTGACAAATTTTGGATCAACATATTTCTGATAAAAGCATCAACTACACCATAAAATCTTAAAGCACCAAAAATAGTAACTGATTTATTCAATATCTTTTTATTATTTTTGTCGGTTTCGGTTGTCTTGCTTAACTGATAGGCTTTTTCAAGTGTTGCAAATTTAAAAATACTTGTCTTTTTTTCAACTTTAAAAGTTGCATTGTCATTGATTTTAAAAGTAATTTTATTAAAACAAGGATTTTTTAAAAGTTTTTCAAAAGCAACTTTTCTATCGGTCTCATAAGCAAGTAAAAAAGAATTTGTAAAACTTTTTTCATAATTCAAGTTGATTTTTTCAACTGCTTTTTTTACTGCAAATTCATCAAGTCTGCATTCTACATTGTCAAGCATTTTTTCGTTGTACTCTTTAACGATAGCCTCCACTTCTTCAAAATTTTTGGCATTAACCATTTTTTCGTTATAATTTGTCATAATTATAACCTCCTATAAAATAATTTTTAGCACTTGTTTTCAAGTACTTTTCAAAAGGAACGAAAAGCCTGAAAATGGGTATAGTCCCCCCTTGGTGGATACTCAATCCTTTTGAAAAATACTTGAATTTGAAAAAATCAACTGAATTTTAACTTGTCAACAAGTCAATACAATGTCTTTTTTATTTGTCAATGTTCATAGCAAGTTAAATCATTTTGTATCGTGTCAACACGATTTATATATCTTACTTACTATAATAATTATACCATATATGCTGCATAAAGTCAATTACAATCTTGTTGCAATTATGTTACAATTATGTAACAAAAAAACTTGATAAAATTGATATTTTGTATAGTTTTTGAAGGTGTAAGGGGGTAGAAAAAACCAACGGCAACGGCAACCCAAAAGCACCCCCGGTTAGGAGGTTTTTTTAGACACTGACTGCAAAATTAAAGTTACAATTGTATTACAAAACCCTTCGATACTAACCTTTTATTATATATTTATTTCCACCAATTTATCCACACCCCAATTCCCCCAACCTTTTCCCACCAGAAACCCACCACCCACCAAAGTTATCCACACACTTATCCACACATCGAATCCCCACAACCAATCCCCAATATGTTATCGTTTACAAAACTATACCCCAATACATCTCCCCTATAACACATAGTACTCAATACTAGATAACCTTTTCCTACCCAAAACCTATCCTCTCACCCAGCATCCAAAAATCCCTACCTCTCAAAACACAACTCCTAATCTCCCAACAAAACCTTTTTTCATTCTATTTTTTACCGAGTACTTAGCAATATTTCTACCTAACTTATCCAACTAGGGTACTTTTACATCCAAGACTAGTTTTATTCTTAAAACACCAAGTAGGGGGTACTTTTAAACCATACTTTATTCACCACCCCCATATTCCCTTTCCAAATGTCCTATATAAAAATTATTTTCTGAGGCGCAACTTGTTGCACCGAAAAGATGTAGTCCCAGAGATTTGGGACGGTTTTTGCGAAGCAAAAAACATCTCTAGGGTCTGACAAGTCCCTACCTATGCGTAAGCTGACATCTCTCTTCTTCTTGTTATACAATCTCTACTAGTTGTAGTAAATATCCAACACCAAGTCCCCATGCCATAGAATTACCAAGTCCTAGTCCCTATTGCTTACGCTCCAGTCTCAGTCCTATAGCTTCGCCAGACATAATGTCGTAAAATATTATGTTCTTTAGGACATAATATATTATCTATATCTATATCATTATCTATATCTATATCTATATCTATATCCTGCTTTTGTCTAGGTTTTGTCGGGGTTTTGCCGCCAAGGTTTTCCTGAAGGTCTACGACATAACTACGACATAACTAGTTTTGTCGCATTGTCGTAAATATTTTTAAAAAACCTCTTGACAAATTCAAAATTATGTGTTATATTATGTTTGACAAAACAAAATGATTGGAGGTCTGGTTATGTCCGAGAAAGACAATTTTGTATTCTATGCGGACTGGATTGATATTATTAAAGCTTACGACAACACTAACCCTGAACTTGCCGGAAATCTTTCTAAGCAAATTATCTACTACGGAGTAACTGGTGAGATGACAACTGATGATCCTATAGTGACTGGTACCGTCAATAGTATGTGTGCCGCCCTTATAAAGAAATCCAAGAACCGTCATCGTGCCGCCATAGCTAACGGCACACAAGGTGGTAGACCAAAACAATATACAGATGAAGATGTATGGAATCTGCATCAACAAGGTCTATCAGATCAAGAGATTGCCGAAAACTTAGGTTGCAGTGTTAGGACAGTCCAAAGGAAATTGGCAAAGTTTGATGATGACATTTAACACACCAAAATGATTACTCAGCGAATTTAGAAAGGAGAATTAATATGAGTATTGCTATTTATCCAGGAAGTTTTGATCCATTCACTAATGGTCACTTAAATATCCTTAGCCACGCAGCAGATATCTTTGACAAAGTGTATGTTGTGGTTATGGAACACCCTAATAAGAAAAGACTCGTTGATGTGTTTACATCTAAAGATTTAATCAGTCAATCCCTTCCAAATTATCTCAATAATGTTGAGGTGGTTATTGCAGACAGTAATCTTATCTACAAAGAAGCTCGTCGCCTCAACTGTGATTATATTGTTCGTGGGGTTAGAAATAATGGTCTTGATTATTCTTACGAAGAGAATCTTGCCGAATTTAATAAAGATGTTGGCAACATTAACACTATTTTTATCCGAGCAGATGTTAATAAGAATGTGAGTTCTACTATGATTAAGACATTACTCATTAACAATGAACCTATTTCTAGATATGTGCCTGGGCCAGTTAAAAAATATTTAAAGGAGAATTATAGATGGTTATTGGAATAACAGGTAAATCTGGTGTTGGCAAAAGTACATATGCTTGTCAACTTGCAGAAAAGAATGGCTTTCGTGTCGTTCACATAGACAAAATTTCTCACGGAATAATAAGCTTACCAGCTATTAAGGCGGCACTAATAGACATATTCGGAGATGAAGTCATTAAAGATGGTGCGGTTGATAGAAAATATCTTGGTGATTTAATATTCGAAAATAGACACTTATACAAAGAACTTAGTGATTTAATTTGGGATATGATGAAAAATAAAATTGACTACATTCTATCAAAACACGAAAATGTCATTTTAGATTGGATTCTGCTGCCACACACTCACTATTGGAATATGTGTGATAAAAAAATTCTTGTTGTCGCCGATGAAGAAGATAGGGTGGCACGAGTTATGGCAAGAGACAATATTTCTGCCGAATACTTAAATAAAAGAGATGTAGCAGGAATTGATTATAATTTAATTCAATTTGATGAAATTATTAAAAATTAGAAAGGAGAAAAACAAATGTTAAAAGTATACACAATAACTTCATATGTTTCAATTGATGGTGGAGATTGGTTTAGCGTTGGTGCACCAGGTTATACAGTAAGGGATAACGATCCTGTTGAAAACATATTCTTTGAAAACTTTACCTTAGAACAATGCTATGAGTATTTGCAAGAAAAGAGTTTGGATGGTATTTGGCCCAGTAAAACATTTTTTAGAAAGAAGCCAATGCTTTATATAGGTGATGGTTATTTTACTAGCAGTGCTTATTATTCCTTAAACACCATCTCATACAAGTATGTCTATACAGAATGGGAATCAGTATCCCTCGATTGGATTATGAGACACGCCTCTGCCGACCAGTGCATCCAATACCTCAAAGAACGTGGCATAACAACTTGCCCAATTTTAAAGTAAAGGAGGGTTGATTATGACAAAGAGATATTGGGTTGTACCATCTAATGCCATATATAGAGAGTGGACGGAGGAAGAATATGAGACTTGTGATCCCAAAATTGGGACAACAGAAGAAATGCCATATGTAAAATGTGCAAGATGTGGAAAAGTTATAGGTCAATATTGGAATACAACATTTATGGAGTGCCATCATTGTCACACATATAATCTTAAGCCATATAACATTATGATTTTAGACACTAAACTTAGATGTGTTGAGTTTGGTGAAAAAGAGATTGACGGACTTATTACTCAATACACATATTTTTATGGAGAGGAGAATTAATTATGTTATCAAGATTTCAACACGGAACAATTGTTGACTTCAAGGCAGGAGAAGATATTAAGAATAATGATATCTATATTTTAGACCCAGTAACAAGAGAGGTTCGTAAGGCAAAAAATTGTGATGAGTGGATAACTTGTCAGTTGGTTTATGTAAACAATGTATCTCTTAATAATGTTATTGATTTTGACATTAGCAAAGGAGAGGTATGTCGTTGCTGGATTGGATATTTAATTATTTAAAGGAGGTATACGATGATTTGTCCAAACTGTAATAAAGAAATGACAGACAAATCTCATGGAGAAGTAATCACTTTCTTCACTGGAGATGAACCAGACTACTACCCTATGGAATGGATAGAAGAATATTATTGTAAAGAATGCAAAATTAAATTTCGTAAAGGCATTTGGATAGTGCCAGAGAAATATACTCGTGCCACAAAGAAGCAAGAGAATTGTGTGGCGTTTATTAACCGTCAGCTCGGTACAACTTTTAAGCCAGTACTAAAAACATCTACATGGAAATTTATAAACGAACATATAGCACAAGCCAAAGAAGTTTTTGACAATAGCTTTTCAGAATGGTGTGAAGATAATGCTGATTGGCTGCCGGAATATTTTTAAAGGAGAATATAAAATGATTGATTGCAACAACTGCCCTCACATCAGTATTACTGAAGAAGTACAAGATTATTTAAAGAAAGCTATTGGTAAAAGCGCATTATATCCGCATCTTTGTATGAAATATAATCAGCGAGTATATCATCTTGGTAATGAGCCAAGGCTCTACCCTTGCCAACAGTGTGAAGAAGAAAAGGAGACCACAAAATGATTATTGCTAAAACAAAACTAAAGAAGATCCCAGACCTTTGTTTAAAATGCAGATTCTGCATCAACGTTGGTGTTATAAGAACAACATCCATAAAGCTCAACGGGTATATTGGACAATCGTATATGAAAAAGAAATGTTATCTAACTGGAACCGAGGTTCCGTATATCTACAATGCAGCAAAGCGTAATTGGGAATATACGAAATGTAAGAGTTGTCCACTTCAGGAGGCGAATTAACTATGTCAGATTATTTAACCGATGCTCAAAACGACATCAAAACCTACTTCAAAACCCACAACATCCCCACCTATTTTTATCAGTGTCTCTTTGGAGAATTTATCAAAGTCTTTGATATTAAGTTTCTAATTCCAGATAATGATTATTCTTATCGTGAACAGCTCGAACTCTATCTGACGAGTGCGGGTGGTACTTGTGGCTGGAACTTAGCTTTCAAAGAAGCGTGCCGCCAATGTGACCTAACGAATATATATGACGACTATTCAAATATGGATTGGGTACGAAGTGATATCTTTGATGGATACATTGTCGACAAGATGCTTGAAGTATTGTTTGCCGACACACGCCACAATGATTATTATAAATTTAAGATACAGAAGGAGAGAGAAAATGAAAGATAAATTTACTATGTCCCTAACTTGGCACAACTGCAAAACTTGTCCACCTGAAGAACTTAGTAACTCATATTTATTAGCTACTGATGGCAGCTATGTTTATAGTATGTCATGGCGCAAGGGAAATGGTTATTTGATTGCAACTCAACTGGGTGTTAGAGGCATACGGGCTTCCGAACTTGAAAATTGGTGGTGGGCAGATATAGAACAGACTGTAAGAGGATATTCGGAATTTAAGGAGGAATTAATATGCAAGGAGTAGAAATTTTAACATCAGCCCAAGTTGCAACAGAATGGGCATTTAACTGGACGGCATTTTGGATTGCGTTTGGAATAATAACAGTTATATTGTTTATATGGAGTTTAGCCTATATGTTCGATGATATTTGTGTGCTTCTGGTTATTATATGTTTTATTTTGAGTTCACTAGGTGGAAGTTTGATTGGATTGTTTGTAGGCAAAATTGGTGAAATACCTATTGCCCACGAAACCCAATACAAAGTGACCATCTCCGAAGAAGTCTCAATGACCGAGTTTTACGAACACTACGAAGTGATTGAGCAAGATGGCAAGATATTTACAGTGAGGGAGAGAACAAATGAAGATAATTAATTATGGTCCAGGTTGGAAACCTCAAACTCTAACTTGTGGTTCGTGCAAATCTGAATTAGAGTATACAGACATAGATATAAAGGTTGATGTATATTCTGATTATGAGTGTTGTCCTGTGGGCGAGACACATTATGTAGTATGTCCTATTTGTGGCCTACGAAATATAATTAAAAGGGTGAATTATGATGAATAAATGGATTAGCGTAAAAGACAGATTGCCCGAAACTTGGGATAATGTGTTGTGTTGGTATGAGTATATTGAATATGATGACTATGAGGAAATATATCATACTTATGGAATAGGATTTTATGCAAAAGGACGTTGGCGTGGCGAAATAACAAACAAACTAGGATGTCGTGTTATTGCTTGGATGCCATTGCCAGAACCGCCTATAGTAAAGGAGAATTAATATGAAGCTTTGGATTGATGATATTCGTCCGGCACCAGAAGGATACACCTGGGCAAAGAGTGTTAATGATGCCAAGTGGTTTATTAGGATTGCCGAAGAGCATGATGAGGTTGAACTAATTGACATAGATCACGATGCAGGAGACTATTATGTTATTGATGGCGGAGATTATATTGAGCTCTTAAAATGGCTTGAAGAAAAAGAATTTTTCAAAACCAAAAAAAGAAAATATAATATCCATATCCACAGCATGAACCCTGTTGGTGTTGAAAATATGAGAAGAATTATACAGAGAAATGGATGGAAAGAAGTTAAGGAGTGATACTATGACAGTTTTACACGAAAGTCCTGAATGTTATATCCAACAGTGTCAAGAATGTGGGGCGGTATTAAAATATTCCCCGCATGATATCCATGTTGAAGCGGCTCCATACTACGATGATAACGGTGAAATAATTTATATGGCTGGATTTGATTCTATTATGTGTCCTTGCTGTAAAAAAGTTATACCTGCCACAAAAGAATGGTTTTATGAAACTCCATATGTATCATTGGCATATAAAATCAATTCTGAGTCGAAAAATCGCTGAGTACTCTCAACTTTCTCACACAAACTACCCTTACCCCAACAAACTACTCTCCGAGAAAATTAAAATCCTCAAAATGGCGATTAGTCGTCAAAAATTTATATAACTTTTTGAAACATACTACTTGACAAATATTGTAAATTGTGCTATAATAGTTACAATACAAAATGATTAATTTGATTATTCAAAAAATAAGAGATGGATATGGGTGTAAAATAGTTAAAACATTTATTTTATGATGAAGGTTGGTGAAAAATATGAAAATTAACATTGTACAGAAACACATTGATGAAGAGAAACTTATTAACGCAGTGAATGGTTTTGAAATTGAACATAATCAAAATGCGTATCTTTTTATGAATCAAGTAACCCTGAATGAATTGGCAATCTTTAACGCATTAAATGTTGATATTGAAACTAATAAGGATTGTAGTGGTATAGTCAGCTTTTATTGTGGTCGAAGGGTTTTTCAAAATGAAGATTTAAAATTTGGAGAAGTGGAAATAAGATAAAGCACTCATTTTATAGATAAAGGGAGATGAAATTATGGAGAAATATATTAATGTAAATAAGATTCCTTTTGAGTTACATAAAGGTTGGGATATATTTATTGCTTACAAATCAGATATTGATAAAATGCCCTATGAAGATATTGAAGAAAAACGATACGCAACTTGGATTGACGAAAACAAAAATGATGGAATGATTTATTGTTCTAAATGTGGAGTTACTGAAAAGCCATCTGATAGTCAATATAAGAGTCCAAGATGTCCAAATTGTGGAGCACATATGATAGTTGAGACTAGATAAAACATTTATTTTATGGAGGTTTTTATGAATAAAAGATTATTTTCAATTATATTGGTCTGTATCGTTCTATTGTGTTTAGTTGGATGTACGTCAAAGCCGATTCAGGTCAATGTTTCAAATAGTGAAGAATTATCTTCAAATCAATTTGGAAATTTTATAGAAATTAACAACGTCCTAGAATATGATTCTGCTACGAGGATTGTTTATATTTATAATCACAATAGTTACGGTGGTTCCCGTACTCCGTATTATGCACCAAACGGATTTCCATATAAATACAATCCAGAAACAAATACATTTGAAGAAATTAACAAATAAAATACACATTTTAAGGAGAATTAGTATGTGGATATTAGGAGAAGCTTATACACCACAAAAATGCAAAGAGTGTGATTACTTAGATTTTTGCAGTATGATCGAAGTACCCTCTGATGAGGCTTGTGAAGCAATTAGGGTATGCACCAAAGAATTTTTATATGAGAAGACATGGGAAGCATTAACTGAGTATTTTAAATTAACAAACCAAAATGATTAGACGGAGGGATGTAAATGAATTGTCCAAAATGCAATAAGGAAATGAAAGTAATTCAACTTCTCGACTTGCTGACTTTGCTTAATGGAGAACTTGAAGAAGTGTTGGGCCGTTGCGAAGACTGTGACTTCGATGCGACCTGGGAAATTTTCACCAATCTTGAAGGTGAAGCCAGTGAGTTTAATTTTAAGAGATATTTTTTCGGATAAGGAGTGATGATATGAAAATAAATGATTATAAAATGCCTGATGTTAATTTTGTATTATGCGACGAAGTAACAAAAAAAAGGTTTGGCGGCAGAATTAAATATGGGTTTCAGAATCATATGTATCCAACTTTGCCGGATAAAATCGAGTTTGTATGTGTTGAAGATTTACAAGATACTATTAAATTACTGACTGATATATATGAAATGGCTATAGAAGCTAGATCTGAATATGAACAGTTAAGATAAAATATTTATTTTAAGGAGGAATTTACATTGAAAACAGTTATTTTAGGAAAGAAAATTGAAAATTATTATGAAGTTAATCATCATTGGAAAGATGTTGAAGATGGAAAAGGTGGTTTAATAACAGTTTATGCCGATAAACCAACCATAATTAAAACACCAAAAATAAAAGAGTGGGCAGAAATTTGCTCTTATGATGGTGTGCCAAGATACAATTCGGATAAAAGATATGCTTTCGTATCATATAATAATTATCAAATTAATATCTCTGAAGATGAGACAGTTACGGTAAGCGAAGAAATCTTCAGAGCAGATCTTAATGAAATGCATTTGAGAACAAATAAAGTCTTAGAAGAAATTGATATAGACAAAGAAAATGCAGAAATTATCTTATCAGAACAGATTCATGCTTTCAATGCGGCAATGATTACATCCAACGAAAAACTTAAGTCTTATTGTGATATACATAAATTGTCCTATGAAGATACGGATGTTATTGAATTGTTTGCGATTGTATTTCCAGGTGAGAAGTATGAAATTGTAGATGGTGTTATGAAAGTTAAAGAATATCTTGAAGTGTGTTGTTCTTCAGTTTGTAATAGTTGGGTGAATACTAATACTGCAACTATAACTGGTGCTATTGGCACATACAAATAGATTTTTTTAGAGTATTAAAAGAAAAGAAGGTGAGAAAATGAAATGTAGAGAATGTGGTTATTGTTATAAAGGATATTGGGCGTCGAGTCCAGAAGCGTATGTGTGCTTTGGTGTAGAAGAGCCATTTGAAATTGTAGATCTTAATGCTGAATGCACTCAGGGAATAGATGTTAACATAATAAAAAAAGAGATAAAAACATATAAATGCCATGCCATGTGTGAATGTGGTGGTGAGTTCTTCATTAATGATGTGGATGTATTTTCATCTTTGTTTATGAAAAGCATCAATGGATTCGAGCATAAATGTAATAAATGCGGCAAAATTCAAAAATTTCCCGTTACATACCCTAAAGAAGAACGTGTGGAGGTGGAATGATGGAGACAATTAAAATTACTGGAAACAGATTAACAAACGAAGAACGAGAAGTGTATCTTTATCTTGACCCAATTGAGAGAGTGTGGGTGTTAGATGCTTTTTTACCAAAGTATTTCAATAAAGCAATTAAACAAGGTTGGACTCCTATTAGGGAGTATGTTTATGAGGATGGAACTATTTGTGGTATGAGTTTAACTGCACCTGAAAGAGCAGTTACTATTAGAAATGCTGAGAAGAAGAAAGTATCTAAGAAACAGCTTATTAATCTTAATCAAAGAGGCAATGAATGATTTTATTAAAACTAGATGTTTTTATAATATAATAACACATCAAAATGATTAAGGCGGTGAATGAATGGCTAATAAAATATGTGGAATTTATAAAATTACCAATATGACGAATGGAAAGTTTTATATTGGTAGTTCAAAAAATATTAAAAGTAGATGGTGTCAACATAAGAAAAAATTGAATGATAAAATACACGGAAATATTCATTTACAAAATGCATGGAATTTATATGGAGAAGAAAATTTCAAGTTTGAAGTTATTGAGGAATGTGTACCAGCAATGCAATTTGAGAGAGAACAGTATTATCTTGACACATTAAATCCTTTTGAAGAACGTGGTTATAATATTGTTCGTCGTATTTCAAAAAAATATATGAGTGATAATTATATGGTTAAGCAATGTAAAATTTGCAAAAAAGATTATAATACATTTAGTCATTTATCAAAGTATTGTGAGAGGTGTCAGGAAATTTTAACAGAAAGTACTAAAGATTGGTGGAAAACATGGGTTAATGAAAGTATTACTATTGATGATGTAACATCTTGGGGATACGATGATTGGGATAGTTTTTGGGAAAGCAATATATAGGGCGGTGGTTGAATGGCAAAGCAAAAAACAACACAACAGTTCGTTCTTAAACTCAATTCTACTTTGTTAGCAAAAAATAATTGGGATTTAATATTACCTCTTGAGCGAGCACGTAGAGTGCCAGGGCTTGTAGTGTCATTAGCAGATAGTCAAATTTTAACATGGATTAATCAACTTAATAACACAACAGACTATGATAATCGAGCAAAAGAAATAAAAAGAGATATTAAATATTTAAAAAAACAACCAAATAGTCGGCAAAATAAAAAGGATATTGCTGATAAATATAAGGATTTATATAGTTTACAGTATAAAGAAGATTATGTGAGCCTTATTATTGATAAGCCGAGTGATTATGATAGAGCTAACGAAGGGTTTAAGATTAATGGAATATCTTATAAAAGACTTTTATGTACAACTAATGGAGTAAAAACTTCGACAGTTGTGTATGCAAGTGAAAAGTTAATTAATGATAACGGACAAATGATTACTATGGTTCAGGCACTCAAAAGACGAATAGATAATGGTCGTAATACTAATGTTCCAATAGTGCCAGCAAAACTTTCAGCATATGAAGCTCTGTGTGCTAGCAATTCAATACCTGTAAGTTGGCCAAAAGGTGTTATTGTTGTTAAAGATTGTATTATTGATTTTAAATCTGATATTATTAATATTACAGATAAAGAGAATCAAAAAGAACCTAGTGTTGATTTTTTAGAAAATCAAGATGTATCTAATAATTGCTCAGATGGGTGTTCTGTTATGTTGCCAAGTTTAGCAAGACGGTGGAATGGAGAATTAACTGGAGATTATGAACATGAACTTGGAGGTTGTAATTTAAGGTGTAGTTGGACAAAGGGAATGACATTCCCTTTTGATTACATAAGATTTGCGGAAGAAGTTATGGGTGCATCTGATGATAATCCTGAAAAATATTTTATAGAAGATGTGTGGGGTAAAAAAAGAGATGTAAGGGAAAGTGAATTGATTATTACTGAAAGTCAATTAAAATTAACTGGTTCTTATGATTCATGGGATGATTACTATAAAAATTGTATTGAGAATGGGTATACTATGAGAATTGCGAAAACAGCACCCCATGAAGTTGATAATATTAGACAATTAAATTATCAATTTATTCAGAGTTTACCCATGTCAGATGAAGATATAGAGGAGCTTATATATCCCACTATTTCAGAAATTAAAGATATAGTAGGAATGAATGTTGACAAGACAATTGCTTATTTGTGTGGTAGTGGCTTTGACACTGATAGTATTGAATATGCTGATATTATAGCAAAGGTATTGATGATTGAACCTAAAATGATATCAGATCCACATATACAGTCTAAATTAAAGAAAATGATAGAACGTCGTATAAGAGATGCTAAAATTGGTGTTCTTGATGTTCGTGGAAACTTTCAGATTATTAGTGGTGATTTATATGCTTTATGCGAAAGTATGTTTGGTTTAAAACCACAAGGTTTATTGAAGGCTGGAGAATTATATAGTAGATATTGGAAAGACTGTGGCGTAAAAAGAGTGTTGTGTGCTCGTGCTCCAATGAGTAATATTCATTCTCTTATGTCTCAAAATATTTGTTATGACGATAAAGTTGCGGATTGGTATCAATTTATGCCAACCGTAGTTGTAGTTAACGGACATGATACAATGCCAGCTGCTTTAAACGGTTTTGATCAAGATGGTGACCTTCTTTTTACTACAGACAATGAGGCTATGTTGAGAAATCAAGTTAATATTCCAGCTTTATTTTGTCCGCAAAAAAATGCTTCGAAGATTATAGTGTCTGAAGACGATGTTATAAGAGCAAATAAAGCAGGTTTTGGGTCTAAAATTGGTTCAATTACCAATCGAATTACAGCGATGACTTCATTGATGGCCAACTATAAACCAGGTAGTAAGGAATATGAAACATTGAGATACCGCACTCAGTGTGGTCAAAAACTACAACAAGAAGAAATTGATAAAGCAAAAGGTATTATTCCAGTCAAAATGAACCCAGAATGGTATGTGTGGAGTGCAAATAAGATTGATTATGAAAATGATTCAGAGGAAGAAATTGAACGAAAAAAATTCAATCAAAAAATCTGTGCTCATAAAAAGCCGTATTTCTTTCAATACAACTATTTATCTCTTAAAAGAGATTATGATAAATATGTAAAGGTTGCACAGGAAAATGCAATTTCTATATACAAAAAAACATTAGATGAATTATTGCACTCTGATTGTTTAACAGAAGAAGAACAGAATTTTGTAGATAGTTACAAGAGAAGACTTCCTTTAGATATTAGCCCTTCTGTTATGAATCGTATTTGTTGGGCGGTAGAACGAGAAACGGATAATTTAAATCTTTTTAGTCCATCAGAGTATACATGTTATAATTTACACACAGGAGTTACGTATAGTGTAGAAACTTATAATGTGATAAAACTAATTTGTGATAATTATAGAAATGCAATTAAAAAGGAGTCTAAAAATATACTAACACAAAATGAAAGTAACTCTGAGTTTGCCCAAAATACTAGTGAAGTGCTTGAGTATTATATTAAAGAGATGCACATACAATGCTCTAATGAGGAAATCTTGTGTGATATTTTAATAGATTTATGTTATAACGAATCTATAAAAGATAAATATTCAAAAGATATTTTATGGGCAGCTTGCGGTAATGTTATTGTTGATAGATTATTGAAATCTCATAATTATAAAATGAGATTTCCTATAAAATCTGAAAATCCAGATTTTATATGTTGCGGAACAGGGTTTGAGATGCAAGAAATTGTGTGTAAGGATGGTGAAGAAGATGACTTTTTTGTTTAATGAGCAATCAGCTATTGAAAATATGATAAATATGCACATTGTTGATAATGATAATATTTTTATTACAATTAAAGATTTAGCACGATATAACCACTTTATAAATCAGATGGATAAAGATGATAATTATAAAAACATTCTTAAATATTTGCAAAAATATGGTCAGAATATAAATGAAGAAAATGTATATCAAATAATTGATGAATATATTCAGAGAGCAAAAAAATATCCGTTTAAACAAGTAGATGAAATTTGTATTACCAAAAATGAATTATCGTTTATAAAGAGTTTAAATGATATAAAGAAAGAAAAAATCGCATTCGTACTGTTGGCTTCTGCAAAATATTATGATGCAACTAGAAACACTGAGTGCTACACTACATATATGAAGAGTTCTGATATATGTAAATTAGCAAGAGTTACTATACCCGCCGTAGATAGAAATATTTTTATGCAATTTGCATATGATTGTGGTGTGTTATCTCGACATAGTAGAGCTGCTAGTACAGAAAAGAGGGTATTGTTTGTATCTCAAGATGATAATGATAAAGTTGTGTTGAGGTTAAAAGAAAATGACTTTAAGGATCTCGCATATACTTATTTAGCATATATAACTCCTCATAAATATAGAAGATGTGTTTCGTGTAATCGTTGGATTAGGAAAGATTCTAAGGATAGACGAATATGTAAAGATTGTGCAGATAAAGGAATTGAAGAAAAGAACACAATTAAAGAAGTTCAATGTATTGATTGTGGCAAACCTGTTTACATTTCTATATTAAATACAAAAACTTGCAGATGCGAAGAATGTCAAAGCAAAGTTGATAAAGAATTAAAATCTGTAAGAAACGCTAAATATTATTCTTCTCATAAAAATTAAGACGGTAGCCTCCAAAACTTGAACACCACAAAATGATTAGGAAAAACCTATGATTTTGGCACTTGCATCAAAAAATGAGTAATGATAGGAGAATATGTGTAGTATTTTCCTATCAAAAATATAACAGAAATGAAAAGGAGAACAACTTATGGATGATTTATTAAAAATTGCAATACCTCAGGAGTTAGAAAATCTTCAGCTTCCAAGTCCAGAACTTTTAACTTACTATCGCAATTTAGAAGATAGGGTAATTTGGATTGATTATGGGGTTGATGAAACTATTTTAGAAGTTTCTAAGTTGATTATGTATTTTAATAAACTCGATAAAGATGTGCCAGTAGAAAAAAGAAAGCCAATAAAGCTTTTATTATATTCATATGGTGGTGATGGACAAGCTTGTTTTAGCTTGCTTGATATTATTGCTTTAAGTAAAACACCAGTATGGACTATAAATATGGGTGTGGCTATGAGTGCAGGTTTATTAATTCTGCTTGCTGGTCATAAGAGATATTGTTTAAAGAATTCTACTGCTCTTGCACATAGTGGCTCTGGTGGTACTTGTGGAACTTTTGAACAAACCGAAGCACAAATGAAAGATTATCAGAGATTTGTTAAAACAATGAGAGATTATATTATTGAAAGAACTAATATAGATACAAAGACATTAAATAAATATAAAAATAAAGAGTGGTATTTATATTCAGAAGATCAAGTTAAATATCACATTGTTGATAAGATTGTTGATGATATTACAGAAATTCTTTGATGGGAGATAGGTTATGGCAAAGTCTAAGAACAAAATTAAAATTAGTTTTATAGGAGAAGCGGCAAACGATGTAACTGGATCTTGTATACATATACAAACATCTACAAGACAAATTCTATTAGAATGTGGATTATATCAAAGTTGTGGCAGCACACTTGAAAACTACAAAATTAACAACAAGCATTTTGACTTTAAGCCAAAAAATATAGATTATGTGTTTTTGTGCCACAATCACACTGACCATATAGGTCTAGTGCCTAAACTCTACAAAAATGATTGTAATGCACAAATTATTGCCCCTATGGGCACAAAAGCTATAGCAGAAATATTATTAAATGACTCGTCACATATTATGGACGGAGATGCTAGGGAGCTTTCTGATAAATTTCATAGAAATTATACTCCTCTGTATACAGAAGATGATGTTAAAAAAAGTTTAAATCATTATACTGAATTTTCATTTGGAGAAGTAATACAATTAGATGAATATGTAAAATTTAGATTTATTCCATCTGGGCATATATTAAACAGTGCCCAGTTGGAACTTTGGGTTACTGAGGGTAATATTACAAAAAAAATTGCATATACAAGCGATCTTGGCAATGTTCATATAAAAAAGTATTATACAAATCAATTTGAACCAATCACAAAATGTGATGTTTTAATAGGTGAAACTACATACGCTAGAGAATCTCGTATAGCGAATCAAAAAATGAGAAATAAAGATTTAGAAAAATTAGAGGCGGCAATTTGGCAAACTTGTATTGAAGACGGAGCAAGAGTTTTAATTCCAGTGTTTGCTAATGATCGTTGTCAAAATATGATTACTTGTTTATATGATATTTTTGGTAATGACGATGAATTCGACATTCCAATATTAATAGATTCTCCTATGGCTATAAAAATATGTGAGACTTATAGTGAATTACTTGAAGGGGAAGAATTAGAAAAATGGAAAAAGGTTTTATCGTGGAAGAATTTACATTTTGTCAAAGATGCTATTGATAGCAAAGAATGGAGAGAGAGTTATCAACCAGTTATTGTATTGGCAAGCAGTGGAATGTGTGTTAAAGGCAGAAGTGTTGGTTGGATTGGTAATATGCTTTCACATTCAGAGGATAGAATTATTTTCTGTGGATTTGCGGCAGAAAATTCTTTAGCTGCAACTATTAAAGAAGGAAAACAGAAAACTATTACTGTTTCTGGAAGAAGAGTTACTAATAGATGTCAAATTACTGATTTACATAGTTTTTCTAGCCATATGCAATATGATAGTTTATTAAAAATATATGGAGCAGTTGAATGTGAAAAGATTGTTTTAGTACATGGACAGATGGATGGTAAAATAGAGTTTGCAAGAGAATTACAAGAAGAAGTTAGTAGAAATAATAATACAAGTAAAGTGATAATTTGTAATAAAAAATATGAGTTATCATTATAACGATACAAAATGATTATAAAGGAGAAAATAATATGGCAGATAAGATGACAAAGAATTATAAGGTTTCAGGCAGTGGAATACTTTATATTGATGGTGATTTAATTATGGTTAGTGTTGAGGACAAGGGCGATTTTAATTTAGCTACAGTTCTTGCAGACCTTAACGAAAGACCAGTAAAATTTAGTTTTTCATACGATGAAGATTATGAAGAACCAGAAATTAAGGTAAATTCTGATGGAGAAATTATAGAATAATATAAGGTTTGGGGTTAGCTTCAAACCCCACATATATAGCAGGATAGAGCAGTTTGGTAGCTTGCTAGGCTCATGCCCTAGAGGTCGTGTGTTCAAATCACACTCCTGCAACCATTGATTGTGTTGCATAATCCGAAAAGGACTGCAACCATAGGGGGTTCTGCGGAGTCCCCTATTATTAAAATATAAGAAAAGGAGAAGAGAATAGTGGAAATTACAAGAGAACAATTAATACGAAGAGTGGCCGAGAAAACAGAGTATTGGCAAAAAGATGTAAGAAATGTTTTTAATGCAATAGAAGATGTGGTACTTGAATGTTTTGATGACATTGATGAAGACAACCCCATTTCTGTGAGATTATTAAGTTTTTTAGCATTAAATGGACACATCTGGGGTGAGCGAGAACGTGTTGATCCAAGAAATAGAGAGCCTATTATATGCAAACCTAGTGTGCGTATTTTAGGAAAAGTTAGTGACGGATTTAAAGCAAAGGCACAAGCAAAATATGATGAGAAGAAGGCAGAATAGCCTTCTTTTTAATTTAAAAGAAAGGAAAAGAAATTTATGGAAGAGATTTTAAAAAGATTAGATGGTGAAACCGAGAACCAAACTCTGTGGCGTTTAGGTAATGCAAAAGCATCAGGTATTCTTGGTGATATTACATGGCCCGAAGTGGCAGAATTTATGAATAAAACGTACCGTGAAGATGAGACTCAGTATTACGATTCGAGTGCTTATAGGAAACGATATAAGAATTTCTCGGATGCTTACGAAGAATTGTTTAGTAAAGAGAATTTTACTAACGAACAATTGATAGATCTCGAAGAAAAAAAGAGAGAGATTGAAAAGGTAAAGATAAAAATTCAGACTGAAAAACTTGAGTATAATAGATGGCTTCGTGAAGAAGCTCGTGATGAGTTGATTGCTGAAAAAATTGTGGCAGCGGTTAGAGAATTACCTCCTCTTGAGATACCAGAACCAATAAGATGTAGAAATAAATATAGTGAGTCTGCGGTGTTATGTTTCGGAGACGAACATTATGGAACAGAGTTTACTATTTATGGTTTACACGGAGAGATAATTAATCATTATAGTCCTGAAGTATTTGAAGAGAGAATGTATAAATTGTTAAATAAAACAATTGAAATTATACAAAAGGAAGAACTTCATACTTTATATGTATTTAATCTTGGAGATTTTTGCGATGGTGTTCTTAGATATAGTCAGTTAATGAAACTTAGATATGGTGTAGTTGAAGGTACAGTAAGATATGCTAACTTTATTGCAAATTGGCTCAATGAACTCAGTAAATATGTGTATGTTAAATTCCAAATGACATTTGGAAATCATACCGAGTTAAGAATGCTTGGTGCTCCTAAAGGCACTTTTAAAGATGAAAATACTGGTATGTTTGTTAGAGAAATTATTAAAACTCGACTCGAAGACAATCCTAATTTTCAAATGACTATTAATCCAACAGGGTTGATTTTTGAAAGTATACAAGGATTTAATGTTCTTGCTATACATGGTGAAGTTAAAAATATGGATAATGCCATTAAAGATTTTTCTAATACATATCATACAGATATTCATATATTGATAGGTGGGCATATGCATCATTATAAAGCTGAGACCGTCGGTGTTAATCGAGATGTTATTAATGTGCCATCAATTATAGGTATTGATGATTATTCAATGTCTTTAAATAAAACATCTAATCCTGGAGCCTCTTTGTTTATTGTTACAGGTGGTCAAGGGGTAACTTTAGATTATAAAATAAAATTTTAACAATACAAAATGATTTTAACGAAGAAAGAGAGAAATGAAATATGGAAATTAATGAAAAAGACATAAGAAAAAGCAGATTAATTTTTGATGCAAAGATAGCTAGAAAATTACTGAAAATGGGATTTGTTGTAATTGACATTAAACCCAATAGAGAAAATACTGACAAGAGTATTTTTGTTTTTGAAAATACAGAAGAGTTTAAACAAGTTCTTACTCAGATTTTAAATGAGATTAAAACTAAAAAAGAGGTTGAAATTGAACAATTATCGATGGATTTAGATTAATCACTTTTAAATTTATAGAAAGGAGTGATTGTTATGCCGAAAGCTATGGGAAGGGCAAGTGCTAAGCCCACTGCTCCTAAAAAGTCTATGACTACTAAACAGGAAGCAGAAGATAATAAATATTTATGTTACTGTTGTGGTGGCAAAAAGGTTCGTTCAAATTTTTACACATCTACAGACCCATTTAATTCAGTTGGAGTCACTCCTTATTGTAAAGAGTGTTTAGAAAAGATTGCAAGAAATTATAACAATAATTATAAGGAGTTTGGAGATGTAACCAAGACTTCTTTAATGGCTGCTTGTGAAAGAGCTGATGTTCCTTTTATAGAAACTCTTTGGGAGTCTTCATGTAACGAAGTAAACGACCCAAGTTTAGAAAAACCTAAGACAAATGTTTGGGCAGCATATATTAAAAATGTTAAGATGAAGCAGTACAATGGGATGCGTTGGAGAGATGGAGATTTGTTTAAAGAGGCGAGTTCTAATATTATGCCAACAATCTCTGAAGATAGAGATGTAAATCCAGAAGTGCTTGAAGAACTTGAAAAAAACAGAAAAGATGTTATTAAGTTGATTGGTTATGACCCTTTTGAGAAAGAAGCAGAAGAAGATAAACCACTTCTTTATGCACAACTTGTTGGTTATATTGATAGTGATGGTAATAATGATGATATGACACGAATACTTGATTCAATTGAGATTGTTCGTGGTTATTTGCAACTCCAGAAGTTAAATGATATGTCTGCAAGAGCTTTTGCTAATTTAGCGCAAACAGGTCAATCTGGTGAAATTAAAAACTATATGGACACCAAAAAGAAGGTTGCTGATGTTATTAGTCAGTTGGCTGAACAGAGTTGTATTAGCCAGAAGCATAATAAAAATTCTAAAAAGGGTGAAAACACTTGGACGGGTAAAATAAAAATGCTTAAAGATTTGAATTTAAGAGAAGCAGAAAACAATGGGTTTGATATTGGTACTTGTCGTGGTATGCAACAAGTTTTGGAAATTAGTGATGCTTCAATTATGAAACAATTAGCTCTTGATGAGTCCGAGTGGTCAGATATGGTTGCAGAACAACGTTCAAAAATAGTTAAATTGCAATCAGAGAGAGATGTTTATAAAGAAGTTAATAGAATACTTTTAAGAGAAAATATAGATCTTCGTGACACTTTATTTGAAAATAATTTGCTTGACGAATCTAACCTACAAAGTTTAAAACAGCTTTTTTCTGCTTTTTCAGAAATAGAAAAAGATGAAGAAGAAGATATAGATTTATCAGAAGAAGCGCCGAGTGAGGTGGAGTCTGATGAATGATATAAATTATAGTGATTATAAATTTAAAATTATAGAAAATATTGATGATGAAAACTTATTAAATATGTTTGCTACAGATAATGTTGTTTATGTTAAACCAGGCACTTATGCAATGTCAACGAGAAAATTAGAGTCGTTGATAAAAATTGCGTATATACAAAAATATTATCAATGTAACCCAGTGAGATTTATTGATAATTTTTTTAATATTGAATTATTAGATGCACAGGCTTATATTGTTCAAAGAACTTGGAATTGCCCAAATGTTTTAGTGCTTGCAAGCCGTGGATTCGGTAAGAGTACAGTTATAGATTTAATATTAATGGCCAAAGATATGTTGTTTTCGAATATATGGACATATATAGCATCTGGTACTGGTGGACAAGCAGAACAAACATTTACTAAGCTAGAACAGATTGCTAATGATGGAATTGATGAAATGAAAGGCTCTACTGGATATATATTTAAAAACGAAGTGTCTATAAACAACGCTGCCGGAGACGGATTTAGTCACGGAAGCAATGGTTTTAAATACACTCTTTATAATGGGTCGTTCACACAAACTCTTAACAGTAATGTAGATGCCAAGCGTGGTGCCAGAGGTTCTGTGGTTTTTGATGAGTGTGGTTTCTTATCGGATGAAATGATTAACGTTTATGGTGCATTTGCTGCCGTTAATAAAAACTTTGCTCTTGGTAAAGACAGAGATGGGCATTCTATTGACCCTATTCGTCTAAGAACATTCGCTACTAATATACCGAACCAAAAGTTTTATATTAGTTCGGCATCCGACACAAGCACAAAATTCTATAGACTTTATAGAGAATTTTGCAAAAAACAAATTATGGGTGATAGAGATTACTGTGTTATACAGGTGGATTGTGATGTTGTGTTACAACCAACAATACACGGAGAAGCGGTTAATGCTTTGTTAAGCAGAAATACGATTGATTCTGAAATGCGAACCAATCCAGAGAAAGCTCGTCGAGAATATTACTGTCAGTTTACTTCTGATGCTGGAGCAGCCGCCATTGTTAGACGTGGTACGATTGCTAGAAATAGTGAGACAAGAGTTCCTTTATTATATAACGATACTAATGAGAAAAAATTTGTTCTTGCTTATGACCCTGCGCGAAGTAGAGATAACAGTATTATTCTTGTTATGGAAATTTATTTAGATAAATTAACTAGTGAGTATAAAGGTAGAATTGTTAACTGTGTTAATCTTATCGACATAGGTAAAAAGAGAAAAACACCAATGCAAACACCTGATCAAGTTAAATATCTCAAAGAACTTATTCTTGCATATAACGGTGATGCTCCTGATTATGAGAATATTGAAGCTGTTATGATTGATGCAGGTTCTGGTGGTGGTGGTGTTAATATTGCCGACTATTTAATGGAAGATTGGGTAGATGATAAAGGTGTTATACATAGAGGTTTAATAGATAAGGAATATAGTGCGGATTATGTATCAAAATATCCTAATGCGATTGATAAGATAAGATTGATGTCGCCAAGTCAGTATAAATCAATGATGTGTGAAGCATTAATTGAAATGGTGAATATTGATTTAATGATTTTTACTGCTGATTACGATCATAAAGGATATTTAACTATATTTGAAACAGATGAAAAAGAATTAAATAAAGAAAAGAAGAGAATTGAAAATGATCTTAGAAAAAAAGGTATTTCTGATGAAGAGTTACCTATTAAAGTTCAAGAAGAACTTAAAAATGCTTCTTGTATTAAAACTAAAATGGTTAAGTTAGATCCTTATCAAGAGATTGCGTTGAGTACTATTGATGCTCTTAAAGAAGAGATGGTTAATATTGTTCGTAAAAAACGTGATAGCGGTAAGGATTCTTTTGATTTGATACCAGAAAAACAAAACAAATTACACGATGACCGTTTCTACTGTGCTTGCCTTTGTGCATATTGTTTATCGGAGAAGCGTAGAGAAAATATTATAAAAAGAAAACCAATAGAAAATTTGGATAAATTTTTTGAAATTAAACGTCCTAAGGTGACACATTCATATTTTAATTAAAGAAAGGAAGGTGAGAATATGGCAGAAGCTAAAAAACAAACTGAAGAAAAAGTTAAAACCGAGTTATTTAAGTTAACTGAGAATATAGATAATATGAGACAGTATGCTACCGCAGTTGATAAAATTTTACAGTTGGTAGATTTAACAAATAGTTCTACTAAAACTTGGACCGTATTTAATAAAGATAATCTTAGAACTTATTTGCAGAGTCCGTATTCTGCAAACTCTCAAACTAATCTTAGAAACTTAGCTAAATTTTTATACACATTAAGTTTTCCTTTGCGTAGAATAGTTAATTATTTTGCCAGCCTTCCTGATTTTAGTATGTATAAAGTAAATTTAGATTTTAGTCTTGTAGAGGAAAACGATGAAGAAACTTTGTTGCAAGATTATGAAGATGCTTGTAGATTTATTCGTAAGATGAATCTTGAAATTAATATGTTTAAATTATTAGTTATAGCGTGGCGTGAGGGTGTTGTATATTTTCAACCATATCAAGATGATGACGGCACAATGTTATTAATGCCATTAGATTCTCAATATTGTAAGATTGGTTCTATTGGATACAATAATTTGCTCCATGTTGCATTTGACTTTTCATTTTTCAATGGTTCTAATGCATTTTATTTAGATGTTTGGGACCCAGAATATAAGAAAAAATACAATGCATATCAAGGAGATAGTTCTCTGCGTTGGCAAGAACTTGAAACAGCTCGTGCTTTTAAGATAGATGTTAGTGATATAGATTTAGTAATACCTACTTTTGCTTCTTTGTTTGAGGGATTAATAGATCTTATTGATTTACAATCTTTGATTGCGGTTAAAGATTCTTTAGATATTTACAAGTTACTTGTTATGAAGATACCAATATTAAATGGAGCAAAAAATCCAGATGAATTAGCATTAAATTTAACTCTTGCACAGAAGTTTTATGCAAAAGCTCTTAATGTATTACCAGAAGAAATCGGTCTTGTTTTGAGTCCAGGCATGGATATTGACAGTGTATCTTTTGATAAAAATGCTACATCTGATACTAATGCTATTGCGGACAGTTATCAAAATCTTATGGAACAAACTGGTATATCTCAGATTTTTGATTCAAGTCGTTTAACTGGTGCAAGTTCTGTAAAAATGAGTATGCTTGCAGATGCAATGATGGCTACAAAGGGCATTATGAAACAAGTAGAGGCGTTTGTGAATGAACGCATACAGATGGAATATCCAAATAGTGTTGCTTATCTTAAATTCATAGATACCACAACTTATACTAAAGATGATAGAATTGCACAAGTAAAAGATGCAGCTTCATTGGGATTGCCTGTAAAACAAGAATATATGACTCTTCTTGGTTACGATCCTTTAGAGACAATAGCATCAGATTGGTTAGAAACTAAATTAGGAATGGCTGTTGATAAATTCATACACCCACTTGTTAGTTCACATACACAGAGTGGAAATTCTGATACTGGCGGGGCACCAAATAAAGATGATGGTGATTTAACCGATGAAGGTGCAGATACTAAAGATAAAGAAAAAAATAAACAATAAGACAACACAATGATTAATATGGGAGGAAATTAATATGGCTTCAATTAAAAAACAATTTGAAGATGGTATGGTAGCAAATTGGAAATCAATTATTCTTGAATCTGATGACGAAGTTGCTAAATTACCAATTAATAAATATGATGCTACAAAAACACCCCTCCAAGGTTATGAATGGCTTGCTATTGGAAGCGAAGCATTTTGCCCAAGTTCTGGCAATGCATTTATGCTTACAGAAGCTGGTTGGATTAAACTGTAAGGGGTGATTTTATGGATTTAGTTACTTTAGCAGTTGCTAAAAAATACACAGATGATGCAATTATACATGCAGCAGTTGGAGATATAGATGTTGAAGCTTATGTTACTGAGAAGATTGCCACAGTAATTGATTCGGCTCCTGATGCTTTAAATACTCTTAACGAATTAGCGGCAGCACTTGGAGATGACCCTAATTTTGCAACTACAATAGCAACTCAGATTGGTGGCAAGGCTGACAAATCATCATTAGGTACACTTGCAACTAAGTCTACTGTTGCAAAGAGTGATCTTGCTACTGCTGTGCAAACATCTCTTGGTAAGGCAGATACAGCATTGCAGTCTTATACTGAAACAGACCCTACTGTTCCGGCATGGGCCAAAGAGGAAAATAAACCTACATATACTGCTTCAGAAGTTGGTGCTGTGCCGACTACAAGAACGGTGAATGGAAAGGCATTGAGTAGTAATATCACATTGAGTGCAACAGATGTAGGAGCATTACCCAATACTACAACACTTTTTAGTGGCAATTATAATGATTTAACAAATAAACCTACTATACCAAATATTGATGGTCTTGCTACTACTAATTATGTTGACAATGCAGTTTCAAACATTGTTTTAACTTCTGAGGGTGGTAAGAAATTTAAACTTACAGTAGCTGATGATGGCACTTTGACTGCCTCAGAAATTACAGAATAAAAGTAATATTAAAGTATCAATATTGAGTAAAAGAATGGAGTAAAAGAATATGGACAAGTATTTTTATTGTTATTCATACCCTTTAAAAGAATTTTTATTAGCAAATGGGCAAAGTTCCATTGTTGCTGGAATACATCCTAAAACTAGCAAAAAGTATTGGGTGTTTGAGGGTACAAAACAATTAAATAATTTATTGACTGAATGGAAGTTAAGAAAGAGTTAACTTCTATTTTTTATTTAGAAAAGTATTTGGAGGAAATAATTATGACATATGATGAGTTTATAAAAAACATATTAAATGGCAGAGGTAGATTTGAATGTGGTGAAGAGTATCACGAAAGACATCATATTACACCTAAATGTATGGGTGGAACAAATGATCAAAATAATTTAATTGATTTATATGCGAGAGAACACTTTGAAGCTCATAGGTTATTGGCTTTAGAAAACCCAGAGAATCAGAAGCTTATGTATGCTTGGAATAGAATGTGCAACTCTAAAAACGGAGATTATCAAATTACAGATGAAGAGTATGAAGAAGCTAGAATTGTTTTTTCAAAAAGTATTTCAGGTGAGAGACATCCAATGTATGGTAAACATCTATCAGAGGATGTTAAGCAGAAAATAAGTGAGGCACATAAGGGCAATCATTTATCGGAAGAAATTCGGAAGAAAATAAGTAAAGCCAATAAAAACCCATCTGAAGAGACTCGTAAAAAGATGGGCGAAGCAAACAGAGGTGAAAATAATGGGATGTACGGAGTGAATCAAACTGGTTCAAAAAATCCTTTTTATGGTAAACATCATTCTGAAGAATCTAAACATAGAATGAGTGTAGCTAAAAAAGAAAAATATTCAGGGAAGAATCATCCAATGTATGGAAAACACCTGTCAGAAGAAACCAAGAAAAAAATAAGCATATCTCATAAGGGCGAAAAAAATCATCAAGCAAGAAAAGTCGCACAATATGATTTAGAAGGCAATTTGATTCGTATTTGGGATTACATAAAGCAAGCTGCGATGGAACTTAATATAAGTAGGTCTAGTATTTCTGAATGTTGTAGTAGTAAATATAAACGCAAAGTTGCAGGTGGATTTAAGTGGTTTTATGCTGAAGATGTTGCTTCGATGGATAATTCTCGTATTACAACAAAACAAAATGATTATAAGGAGGAATTCTCCGATGAATAAAAAGTTTATTATAACTAAAGATGAATCAACTGCTATAAAATTAAAAGCTAATGGTTTTCAAGAAGTTAGTAATGATAGTGGAGTTTACGTATTCTTAAATCAACCTCCCACTAACTTTGATTTTGCCAATTTTGATAAAACAAAGATGGCATATACCAACATATTAAGCATGTAATGTCCCCTGGACTTACAGATATAAATCTATGTAGAAAGGAGGACAAAGAAAATGGGTAAACAAATTTTAACACTCGATAACTTGTATCAATTTTTCGTAGAGCAAAATAAGACTGTTGATTTTAGTTCTAAAGAGTCTGGTAAACCTATTGTAGTTACAACTAACGGATATTTTGAAACTGATGAAACTGATATGCCTGGTATGCTTAAACTTGAATTAAAAGTATGTCATACAGAAACTAACCGTAATGGCTCCCATATTTCTAAGGAGAATATGGAAAAGGCAATGCCTACCTTAAAATATAGACCTATTTTGGCTTATATTCACGAACTTGAAGATGGTACTAAAGACTTTTTTGCACATAATATGGAAATTGTTGAGAATGAAGATGGTGAAACCGAGGTTATTTATACTGAAAAACAAGTTGGTTGTTTTACTGCTGATGACCCATGGCTTAAGTATGATAAAAAGAAGGATAAGACTTATGTACACGCATATGCTGTTATCCCAGAAGGTTATACTGAAGCAGCAGATATTATTCGTAGAAAGAATGGCACAAAAGTTAGTTGTGAATTAGTAATTAATGAATTATCATATAATGCCAAAGAAAAATATCTTGATCTTACAGATTTTTATTTTGGTGGCACAACTTTACTTGGAGTTGATGAAAAAGGAAACGAAATAGGTGAGGGGATGCTCGGCGCAAGAGCAGACATATCTGATTTTTGTCACGAAGAACCTATATATACACAAGAAAAAATGATTGAGGTATTAGAAAGGTTGAATACAACTTTATCTAATTTCAATACCAATACCACGCAGAAAGGAGATGATAAGATGGGAAAATTTGAAGAATTACTCGCAAAATATGGTGTAACAGCCGAAGAAGTAACTTTTGAAATTGAAGGACTTTCTGACGAAGAACTTGAAGCTAAGTTTGCCGAAGCATTTGAAGATGAAGGTGCTGGTGACGAAGGTGAAGGTGCTGACGAAGGCGATGGCGACGGTGAAGGTGCCGGAGACGGTGAAGGAAGTGACGGAGACGGCGAAGGCGATGGAGATGAAGGTGAACCTGAAAAATTCACTAAAATATTTACCGTAGAACTTTCACATGATGATATCCGCAATGCTCTTTACACATTAATTAGACAGTATGAAACTGAAGATGAATATTATTATATTCGTGAAGTATTCGATAACTATTTTGTTATGCAGGACTGGTGGAACAATAAGATTTACAAACAGAATTATGCTGTAGATGGTGAAAATGTTAGCCTTGAGGGTGATAGAGTTGAAGTTTTTGAAATCCTTGTAACCAAGGAAGAAAAAGAAGCTCTTGATGCATTGAAGGAAAATTATGCTGCTCTCGAAGGTAAATATAATGAACTCAAAGAGTTTAAGGATAATTATGATGCTGCTGAACTTAAGAGTAAGAAAGATGAAATTTTCGCAAGAGAAGAATATTCTGTTCTTGCTGAAGATGAGGCATTTAAAGCACTTGTTGCTGATGCTGAAAAATTCAGTGTTGAGGAAGTAGAAACAAAGGCTAAATCTATTTTCGCTGACTATGTTATTAAAGCTGGTGATTTCTCTGTTAAAAACGAGAATAACAAATCTAAAACACTTGGATTTAATTTCAATAAAAAAGAAACTAAAAAGGGACCATATGGAAACCTTTTTGCAAAAGACTAATACAACACAATGATTAATTAAGAATATTTAAATGTTCTTTTTAATGTAAAATTTAAAAATATTTTAGGAGGAAATAACTATGGCTAATGTATTTGATTTAGTTAAAGGTACAGACCATGTTGTTGCTGAGTCTAGCAGACTCAAAGCTACAGGTGCTGGCCACATTTACGATCTTGAAATGATCGAAGACACAGACAACGGCACAATCGTTGCTCTTGGTGCACATGTTGAAGGACAGCTTTATAAAGCAAAAGCTTATGCAGAAGGTGACAAACCTTATTTCATTCTTACACCACCCCTTGCTTATAACGGTAAAAAGGCTTGGTCAGATGAAAAGTATTTCTACAATGCTAAAGGTGAAGTTGCTCGTGCATACGAACTTTATGTAGATGATATGTTTACTATTTCTGAAGATGCTTTCACAGGTACACCTGCAGTTGGTAAATTTGTAGATGCTACTTATGCAGTTAAAGAAGCTGCTCCTGAAAGTGGCTTTGTTGGTGAAATTTTCGAAGAAGTTAACTATACAAATTCTGTTTCTTACAGAGTTCGTGTTGTTTCTCTCGGTTAATAGTTTAGTTGAAAGGAGGAAATAGTTATGAATAAATTTATGAATTTTGCTGCAAATGTGCAGACTGTATTTAATAATGATGCTAATGATTTTATAGCATTCTCTCAGCTTCTTACAGATGTTGCTCTTGGTAGACAAGAAGTTTCTAAGGAAGAAGCTAATAAGAAAATCGTAGAAGTATTCCAGGGTGTTCTTGGTATTGACAAGAATTCAAGACCTGCTGATGTTCGTAGAGCAATCAGACGTAATCAGGCTTTAGTATTTGATATTATCGAAGAAACAATTCAGACTCTTCTTGTTACAGGATGGGGCAATGATCCTTTCTTCCAGAAATATGTTGATCAGAGAAACCTCGCTTTAGGCGATAAAAACGAGTTCTATAGCGAAGATGATTCTATTCTTTCTGTAATGAAAGTATCAGGTTCACACCATGATATAATTCGCCAGAGATTAGGTGCTGGTACAGTACAGAGTATCTCTACTTACTGGTGTGCGGTTAACTTTAGCTGCCTTACACTGTAAAGTGTTCGTAA
>JAEIGA010000921.1_pt1 | contig 43940 bp, 34 predicted proteins | sample 9270691 | NCBI WGS metagenome assembly JAEIGA01 (sample SAMN17057246, study PRJNA624740) | gut metagenome | biome: biome; isolation source: fecal sample | host: Bos grunniens | place: China: Xizang | collected 2019
GTTGTTGCCCGAATAGAATGTGTTGCCATTAGCAAACTTGAATGTTCGTACAGTACATTTGTTTTCGCAACCCGGACATACCTCAAAGTCCGAAGTATAGGTTTGCGAGTCCAGCAGTTCGTCCAGGTTCAGCACCTTGTCCGAATCTTTGGCATTGTCTCTGGCATAAAGAGCAGCACCGTAGGCACCCATCAGCTCCGGAATGTTGGAGAATGTTACCTCCACACCCGTAAGGTTTTCCAATGCTTTTACGATGGATAGGTTTCGGAAAGTGCCCCCCTGCACCACTATATGCTCGCCAAGCTCTTTTATATCTTTAAGCTTAAGCACCTTAAACAAGCAGTTTTTCACCACCGAATATGAAAATCCTGCCGCTATATCCTCTGTGGCAGCCCCCTCACGCATAGCCTGCTTCACCTTCGAGTTCATAAACACTGTGCAGCGGGTACCCAGGTCGCAAGGCTGCTTGGCAAAACAAGCCATCTGTGCAAACTCGGCAACGGGATAGTTAAGCATATTGGCAAAGTTTTCTATAAACGAACCGCAACCCGACGAGCAAGCCTCGTTTATCTCCAACCGTTTTATGGTGCCATTTTCCACAAATATGGCTTTCATATCCTGACCGCCAATGTCCAATATAAACGACACCTGGGGCAGTATGTCATGGGCAGCCAAGTAGTGTGCCATAGTTTCGATAATGCCATTATGCAGGTTAAAGGCTGTCTTTATCAGGTTTTCGCCATAGCCGGTGGTTGTGCTGCTGGCTATCATCACCTTAACGTTGTGGGCATCGGCAGCCTCCTTCATACGCGTCAACCCTTTGAGGAATGCATTGAAGCTGTCGCCCTCGTTTCGCAAATAGTCTTGATACACCACATGTTTTTTCTCATCTATAAGCACAATCTTGGTAGTCGTCGACCCCGAATCCACCCCAAGGTAGCAGCGTGTATCTTTCAGGTCTTTCCAATCTATAGTTTCCACAAAGTGGTTGTTTTTTTTCTTTTTCCACCGTTCCAGCTCGTCGTTGCTTTCAAACAGTGCCGGCAGGCGACCTTCTACCATGTCTTTAAAATCGGTATCGTTGTCATTTTTAAGCTGTTCTATGCAGTAGCTAAGCATCACCGTCTTTTGCTCACCCTCCACCGGCATTATTGCAGTACCCCATGCCGGCACCAGTTGCGCGTGATCCGAGAGTATACAATCGTCCTCTTCAAGCGACAGCTGTCGCATAAAAGCCTTTTTCAGCTGGGGCAAAAACGCAAAGGGGCCACCGCAGAAAAATATCTGTGGCACGATATCGGTACCGCGTGCCAACGAGGCTATCACCTGTACCGCCACAGCGTTGAACACCGACGCAGCTATATCGTTTTTGCTCACCTTGCGGCTTATAAGATTTTGAATGTCCGTCTTCGAAAACACACCACATCGCGAAGCTATAGGATATAGCGTTTGCGAGGTTTGAGCCAGCTCGTCTAGGTCCACGGTGTTTACCCCTAGTAGGGTGGCCGTCTGGTCTATAAAAGCACCCGTTCCGCCGGCACAGCTGCCGTTCATACGTATGTCGGGCGACTTGCCTTCCTCAAAAAATATCATCTTGCTATCCTCGCCACCTATGTCTATAAAGGTACGTACATGGCTGTATTTGGTTTCGATAAGCTTGGCCGATGCCACCACCTCCTGCACAAAAGGAGCGTTGAATCTTTCAGCATAGCCCATACCTACCGAGCCCGTAAACTTCACCCTCATATTGCAGTTGCCAACGGTGTCGTACATCTTTTGATAGGCAGCTTTCAAGGCCTCACGTATATCGGTATTATGCCTGCGGTAGTCGGAGAATATTATATCGCAGTTATCGTCAATAACCACCAGTTTCAATGTGGTCGATCCTATGTCTATTCCTATATTATAGGTTGGTATAGCTGATGTAGTCATGCTTGGTTTTCAGTTTTTATGATACGACGGTTTATAGTTTCTTTTATTTCCCTCTTACGTTGTTCCAATAGCAAATTTATTTTGTTGTCGTCTCTTTCATGCGATTGGGTTACCGATATAGCTATAAAGGTAAACACATTAAGCGATACAACATTCATAATCAAATCCTCGGCCAATATGGGATTTATTATACCTCTATTTATATAATCATCTAATTCTACTTGGAGTTTTTTGCAACTCTTGGCTATCACACCTCCTATTTTATCTTTCAATGTTTCGATAAATACAGGATTGTTGCGTATTTCGCCCATCAAAAAATATGGCAATTCGGGATTTGCTTTCAAAAAATCAAAATGAGTTTCTATTATAGCATCAATACGCTGAGGAAGTTCAAGATCCTTGCTCTCCACTATGGCCAGAATTGGTTCCTTGAGCATATCTATCTTATCTTCATATATTTTTCTGAAGATATTTTCTTTGGTTTGAAAATAATAATGTAGCATAGCATGGGTAACGCCTGCCCGTTCGGCTATCTGAGTGGTTTTGGTAGCCTCGTAGCCATTGGCCATAAACTCATGCTCCGCAGCTTTCAATATCAATTCTTTCTTGCTTTGCGTATTCTTCTTATTCATTACAATCAATTAATAATCAAATTCAAACAGCATAAACAATTTTGTTTAACAAGTTTGTTAGATATTGCAAAGATACATCATTTTTTTGGGATTATATACTGTGTTATACTTTTTTAACGTGAAGTGTATGAAATGCTAATATTGGCAATAGGTAAATAAAAAAAAGTTGAAAGTATTAATACTTTCAACTTTTCAGAGGTCTCTTCCAGATTCGAACTGGAGTAAACGGTTTTGCAGACCGGCGCCTAGCCACTCGGCCAAGAGACCTTCTCATAATCTCTTTTTGCGAGTGCAAAGGTACGACTTTTTTTTGAATCTACCAAATGTTTTTTTTATTTATCCGTAAACTTTTACATCAATACCCTCATTTCTAATCTTTTGAGCGTATATTTCCAATTCGTCAACGCTTAGTTTTTCGAGGTCTTTTTCGGGTGTTGCACGGTCAATTGCATACAACATTACGTATTTTGGACGTATTTTTTTCAATAATTCTATGTATTCGCCAAAGTCTTCATCGCTAACGTTTGATATAATTTTTCCATCGTTGCTGCCACGCAAAAGCAGGGTTTGTATTATACCTCTATTACCAAAAAGTATGAGGTTATTTACAAGTTCGTCGAATGAATATTTTTCTGCTGTTGGCTTGTTTATACTATTTCGCATCGCAGCCATGCCGGCATCAAGTTTCAATACGGGGTTGTCTAGTTTTAGTAGTGCATTGTATATTTCGGGTCTTGATAGTTGTGTAGCGTTGGTTAGTAGTGTTATTACAGCGTTGGGGTAATATTTGTTACGAATTTCTACCACCAAATCCACCACCTTCGGAAAGTCGGGGTGAAGGGTAGGTTCGCCATTGCCTGCAAAGGTGAATGAGTCCACCACTGTACCCTCGGCTTTAAGTTCGTCAATGCGTTTTTTTAATTGATTTCTAACATCTTCGTATGATGGAAGCTCTATTTTATTTTCTATAGTTTCTTCGTTCCAACCACATTCGCAATATATACAATCGTAGGTGCAAAATTTGCGTTTCAATGGCAATAAATTTATGCCCAACGAATTTCCCAAGCGTCTGCTATGGATAGGTCCTATTATAGTATTTTCAAAAAGCATATCTGTTATATTTTTATTTTGCAAAGTTACAACTTTTTTTCTCAATAGGAGTCAACTATTGGAAAAAAATATTTTTTATCAGTGATAACAAACAATCTTGCTTGCCGATGTTTTTATAATCTGAAAAATATTTCGTATATTTGCACTGAGTTTGTGGATTGAAAGATGTTTTTGAAAATAAATTTATTCCACACGTAGTTAAATAGTTAATAATAAAAAATAGATACATTATGTCGTTATTATCGATACGTAATTTACATGCTTCCATAGGCGATAAAGAAATATTAAAGGGAGTAAATCTAGAAATAAACAAAGGCGAAGTACATTCGATAATGGGACCCAATGGCAATGGTAAAAGTACTTTGGCTGCTGTTGTGGCAGGTAATAGTAAGTTTACCGTTACCCAAGGTGAGATTATTTTCAAAGGTAAAAACCTATTGGAAATGCCTATAGATGTGCGTGCTGCTGAGGGTATATTTCTTGGTTTTCAGTATCCTGTGGAAATACCTGGTGTAAGTATATCCAACTTTATGCGTACTGCAGTAAATGAGCAACGCAAATATCGTGGTCTCGATCCTCTATCGGCATCCGACTTCTTAAAGTTGATGGAAGAAAAGAAAAAAGTGGTGGAGATGACTGCCAAACTAGCCAACCGTAGTGTAAACGAAGGTTTTTCGGGTGGTGAGAAAAAGAAAAACGAGATATTCCAAATGGCTATGCTCGACCCCGTTATGTCGTTTCTTGATGAAACTGATAGTGGCTTGGATATAGATGCCCTTCGTATAGTGGCTAACGGCGTAAACAAGTTACGCAGTAGCGAAAATGCCATAGTGGTAATAACTCACTACCAACGTTTGTTAGACTATATTGTTCCAGACTTTGTACATGTGCTATACGAAGGAAAGATAGTGAAATCGGGTACCAAAGAGCTAGCTTTGGAACTCGAAGCCAAAGGATATGAATGGATAAGACAAGAGTTGGAAAACAACCAAAAATAACATTGCTATGGAAAATACTTTGAACTATATCAATGCATCGCTTCAAAATTTTTCACCTATTGTTGAAATAGAAGATAAGCAGACTATGGCTGTAGGTTATCTTAAGGAGCATGGCTTTGATTTTGGCAAAGATGAGGTGTGGCGGTTTGTTGATTTTTCGTCGTTCCTTGGCGATAGCCTAGACCTGCCCAACGCTGAGGATAAGCATGAATATGAGTTTACCTGCAATATTCCACATTTGGATACTACACGTCTAACTCTATTTAATGGCTATGTGGTCGATAGTGATAGAATGACTATCACCCCGCAAGGTGTGATAATGGGTAGTATCAGAGAGGCTTTGAAACAATATCCTCAACTTGTGGCCAAATATTTCGCCAATTGCTATAATAAAGATAATAGTTTTTTGGCTGCTAATACAGCACTATTTACTGATGGATTCTTTATATATGTTCCCGATAATGTAGTAATAGAAAAACCCATTCAGATACTCGATGTTATAAAGTCGCAGACACCGCTGTTTTTACAAACAAGAAATCTTATATATGTAGGTAAAAATAGCAGAATAACCCTTATACATTGTGACGACTCGTGCAACCAAAACCGTAGCTTTTCCAACAATGTCACTGAGATTTTTATAGACCAAGATGCACATGTGGAGCACTATAAGATGCAGAATATGAATAACAATTCGGGTTTGATGAATCATAACTACATAGTTATGCAACAGGGTGCCTCATTGCTATCCAACGCTATATCGCTCAATGGTGGTAATATTCGTAACCACAACGAGGTGCGTATGCTTGGCGAACATTGCGATACCCAAATGCATGGTTTGTACCTGATGGATAAGGAACAGCGGATTGATAACTATGTGTATGTAGAACATGCTTTGCCCAACTGTACCAGCAACGAACTGTTTAAAGGTATATTGGACGATAGTGCACATGCTACCTTTAATGGTCATGTATTAGTGTGCAATAATGCTACAAAGACCGATGCATCGCAATCGAACAAAAATATATTGCTTACCGATAAGGCCACGGTCGATTCCAAGCCATTCCTTGAGATATACAACGATGATGTGAAATGCTCGCATGGCTCAACAATAGGACAGCTTGACGAAACAGCCTTATTCTATATCCGTTCTCGTGGTATTAGCGAACGCACTGCCAAAACATTGCTTATGTATGCTTTTTGCGACGAAGTGATACAAAAGATTGCCATCAAGGCGTTGGCCGAACGCTTGTCAGATATGGTGAAGAAACGCTTGCATGGCGAACTTACCGTTTGCGACGAGTGTGCACTTCACTGTTCGGTGCCCGATTGTAAGTTTGAGATTGATGTAACAAAACTATAGTCTATTCTCGAAATATGATTAAGAATATAATATTCGACCTTTGCGGACCTATAATCACCATCGATTTGAATATGATGAACAACAAGTTTTTCGAATTGGGTGTGCGTGGAGTAGATAATCCCTACAAGGCCCTCTACAAAGCCGGTGTTACCAAAGCATTCGAAAAAAATCAAATTACTGTCGATGAGTTTTGCGACGAGGTCCGCAAGGTGTTGGATACACCTCTTACCGATGTGCAGATACTTGAGGCTTGGAATACTCTTATAGTGTCTGCGCCCATGGAACATGCTGTATTGCTTAAGCACTTGTCACATCGCTACAATCTCTATTTGCTTAGCAATAGTGATGTTGTTAATGCCGATTATTTTCGAAAATATGTTGGCGAAAACATGGGGCATGATTTGTTTCAGACTGCTTTTCGCAAAGTGTTTTTTTCGTGTGAACTTGGTTTGCGTAAGCCTGAGCCCGCAGTATTTCAAACTATTTTGGTAAAAGAGAAACTACGTGCTACCGAAACTCTTCTGATAGACGATTGTAAGAAACATACCGAAGGAGCATCGTTTGCCGGCTTGAACACTATATGGCTCGAGAAAGGCAAAGATATATCTGAATTATTCGATTCGGAAGGCAATGTTATTTACACTGCCACATCGCCTTTGATGTGAGGATGTGGATTATAGCCTTCGAGTTGAAAATCGTCATAGTCGAAGTCGAATATATTTTTCTTTTCGGGATTTAGTTTCATTATAGGCAACTTTCTAGGTTGGCGGCTTAGTTGCAACTTTACTTGTTTCAGATGGTTGCTATATATGTGTGCATCGCCAAGGGTGTGGATAAACTCGCCATATCCCAAACCACAAGCTTGTGCTATCATCATGGTAAATAGGGCATAAGATGCTATATTGAATGGTACACCCAAAAATATATCGGCCGAACGTTGATACAGTTGGCACGATAGTTTTCCGTTGGCAACATAAAACTGAAACAATATATGGCATGGTGGCAAAGCCATCTTATCTATTTCTCCCACATTCCATGCACATACAAGCAGTCGTCTTGAGTCTGGATTGGTTTTGATCTGTTCTATTAGCTGTGTTATTTGATCTACAGCTTCACCATCGGCAGTAGCCCAACTGCGCCATTGCTTGCCATATATAGGGCCAAGGTCGCCATTTTCGTCAGCCCATTCATCCCATATACTCACTTTGTGGTCGTGCAAATATTTGATATTGGTATCACCTTTCAAAAACCATAGTAACTCGTATATAATTGAGCGCAAATGTAGCTTTTTGGTTGTTAGCAGAGGAAAACCCTCGTTTAAATCAAAGCGCATCTGGTAGCCAAAAACACTTTGTGTGCCTGTACCTGTGCGGTCGCTCTTGGTGTTGCCATTGGTCAATACATGTTGTAAAAGGTCAAGATACTGTTTCATATTGCACTGTTTATTATGTGGTTGTATAATATGTTATCAATATTGTTTCGTATGCAAAGGTACTTATTTTTATTGATAAAAATCATTACTTTCTAAAATCTTTTTTCAACCTTACATTTGGTCAATGCCAAAATATGATATAACTTTTTGTAAACCTTTTGTGCTATGAACTGTGGGTTGACTGATAGCAGCCTCAATACTCACAATCAAATATACATTATTTCAAAGATAAGCATAGTGTGTGTGCCATATCTATGAACTATTGCAGTGATGTGGCAAATAATAACCCTTGGTAGTGGGTATGGCTATGCAGAGGCATTGGTAAAAATCAATAGAGTTGTGATTGATGATAATATGTTGTATATCAATTAATAATATGTAAAGCAAACAGATTGTTGCAAGTATTATTGTCATTGTAAATACGTTTTTTTGATTGTTCCCCAGTAGGTTACTTATACAAGTATTGCCTTTGATTACATTGCAAAGATACAACTTTTATCGGAGATGGACAAGAAGAATAGAGAAAAAAATTCTACAAAATCATTATCATCTCAAAAAAAATACACTTTTTTACACACCAAAAAAAAACTGTATATAGGTTGTTTATATCAATATACTAAATATTAAACACTTACACTGGTTTGACTAAAATATTACATTTTTACTTTTTGACATTTTGACATGTAAAATTTTTGACCACATATATACCAAAAAAATCCCAAAACAAGTCCAATAGCTTCTGTACGTGTGTGATAACCCCTATATAGGTACTATATTAGTATATATATTAATATATATATTAATATATATAGTATTATTATAGAGAGAGGATTGCTTATACATCTATATATCAAGTAGATAATTCTTTTTTTTGTACCCTGTTGTTCTCCGCTTGTGTATGTAGTTGCACTTTTTTTACATGTCAAAATGTAAAAAAGTAAAAAAGTAAAAAAAGTGAGGATAGACAACATATGCTACCACTCTTTGTTTCTCATTTTTCATGATTATATATTGTAAAATGGACTATAATATAGTGTCAAATCCATTACACTATATACATAAAACGTGTCCCGTTTGTGTTCTCAATATATTATGTATATTTGCTATATTGCTAATTATTAATATATAATAGAAATAATAAAAACTATATCGAGACTACTTTGCAATATTTGAAAAAAAGTTGTATCTTTGTACTACAAATCGAAGGTTAATGCTTAAGTGCAACCTGCTGGGGAACAATCAATAAAACACTTTTCGACTATGGCAGCGATGCTTGCAATATTTTTCTTGTTTTGTATATCAGAGGTTTATGTATATGTGTCTGCTGCTATATGTATGCAGTTGTCGGCTTCCGATAATGGTCCACAGCCTACAGTGATATATAACTCTAATTTCATATCTCCCTTGCTCAATAGTAGCTAAACGTCTATATCCGATTCCTCCCTCGTTAAATAAGTTCTTTGAAATAATGTTTATTTGGTTTTTTGAGTTGCGAATTATGAGCCTTGAGCCGGCAATGCACCCTTGTAGTCTCCTACTTTTTTTGACATTTTGACATGTAAAAAAAAGAGAGAGAGAGGTAGTAATCTTAATATATAATTTTCGTATCTTTGCAAATACTCCGACAATTGGGGTTTATAATACATATAATTATACATCAGGAATATACAGATGAAAGATTACATACAGCATTTTGAAGAAAAAATTGGTTTTGGTCAGATACGCGATATGGTTGCGCAGGAATGTGTCAATGCAATGGCACTTAGATTTGTGGAACAGATGTGTTTTTCGACTGATTATGATGAGGTGGTATGTAATCTGCAACAAACCGACGAGTTTAGACAAATGCTATTGATGGAGAATAGTTTCCCCTCGCAAGATTTTTTTGACCTTAGTCCCGAACTTTCGCGTTTGCGTACCATTGGCACTACTATTGATCTGCAAGCTCTGTTTGATTTGAAATGCTCGCTTAGAACTGTATTTGACTGTGTTCGGTTTTTTGCCGATGCCGAAGAAGGTATGTATCCACGTTTGCGTCTTTTGATCGAAAAGGTTGAATTGGACCCTTGGGTGCTGAAGGAGTGCAATACTATAATAGACGATAAGGGTAATATATATGACACTGCTTCGGAACTGTTAGTCTATATACGCCGTCAGCAACGTCGTAAGCAGAACGATATAGACCGCATGATAAGCAAGACCTTGACTCATGCCAAGCAAGAGGGCTGGGCGCCCGATAATGCCGAGGTAACGATACGCAATGGCCGTGCAGTGATACCGATGCTAGATACTCATCGAAGAAAAATAAAGGGCTTGATTATTGATGAATCGGCCACACGTCAAACCGCATATTTAGAGCCATCGGAAGTGGTGGAACTAAACAATGATTTGCGTGAATTGGAGTTTGCCGAAAGGCGTGAGATAGAGCGTATCCTACATCAGTTTACTGACAATATTCGGCCAATGTTGCCACAGTTGCTTACCGCATATTGGGTGTTGGGTAAGATAGACTTTATAAGGGCCAAAGCACGCTTTGCACTTAGGGTGAATGCCGGTATGCCAATAGTTGATAATAGTCAAAAGTTGTATTGGTTTGATGCCCGCCACCCACTATTGTATCTCAACCTTAGCAAGCAGCACAAGGAGGTAGTACCATTCAATATAGAGCTTAATGACCAACAGCGCATGGTAATAATATCGGGTCCCAACTCAGGAGGTAAATCGGTATGCCTCAAGGCTGTAGGATTGCTGCAATATATGTTACAGGTTGGTATGCTTGTTCCTGTCAAGGAAACGTCAGAGTTTGGAATATTTAATCGATTGTTTATCGATATTGGTGATCAACAGTCTATTGAGAACGATTTGAGTACCTACAGTTCTCATCTTATGAATATGAAAACCCTGTTGGAGATAGCCGATAGCAAAACGCTATTTCTTCTTGATGAGCTTGGTGCCGGAACTGAGCCACGTATAGGTGGTGCCATTGCCGAAGCAGTGCTAGAGTGGTTATACAAACGTAGCTCTTTCGGCGTTATAACCACACATTATTCCAACCTTAAACTTATGGCCGACAAGTATCCTTGCATAGCCAATGCAGCCATGCTGTTTGATACCGAAAAGATGAAACCATTATACAAACTTGTGGTGAAACACCCGGGTAGTTCATTTGCCTTTGAGATAGCCAAAAATATTGGCCTGCCCGACGAAATTCTGCTAGCAGCCGAAAAGAAGATAGGCTCCGAGATGCTCAACTTCGAACAGCAACTGCAGCAGATAGAGGTGGATAAACAGGAACTGGAAAAGAAACGTACCGAGCTGGAAGTGGCCGATACATTCCTATCGGAAATGATAGAGAAATATACCAAGCTTAACAACAGTCTTGAGCTGAAAAAGCACGAAATATTATCGGCAGCACGCCAAAGTGCAAAACAAATAATAGCCGATGCCAACAAAAAGATAGAACATACAATAGCTGAGATAAAAACGGCTCAGGCCAAAAAGGAAGAAACGCAGGCAGCACGTCGCAATCTGCAACAGGAGGTTGTGAAGATAGAAGCCGAGCAAAAAACATGTGATGAGAAGGTAGCTAAAATAAAAAAAACAAACAAACACAATGATGCTGCCAACCACACCAATGTCGATAGCGATATGATTGATGACAGCCCTATATTAATTGGCGATATAGTGAAGATTGATGACCAAGATACATACGGGCAGGTTGTAGAGATTAAAGGGAAAAAGGCTATAATAGAAAGTAATAGCATACGTATGTCTATACCCATTGGCAGGCTTGCCAAAACAAAGAAAAAAACACTGCCGGCAACAAAGTCTAAGGATACCGGCAATAGCTATCAATCGATATACAACGAGCTTAATGCCAAGCGAGCTGCTTTTTCGCCCACATTAGATTTGAGGGGTAAGCGTGGCGACGAAGCAATGCAACTGTTGGAACATTTTATTGACGAGGCAATGTTGCTGAGTGAAAAAGAGGTAAGGGTGCTACATGGTACCGGATATGGTGTACTGAAAGAAATGGTGCGAAGCCATCTGCGCAACCATAGGGAAGTAAAACGTTTTCACCCCGAAGCGCTCGAACTTGGTGGCGAAGGTATAACGGTGGTAGAACTGAAATAATGAGATAAATATTAGCGAAAAAAATATTGCAAAAGTATGGGTAAATTTAAGAAATCATTAAGGTATTTTAATATTTAGAATGGCCAAAATACCTGTATTGTGTCAGAAAATACTATTTACTATTATTTGAAAATGAGCGATATATTGTTTCGGGTAAATTATTTGATTGTAATTATTTTGTTTTTATACGAAATATTATTACCTTTGCAAAATCAAATAATATACGTTTAACATAGAAAAAAGAAATATATTAGGTTATATGGAACAACAACAAAACAAGGTAAAAGCATGGTTTAGCCAGTTAGTTGACCCAAACGAAAAAATATTCTCCAAACAATGGTTCAAGTCGTATGCACTTATAGTGTTTGGTACTTTGTTGTTCGTTATAGCCGACGTTATATTTGCAATGCCATATCACTTGGCACCAGGTGGTGTATATGGTTTGGCTAATGTGCTTACAGCCCTTACAGGAACACCGCTTACAATATTCCTTATATCAATGGAAGTACCATTGCTTATAATAGGAAGTATAATATTGGGGCCTAAATTTGGAGTAAAAACAATAGTATCCATAGTGTTGGGTTGGGTATTTACACATTTTATAGAAACCTATTGGGGATACGAGCCTCTTATACATGTAGGTGAATTCCTTACTGCCATGCAGAATATGCCACTAGATGCATTGCAGATAACTAACGAAGTACGTTATTTTATACCCGATTATTTGTTGAATACATTGGTGGCAGGTTTGTTATACGGTATAGGAATAGGTATGATATTCAAATCGGGAGCTACTTCGGGAGGTAGCGATATTATTTCGATGATTATCAATAAATATAGCGGTATATCACTAGGAACATTGGTAATAATAGTTGACTCTTGTATTGCACTTTCTACCTTATTTATTACACCTGATTTGCGTTTGCCGGCATATTCGGTATTGCTAATCTTTATCGAAGGTAAAATAATAGATATAGTGGTAGATGGTTTAAAAACGTATAAGACCGTTCTTATTGTTACAGAGAATGTGGAAGAGGTGCGTTTAGCTATCATAAACGATCTTAATCGTGGCGGTACTTGCTTCGACGCCAAAGGTTTGTACAAAGGAGAGGAACGCAAAATGATATACACAACGATTTCGAAACGTGAGTTTGTTCAATTCAAAAAAGCAATCTACAAACTCGATCCTAATGCATTTATCAATGTTATGGATAGTAGTGAGGTATTAGGCAAAGGTTTCAAATCTATTACAGTAGCATAGTTTACATGTTATTTGAATAATTGAGTTTTTATTGAGAGAGGCTTCCCATAAGGAAGCCTTCTTTTTTTGCTATGATTCGGAACTATTAAACAAATATTATTCTGACAATTGATACTATATTTTCAATTGATTGTTTTTAATAATTGATGGAATTATACACATGTCCTCCAATGAGCTATATATAAGTGTGAAACATTTTGTAGTACATAAAAAATGGTTACTCAATAGTTAGTACATACTCAGTTATACAGCAACTTTCCGTTGTTGGCTAAAAAGATATTTTGCCTTTGGATAATTGAATAAAAATTAGTATTTTTGCAAAGAATTTCGAGATATAAAAAGAATAAGAAAATATATCGTACGTACTCATTGTAAACAATATAGTATTCAAATGAAGAATGCAGTATTAATAATATATACAGGCGGAACCATAGGAATGGTTCAAGATGAAAAGGGAACGCTACACCCCTTTGAGATGAACCGAATATATGATGCACTACCACTGCTCAAACATGCCGCATATCAGATAGATTCGTGTCAATTGGATCCCATTATAGATTCGTCGAATATGAAACCCGAAGTGTGGGCGAAAATTGCTCAAGTAATAGAGAAGGAATACGACAATTATGATGGTTTTTTGGTGCTCCATGGTACTGATACTATGGCTTATACAGCATCGGCTCTTAGCTTTGCTTTCGAAAATTTGGGTAAGCCAATAGTACTTACAGGTTCGCAACTACCATTGGGAATGCTACGTTCTGATGGGCGCGAAAACATTATATGTGCACTAGAAATAGTATCGGCTCAAAAAATGTTGATACCCGAAGTATGTATATTCTTCGAAAATAAATTATACAGAGGTAATAGAAGTACCAAGGTAAGTGCACAGAACTTCAATGCGTTTTCGTCGTTTAACTACCCATCATTGGCAGTGGCCGGTATTGATATTTATTATAAAACCGACCTCATTGCTGCAATTCCCAACAAGCCAATGAGGGTGTATAGGCAATTTGATGAAAATATAGCTATCCTACATCTATTTCCCGGTATAACACAACAGGTTGTGCATTCGGTATTATCGATAGAAGGGCTTAAGGCTGTAATAATATCCACATATGGTTCGGGCAATGCACCTACCGAAGAGTGGTTCCTAAAGGAATTGGAAAATGCTGTGGCAAAGGGTATAATAGTATATGATGTAACACAGTGTAAGTCGGGCTCGGTAAACATTGGCCGCTATGCTACAAGTTCGGATTTGGGACGTATAGGAGTAGTGAGTGGATATGATATTACTGTAGAAGCTGCCGTAACAAAACTAATGTTCCTTTTAGGCAACTACAAAGATAAAACTACTATAACCAATTTGTTGACACAATCGCTAAGGGGCGAAATAACACTATAAGTAATGACAGATTTTGAGAAATTGACTGCCGGAGTAGCAGAGCAGACTATACTTATTGTGGGTGATGTGATGATTGATTCCTATCTGTGGGGTAATGTCGATAGAATATCACCTGAGGCACCTGTGCCTATAGTGGCTGTCAATAGAAGGGAAAACCGCTTGGGTGGTGCAGCCAACGTGGCTTTGAACATTCAGGCTATGGGCGCCAAACCTATAATGTGTACAGTGTTGGGAAATGACGAAAAGGCAAATGAATTTATCACCTTGATGGAGAGCGCCAATATGGATACACAAGGAATAATAAAGTCTGACGATAGGGTTACGACTGTAAAGTTCCGAATATTGGGTAACAATGTCCAGTTACTGCGTGTAGATGAGGAGATAACAACACCATTGGTATCCCAAGATGAAGAACGCTTGGTAGAACGAGTTAGCAATATTTTGGCAACAACAAAGATTGATGCAATTATATTTCAAGATTATGACAAGGGTAATATAACTCCGAAAGTGATAGCCCAAATAACCACTATGGCCAAGGAAAAGAATATTCCCACAACTGTCGATCCTAAAAAGAGAAACTTTGCCAACTTTGCTAATGTTACACTTTTTAAGCCCAATTTAAAAGAATTACGCGAGGGGTTAAATATAGATGTAAAGGAAGTAAATGTAGAAAATCTTAAAGCCGCTGCCGATATATTGCACAAGCAACAGAATATTGATATAGTATTTATTACTCTTTCGGAAAAAGGCGCTTTTATATGCGATTATCGTTGTGGCCAAGTTAAAGCTATACATATACCCGCACATTTGCGTAGTATATCCGATGTGTCTGGAGCCGGCGATACGGTGATAAGTATAGCCACATTATGCCTTTCGCTAGGTTTGGATATTGATAATATAATACGCTACTCCAATATGGCTGGTGGTATAGTATGTGAAAGTGTGGGAGTTGTACCTATCGACAAGGAGCGTTTTTATAAAGAATTGGAAATATATAATTAAAGTTTTATATGGAAACAAATATAGATAAGGGAGATAAGCGCGTTGCTTCGATGTTTAATAATATAGCACATTCATATGATTTTGTAAACCATATACTTTCATTCAATATGGATAAAAAATGGCGAAAACAATTGGTTAAACGTTTGCCAACAAATCATTCCATAAAAGTATTAGATGTAGCAACCGGAACAGGCGATTTGGCTATAATGATGGCCAAACGTTGCAAAGGAGCCAAAATAAGAGCTGTAGATATATCCGAAAATATGCTTGAGATAGCAAAAAAGAAAGCATATAAAGCTAAAGTTGATGATAAAATATTGTTTAATAATGCAAATGTAGAATCGTTGCCATTTGAAGATAATACATTTAACTATTGTACAATATCATTTGGAATAAGAAACTTTGAGAATATAGATAAGTCCTTGAAAGAGATTTATCGTTGCTTGAAACCTGGGGGAAAGTTGTTTATATTGGAGTTCGGAAAGAAACCGTCATCTAAATTGCTACAATTCTTTTATAAAATATATTTAAAGGTTTGGATACCCTTTGTTGGAGGTTTGCTATCTCGCAATATGAGTGCTTACAAGTATTTACCCGAGTCGATAAGTGAGTTTGTACACCGAAGGGAGCTGAGTCGTCAGTTAAAAAATATTGGTTTTGGAGCAGTAAACTATAAGAAGTTGAGCAACGGGATTGTTATATTCTACGAAGGGGTGAAACTATAATAATTACAAGTATTCGATTCAATAATTTTATAAGTAATGAGCTTGTATAAGAAACAAAATTAAGAATATTAAAAAATAACACTAAGACAATATGAACACATTATTAAAAACAGTATTAGTTATGACTGCATTGGCTGTAAGTCCTGTATTTGGACAGAAAAATAACCCACTTCTTGGAGAGTGGAAAACACCACATCAGACACCTCCATTTGCCGAAATAAAGACAGAACATTATCGTCCGGCAGTGGAAAAAGGAATGGATGAAGCTCGTAAAAATATCGATGCAATAACTTCATCAAAAGATAAACCTACTTTTGAGAATACTATACTAGCATTAGAAAAATCGTCGGCATTGCTCGATAAAGTTACATCAATATTGTTCAATATGAACGAAAGCAATACTAACGAGGATTTGCAAAAGATAGTGTTGGAAATATCGCCAAAGCTTACTAGCTTTTCCAATAATATTTACATGAACGAAAAATTATTCGAAAGAGTAAAAGTTGTTTATGAAGGCGAGGAAATGAAATCGTTGTCGAACGAGCAGAAAATGCTGGTTGATAAAACATACCGTGCATTTTTACGTACAGGTGCTACATTGGATAAGGAAGCAAAGAAGCAGTACAAAGCCAATGCTGAAGAATTATCCAAACTGTCGCAAAAGTTCAAGCAAAACGTATTGGCTGATAACAACAATTATTTTATGCACATCACTAACAAGGATGAGCTGAAAGGATTGCCTCAAAACGCTATTAATAGTGCTGCTGAGGAAGCCAGGAAGCGTAACCTTGAAGGTTGGGTAATAACTTTGGACTACCCAAGTTATGGACCTTTTATGCAATATGCCGATAATAGAACCAGACGTCAAGAACTATGGACTGCATATAATAGCAAAGGAAACAGAGATAACGAAAACAATAATAATGAGATAATACAAAAAATAGCTAATCTTCGTTTGCAACAAGCTAATATATTGGGATATAAAACATATGCTGATTATGTGCTAAGTGAACGAATGGCAGAATCAACTGCTAATGTAGAGAAATTTTTGAACGAACTATTGCAAAGTGCTATGCCTGTAGCTAAGGCAGATGTGCTAAATGTAAATGAATATGCCAAAAACAATGGTGCCGATTTCGATATTCAACGTTGGGACTACTCTTATTATTCAGAGAAATTGAAAGAAGCTAAATATGCTTTCAATGGAGAAATGTTACGTCCGTATTTTCAATTGGACAAAGTACGTGATGGAATTTTTAAACTTTATGAAATGCTTTATGGCCTAACATTCAAAGAAAATAGTGATATACAAATCTATCATCCAGATGTTAAAGCATACGAAGTATTTGATGGAAACCGTTTTATGGGAGTGCTTTATTTGGATATGTATCCAAGAGCTTCGAAACGTGGTGGCGCATGGAAAACTTCCTTCCGTGGTCAATATCGCGAAAATGGAGTAGATACACGTCCGTTGATACAAGTGGTATGTAACTTCTCCAAGCCTGTAGGAGATACTCCTTCGTTGCTTTCGTTTGACGAAGTAGAAACATTCCTACACGAAACAGGACATGCAATACATGGAATGTTGTCGGATGTAACTTACGAAAGTCTTTCTGGAACTGCCACATATAGAGATTTTGTAGAACTACCATCGCAAATAATGGAGAATTGGGCTACCGAACCTGAATTCTTGAAACTTTTTGCTTATCACTATCAAACTAATGAACCACTACCTGTTGAATATATCGAAAAGTTGAAACAAAGTGAAAACTTTAATTCGGGATATTACTGCGTGCGTCAGCTAAGTTTGGGACTTACCGATATGGCTTATCATACAATAACAGTTCCAACAGCAAAATCGGCCGAAGAGATTGAACGATATGCAATGGCACCTACAGAATTACTTCCCGAAATAAAGGGTGCAACTACAAGTACATCATTTTCTCATATATTTGCCGGTGGTTATGCAGTAGGATATTATGGTTATAAATGGGCAGAGGTATTGGATGCTGATGCATTCTCTAAGTTCAAAGATAATGGTATTTTTGATAAAGTTACTGCCGAAAAGTTTAGAAAAGAGGTACTTTCGAGAGGTGGCACAGAACATCCTGCTGTTTTGTTCCACAACTTTATGGGTCGCGAACCAAATAATGAAGCTTTGCTTATAAGAAGTGGTTTCCTTAAAAAAATAGAAAGATAGTATATAATATAAATAGTTCTAAAAGTTAGATCTGTTGTAAAACAATAGGTTTAAATTTTAGAACTATTTATTTGTTATAGTAGGTTCGTTGTACCAAAAAAAATATTCTGTCAAGCAATGAATATATACAAACTGGATAATAATCATTTTCCCGAAGACCTTATAGTTACAATAGGTATGTTTGATGGGGTGCATATGGGGCACAAAAAGATACTCTCCTTTTTGAAAGAAAAAGCTACAGAACTCAATCTTCGACCAGTAGTTATTACCTTCAATAAGCATCCTCGACATGTATTGAAGAATGATGCCGATGCATTTAAACTCCTCAATACAGAGGAAGAACGCTACCAGTTATTAGAAAGTTATGGCATTAACGATGTGGTAGAAATAGATTTTACACCTGAAATAGCATCCCTATCTACGTACGATTTTTCAAAGCGTTACTTGTTGGAACTTTTAAACATTAAGGCATTGGTGTTGGGCTATGATAATATGTTTGGTAGTAAGAAAATAAATGATTTTTACCGTATATACGAACTTGGTCAGGTTTATAATTTCACTATCTTCGAAGCATCATCGTATGTATATAAGGGTATTCATGTTAGTTCCACACAGGTGCGAAAGGCTTTGGATGCAGGAAACATAGAGCTAGTAAATTCTATGTTGGGATATTATTATTTTGCTAAAGGCTGTATAATAAAAGGTCGTCAGATAGGCAGAACCATAGGATTCCCAACAGCAAATATAGAACTATCAGATCATTTGAAAATGTTGCCTAAAGAGGGGGTATATGCTACTATAATTACTTTAAATGGAAATAGTTATATAGGTATGGCAAACATTGGAACTCAGCCGACATTTGAATCTTACAAAACTACCTTTGAGATACATATACTAAACTTTAGTGGCGATATATATGGACAGAGTATTGAGGTGCAATTTATAAAAAGAGTACGTGATATACAAAAGTTCGATACTGCACAATCACTTATGGAACAGCTTGAAAAAGACAAAGAGCAATGCTTGCAAATAATAGACAAAATAACAATTGAATAATAATTATATGTCAAAGAAGTATATAATATGCATACTATTGCTGTTACCAATGTTGTCGTTTTCGCAGCGTCAATATGTATATACATCGCTCGAGGCAATAGAACAGCCTGATAGTGTGTTTATATTGTCGCTTTCTAGACATAAACTTGATAGTTTTCCTACACAAATTCTAGATTTTACCAATTTAAGAGAATTGGATTTGAGTAAGAATAGATTGAAAATTATCCCTCCGCAAATAGGTGGACTTTCGAACTTGGAAGTGCTTAATTTGGATAGGAATAGATTGGAGTCGCTGCCTGAAGAGATAGGTCTATTACACAATCTTAGATATTTGAAACTTAGTAGAAATCGTCTATATTCTCTTCCCATTGGTATTGGTAATCTATCTAATCTTAAAGAACTTATACTCTGGTCCAATGGTATAAAATATTTTCCTGAAAGTTTCAGACAACTCGATTCCACTATCGAGGTTATTGACCTGAGAAATAATCCTATGATGCTTTACGACGATCAACAAGCTATAAAGGAAATGCTTCCCACTCCAATAATAAAAATGGATAAGGTGTGCAATTGTCAATAGGTTTGTTCGATATCTTTTATATTTAAGTTGTGTATCTGTTATCAATAGTGTTTTGTTGATAGTGGATTTTTTTGTTGTTATACTAAAATTGATATATTAGCGTTTTATACATATAAAATATAATTGGGTGAAAAACGACGAATCATTAGAAAAGATAATATCTCTAGAAGATATCGACTATGCTCACTTTTGGGGTGCCAATGATAGAGTGCTGGAATTTGTAAGAATACTATTTCCAAAGCTGAAACTTATTGTTCGTGGAGAGATGCTGAAACTTGTAGGTGCTGAGGAAGATATAGTTTTCTTTGAAGAAAAATTTGAATCGATGCTGTTCTATTACGAGAAATTTGGTAAGATAGACGAGAAATCGATAATGCAAATTATGGACAATGTAACGGAATGTTTGTCTGAAGAAACATCGGGCGATGTTTTGGTGCATGGTCGAAATGGTTTGCTTATAAAGGCACGTACTGCCAATCAGCATAAAATGGTGAAGGCTTGTGAAAACAACGATTTGATATTTGCTGTAGGTCCTGCAGGTACAGGTAAAACATATACTGCTGTAGCATTAGCTGTGCGAGCTTTGAAGAATAAAGAAATCAAACGTATAATACTTACCCGCCCTGCGGTAGAAGCCGGCGAAAATCTGGGTTTCCTTCCAGGGGATTTGAGAGATAAACTCGATCCTTATTTACAACCTTTGTATGATGCTTTGCGAGATATGATACCGCAGCAAAAATTACTTTCCTATTGGGAAGACAATACTATTGAGATTGCACCTTTGGCTTTTATGCGTGGCCGTACACTTGACAATGCTTTCGTTATACTAGATGAAGCTCAGAATGCTACACCATCGCAGCTTAAGATGTTCCTTACTCGCATGGGGCGTAATGCCAAGTTTATTGTTACCGGAGATATAACTCAGATAGACTTGCCCAAAAATCAACGGTCGGGATTGCCACAAGCCATAGATATTCTTAAGGATATTGAAGGAATATCTATTATACAGCTTACCAATAAGGATGTAATTCGACACAAATTGGTAACTAAGATAATCAATGCTTACGAAAGTATTAAAAACGAATAATATATGTTGCTTATTTATGTATCGAAACTAACTAATAGGGTCGGCTATACGCTCAATCTTATTTTCAAGAATATATTGCATATACCCTTCGAAATAACTTTAGATGAAGATTATTATACTACTTTCGATGGTTGCAAATTATGTTATTCCGATAAAAAGATAGGTGATGGGTTGTATATCAAATCCGTGAAGTTGCTATATCAGACTTCTATCGAAAATCAAGAAATTCAGATGTCGGAGTACAATGATTTGCCAATATTTTTTGCTACATATGCCAAGGAACAGACTTTGCCTTTCGATATTTTTGCAGCATCGTTTTATTTGGCATCGCGTTACGAAGAGTATCTTCCACATCACAAAGATCATCATCAACGTTTTGACTATAGAGATAGTGTAGCCTATCAGAATGGTTTTTTGCATATCCCGCTTATAAATAAGTGGACCAATTTATTGGCAAAAAAACTAAAGGAGACTTATCCTAATTTTGTTATACCTATACGCAAGTTCCATTTCGTTAATACCATTGATGTAGATGCTGCCTATTCGTTCAAACAAAAAGGCCTATTTAGAAATTTTGGTGGTTTTTTGCGAGATATTATTAAGCAGGATTATGAAAGTGTGAAGATGAGAACTTTGGTTATGTTCAATCGTAGAAAAGATCCCTTTGATACATTTGATTTTATACTTTCTACTTCCGAAAAGTACCATACAGAACTATTGTTTTTTATACTTTTTGCCGATTATGATAATTACGACAAGAATATATCGTACAATAGTCTGTATTTTCAACAACTGATAAAGCATTTGGCCGACTATTCCAAGGTGGGAATACATCCATCGTATGCTTCGATGGAACAGCCTCAAAAACTTACTGCCGAGATAAAACGTTTGTCGAAGGTGTTGCACAAACCTATAGTGAGGAGTCGATTCCATTTTCTAAGGTTTCAATTACCAACAACTTATAATAACCTGATAAAAAATAATATTGATTCCGATTTCTCAATGGGATATAGCAATGAATATGGTTTTAGAGCAAGTATATGCACTCCGTTTAATTTCTACGATTTGGAGACGGATACCGAAACCAACCTTGTTATACATCCTTTTGCGGTGATGGATACTGCATTGAAAATGTATCTCAAATATTCTCCCGATGAGGCTTTGAATGTACTAAAAAGCATAATCGATGAAATAAAATCTGTAGATGGTACGTTTTATAGTATATGGCATAACAATAATTTGTGCGAAAGTTTTGGATGGAAAGGTTGGTCCAAGGTGTATGAGCAGATGATAGATTATGTATATAAACAGAATTGATATAATATAAAAATAACTATATAAAACATATAAATAGGATGATAGTAGTAACAGGTGCCGCAGGTTTTATAGCTAGCGGATTGGTAGGAACCCTTAACAGTTGTGGTATCGAGGATATTGTTATTGTTGATGATTTTACCCAAACAAGGAAAAACAAAAATTGGGAAACTAAGAGATATGTTGCCAAGGTGCAACGTGAAGACTTTCTAGAATGGTTTGATGCAAATGCAGCGAAGGTCGATTTTGTTTTTCATTTAGGAGCACGTACCGATACCACTGAGTTCGATTGGAATGTTTTCCAAAAACTTAATCTCGACTATACCTGTGGTATATGGACAAGATGTTGCACCTATAATATTCCGCTTATATATGCTTCGTCTGCTGCTACATATGGTGCAGGAGAGCATGGCTATATTGATGATCATGCCATAGTACCAATACTGAAACCTCTTAATCCATACGGAAGAAGTAAAAACGATTTTGATTTATGGGCTTTGGCTCAAGAGAAACAGCCTCCGTTTTGGGTTGGAACAAAGTTCTTTAATGTATATGGTCCAAATGAATATCATAAAGGTCGAATGGCTTCGGTGGTGTTACACACCTTTGAAACTGTGAAAAAAACAGGTAAGATGCAGTTGTTCCGTTCTCATAATCCCAAGTTCGAAGATGGTATGCAACTGAGGGATTTTATATATGTGAAAGATGTGATAAACATACTTATACACATGTATAACACTCGTCCTGCAAGTGGATTGTATAATGTGGGTACAGGCAATGCCGAAAGTTTTTTGGAACTTGCTACCTCTACCTTTATAGCTATGGATAGACCTGTGAATATCGAGTTTGTGGATATGCCGGAGGATATACGTGATAAGTATCAATATTTTACCGAAGCTGATACCACAAAACTGCGTAAAGCCTACGAATATCCTATGCTTTCGTTACGCGAGGGTGTTGCCGACTATGTGAAGAATTATCTAATACCAAATAGTTATTTGTAATATCACAAATTATATACAGCTATGAACTATAAAAATAAATTACATAAAATAAAGGCATTTGTATTTGATTTCGATGGTGTTATGACCGATGGTGCCGTATGGGTATATGCCGATAAGGAGACAGTACGAGCAGGAAATATCAAAGATGGCTATGCAATACAATATGCAGTAAAGAAAGGCTATTTGGTAGCAGTAATATCGGGTGCCACTTCGTTGAGTATCAATAATAGAATGGAATCATTGGGGGTAAAAGATATCTATACCGGTGCAGGAAACAAGATAAGTGTATTCAAGCAGTTCCTTGCCGAAAATATGTTGCAACCCGATGAAGTGTTGTATATGGGCGATGATATTCCCGATTATGAGGTGATGCACCAAGTAGGGGTGGCTACATGCCCTGCCGATGCTGCCATAGAGATAAAAGAGATAGCCGATTATATATCGCACTTGCGTGGAGGTGAAGGTTGTGTAAGAGATGTGATAGAACAAGTATTGCGGTTGCACGATAATTGGTTTCATCCCGATGCGGTAAATTGGTAATAATCCTAACGAATATTTATATATGAAAAAAGCGGTAGTATATACATTGTTGATACTGTTTGTGACTAGGCTGTATGCACAAAATATAGATGCCTCTAAGAGTCATTACGCAAGTGCAACTTATTACCACGACCGTTTCGAAGGACGTAGAACTTCTAATGGTGAACGCTTTTCGCAAAAAAAATATACTGCCGCACATCGTAACTACAAGTTTGGAACATTGCTATTGGTAACTGACACTACTACCGATAAATGGGTGATAGTTAGGGTTAATGACCGTTGCCCAAAACGTGGAGTATTGGATCTTTCGCGTATTGCCGCTAAGCAGCTAGGGATATTGCGAAAAGGAACCTCAAGGGTGAGGGTTCAACCTTTGCCCGATGAGTATTACGAGGTATGGGAAAAACAAGCCACGATATTTAATGGTGCAGAAGCCTCAGAGTTGCCATACTTTACCGACATTATAGATGTGTTGAATGCTAATGTAGAAGACTTTGACCCTAAAATAGAAGCAACTCCAAAGCCTAAACAGGAGACAGGAAAGCAACTATCCAAGAAAACTGAAGCCGCAAAGAAAAAAGATTCAGAGAATGTAACTAATACTAAATCCAAGAAAAAAATCGCAATAAAGGAAACCAACAAAGCCAAAGTATATTACCAAAAAGATACTACAACCTCATACAGTCCTATGGTTTTTGAATAGTTTGTTACTAATTAACATTCTATATTTATGCTTTATTCGATGTAATAATCAATACAATACATCATACATTGTATAATTATTATAGTGCAAAGTTACATATAATTTTGTAATAATATCCGGTTTTGGTAGAGATTTTTTTGCATAAGATTCTTAATTTTGCATGATATATTGTCAAACCGATAACAATGGTGTATAAACCACCGATGGTATATTGCAAATATATGATTATTTATTTCCCCTCAAGTATTAAAAACAAAATATTTAATTCTTAAAAAAAGCAATCCTTATATATATCCCCAAAATATGTTTTTTGGGAAGCTTTTCAAAAATATCCCGAGGTAAAATAAGTTTAGGAGCGGGGTATTTTTAGCACATGCTTAACTTTTACTCGTTGTTTATTGTAAGGTGTTTATTTTTAATTAATAGTGTTTGTTGTTTACTATGTGTGGTTTTTGTGTAGAAAATAAGGTGGGAAAGGTGTATTTATTTGTTAAAATGGAGGGGTGAAAAAGGGCGTTTATTATTAAAATACACTTTTGTCTAATGCCTATTATTGGTGACGAAATATTGTTGCAACACCGTTGCAAATGCCTGCATGAGGCTTGCAAATCATAACCATGCGATTTGCCCTTCGAAACTCCCATACTTACGGGTCAAAACTGTGGGAGTTTTGGCTCGTAAACCGTAGGGTTATGGCTGCTAAGTGTGGGAGTGATGTGTACTAAAATGCACAAATTGTTAGCAGTAGGCTATAAATACCGCTATGGTAGGGTGTGGTGTGATTGATGATATATTATGAAAAATGGTGGGTGATGCTACAGTACTCCGGTATGTTCCAATATGTTATTTATTCCAAGTAAAATAAGTATTGCACCGCCTACAAATTCGGCTTTCGATTTGTGCTTGGTGCCGAAGAGTGAACCTATCTTAAGACCTGCTGCTGAGAAAAGGAATGTGGTAATACCTATGCAAAGCACCGAAAACCATATATTTAGTTCAAATGCCGACATAGATATTCCTACAGCAAGAGCATCAATACTGGTGGCAACGGCTAGTAGAAACATAGTTTTTACATCAAGAGAATTATCTACTTTCTCTTCATTTTTTGATAGGGATTCGCATATCATATTAATGCCTATTATGGCTAGTAATCCTGCAGCAACCCAATGGTCGAACGAGCTTATCTTATCCATAAACTGGTTGCCCAAAAAGTATCCGATTACAGGCATCAGGGCTTGAAAACCACCAAACCATAATCCTACTAATATATACTGTTTTGGTCTGATTTTTTGCAATGCTAATCCTTTGCATATGGCCACAGCAAAAGCATCCATCGAAACGGCTATGGCCAAACTTAGTAGTGTAATAATTCCCATTAGGTGTGTGTTATTGTTGATTTAATGATGTTTATGACAAAAAAATGTTTTACTGTTTTACTGCAAAAGTACGAATTATTTTCGACAAAAAAGCTATGTTGCTTTTATTAGTGTTATTTTGTGAATAAAAAAGAATGGCAATATAGGTATGATAATTCTAATATTAGTAATTTTGTAGTTCTGTAAACCACTGCTCTTTTTGTACTAAGAGTTAATTAATAAAGATATACAATTTAATTTTGAAAATATGAAGAAGTTGAGTATTGTAGCAATAGTGTTGTCGGTTATTACTTTATCGGTACAAGTGTTTATTTTTGCTACCGACAAGATTAATGATGATGAAGTATATAGCCAGGCTTTGCGTAAGGACTATCGTATTTATTCGCCTGTTTTGCCCGATACATTGTATTTTGCCGGCGAGCGTGTGCCTATGGATATCTATTATGTGCGCGAGGCCTTGGATAGAGAGATATTGTCCAATACCTATTGGCATACCAATACTATATTGAATATGAAGCGTGCCCATCGCTTTTTTCCGGTTATAGAACCTATACTGAAACGCTATGGAGTGCCCGAAGATTTCAAGTACTTATGTGTGATAGAAAGCAGCCTTACCAACGCTACCTCGCCGGCCAAAGCACAGGGTTATTGGCAGTTTGTGAAAGCAACGGGGAAAAAATATGGTTTGGAGATAAGCGACGAGGTGGATATGCGCAATTCGTTAGAGGCATCAACTGAGGCAGCGTGTAAGTTTCTGAAGGCTTTGTACCGCCAGTTTGGTAGTTGGACATTGGCGGCAGCTGCATACAACTGTGGCGAAAACGGACTGCAACGTCAGATAAATCTGCAAGATGTACGCAATTACTACGACCTTAGGCTTAATTCTGAAACGGCTCGTTATGTATATCGTATAGTGGCTATGAAACTGATAATGCAAAATCCACAGTCGTATGGGTTTAATTTACGAAAAAGAGATCTTTATCCGCAGCTGCCTTATCGCACCGTTGAGCTAAAGGGGCAGAATGTGGATTTATACCAATTTGCCAAGGACAACCAAACTACATACAAGATGTTGCGCGAGATGAATCCATGGTTGATATCCAATAAGTTGGTAAACAAAGCCAACAAGGTATATACCGTAAAACTACCTGTCAAAGATGGTACCTTGCTTGAGAATATACGTACCGCCGAAGACAAGCAATCGACATTGGTAACTTATCAGTAGGGTAGGGGGCTATTTGTTACTATTGAAATAGTCGGTTATTATTTTGGCTTTTGCCGGGCCTACACATTTTGCCAAGTCTTCATACGAGGTGTTTCGTATTTGTTTTACCGAGTTAAATTTCAGTAATAGTTCGCGTGCTGTTTTCTGGCCAATGCCTTTGATATCGGTAAGTGATGTTTTGAAAGTGCCTTTCGAACGTTTGTTTTTGTGAAAGGTTATTGCAAAGCGGTGTACTTCGTTTTGTATCTGTTCCATAAGGTGAAACATTGCACTGCGTGGTGCAATGCCTATGCTTATGGGTGGAAAACCATATAGTAGTTCCGATGTCCGGTGGCGGTTGTCCTTTACAAGTCCGGCAATGGGTATGGTTAGTTGTAGTTTGTCTTCTATCACACTGCGTACCACTTCCATTTGGCCCTTGCCACCATCAACTATTATTAGCTGTGGCAAAGGTTTGTTTTCGTCTTTCAGTCTTTTATAACGCCGATATACTATTTCCTCCATCGAGGCATAGTCATTGGGACCTTCCACAGTTTTTATATTATAGTGTCTATATTCGGCAGGGCATGGTTTTCCGTCGGTAAAATGTACCATGGCTGCCACGGGAAATGCGCCTTGTATATTGGAGTTGTCAAAACATTCTATATGTCGTGGTAGTTCGGGAAGGTGTAGTTCCGACTGTATTTTCTCTAGTACTTGCAGTTTGTTGCCCTCGGGTTCTACAAGCAGTCGTTGTTGTATGCGTTCGTGTTGGTAGTGTTTGATATTTCGGACAGATAGTTCAAACAGTTTTTTCCTATCGCCACGTGTAGGTGTGGTTTGCATAAGGTAGTCGTTGGGTATATCCACCTTAAATGGAACAATTATTTCTTTGGCACTACTTGATACCCGAGTGTGCAGTTCGGGTATAACCATTGCTAGTATTTCTTCGTCGCTTTCGTCAAGTTGTTTTTTTACTTCGGTGGAGTATGAATGTATTATACCTCCGTTTTTGATACGCATAATGTTGATATAGGCGTATTTCTCGTCCGACATTATAGAATACACATCTACATCTCTTATGCTTGTATCTACCACCATGGAACGGCTTTGGTATTGCTCCAATAGTATTATCTTTTGTTTTACTGCTTCGGCTTGTTCAAATTCCAGGCGTTCGGCATGTTCGAGCATTTGTTTCTTCAAGTCGTCGAGAATTTCTTTGAAGTCGCCTTTTAGAATCTTCTTAATCATTTCGATTGTTAGCAAGTACTCGTCCATGCTTTCCTCGCCAATACATGGCGCATTGCATAGTCCTATTTGGCTGTTTATACATGCTTTGTATTTGCCTTGGTGTATGCTTTCGACTGTAAGGTTTAGCTTGCAGGTGCGGTAGCAAAATAGTCTTCTGATAATATCTTGTAGTTCGCGCAATATTTTTTGGTTGGGATAAGGGCCATAGAAAGTTCCTTTGATAGAGCGGTCGCGGGTAAATAGTAGCCGTGGGTATGGTTCGGAGGTTATACATAGCGATGGGTAGCTTTTATCGTCCTTGAGCATACTGTTGTATTTGGGTTGAAGCTGCTTTATAAGGTTGTTTTCCAATAGCAAAGCGTCGGTTTCGTTTTCAACAATTATGTATTTGATATCGTAAATCTTTCGTACTAGAATACGAATCTTAGGTGATAAATCGTTGAAGTGGCTGAAGTACGACGATACTCTGAGTTTGAGGTTTCGTGCTTTGCCCACATACAAAACATTTCCCGAATCGTCGTAGTACCGATATACTCCAGGCGTTTCGGGAATGGTTTTAAGAAGTAGCTTTATGCGGTCGAAATTTTTGTTGATGCTTTTATCCACCTATATATGTTTCTATTCTATATTTATATCCATATTTGATTTTTCAATCTTCATTCCTATGGATGCAATACCTTTGAGTTCGTAGAACTGGGTGCTATTTTTAATCGAAAACTTGTGAATACCCTTGCTGTTGAAATAGAAATATTCGCGAGCTTTGGCTGTATATTCAACAAAACTTCCTATTGTTTTGCCCATGCTTTCGCCTTTTTTGTTTTGGAAAATAATGTCGCTCATAAATACTCTGCGGCTACCTTCGGAGTCTTCAATATTTATTACAAGAGGTAAATTGTTTATACGTATTACGTTGGTATCTACTGTTACACTGAAGTATATATCGTAGCAATCGTCGATATTTTTTATATTTACCTCGAAGTTTTCGGGGTCGAACCGCATCCAAGTGCTGTTGGGAAAGTTGTGTTTTTCTTCAAAAACCACTTTGTCGGAACATGCCGACATAATACATGTTATTGCTATAGCAATGGTTGTGAGTATTTTTTTCATTTGTATTGTGTGTTATTATAGTTTCAATTTTTCGAAATTCTTGCCATATACGCCGTGTACTTTGGCAACTGATATAAATGCTTTAGGATCGGAATTTTGTATTATTTCCATTATGGTTTGTTTGTCAACCTTGCGTGCTATTACCAATAGTACTTTTTGGTCGCTTTTGCTAAACCAGCCCCACCCGTCCAAAAGTGTTACTCCACGGCCTACTTCGTTGCCTATACGGTCGGCTATATCTTTGGTGTATTGCGAAAAGACCATTATCTGGTACGACTGTTTCGAGCCATCGATAACAAGGTCTAAAGCGTAGGTCATCACACCCATCTGTACGTAGCCATATACAACATTTTCTATAGAACCCGATACAAAGAATGAGCATCCTATAATGACAATGTCGAGATACATAATCACTTTTCCAGGACTGATATTATAATACTTGTTGAGAATAAGAGCTATAATATCGGTTCCGCCCGAGTTGCCACCCATCGAAAAAGCCAATCCTATACCTGCACCGGCCAATCCACCACCTATGATGGCACACATAAAGGGGTCGAACTTGGTAATGTCCAATAAATTTTGTATTTCGATAACTTGTTGTAATAGAATAAAGAAACCCGACGATACTAATATGCCGTATATGGTGTTGAGACCAAATTTGGCACCAAGTACTTTGAGGGCAATAAGAAACAGAATGATATTTATCACCAAACTGGTAATACCCACCGGAATTTTCTCGCCGGTAACAAAGAATATTATTGATGATACACCACTTACTCCACCACCTATTATCTGGCTCGGAATAAGGAATGCTGACCATGCAAATGCGTACATAAATATACCCAAAGTGATGAGTACGTACGACATTATTGTTTTTTTCTTGCTATGTACTATATCCATAATTCTTACTTATTTAATATATAAAACATATAATCAACAACTAAGATACTTTTTGTTCTTGTCATTTCATTTGCAAAAATACGGAAATAATTGATATTTTGGTAAAAAAGATTGCATAAAGTAGGGAAATGTGGTATTGCAGAAGTATCAACTAACTGTATTTTATTGCCCTATCCCAATAAACATCATTTTTTATTGATTGGCATTAGGGTGGGACATTCTGGACGATAACTTTTGGAGAAGCAACAAAGAAGCCTACAAAGACACTCGAATATTTAAGACTCCTTTTTAATGTACGAGATGTTAAATACCACCTATTTTGGTGGTATCTTACCACCTTTGCTGGCGTGTACTATTAACGGCAGATAGGTGTAATACATTGTATAGACTGTTTCTAAAAATTGCTTTACAAGTGTTTTGGGAGTGTTTGAACTTCGTCGAAGTTGCCTTTAATGGTTGAGCACAAATGGTATTAACCATAATTCCTAAAAGCATAAATATGCTAATAAAAAATCATAAATAAAAACTATCATATATTACTTGAAAGGAATTGTAATCAACATTATAATTAGTATCCGGCGCAACAAAATCCCCTTGAAGAATAGTCAAAAGATTTCCTTCACAATCATAAAGGTCTCTAAAACCACACTCTATAACAAAGCCATCTTTATCTATCGTATCAGTACCTATTTTGTATTTGCAGCTATATACTGTAAGAGCAACATCAGAATTGTCATATATTTCTAAGCCATTCCGGTTCAGTGAGAGGGTTTTCTGCTTGACAATGAGACTCATTACAGATTTCTTTTTCTTTTACTTCAGTTTCATTTTCTTCTTTTTTCGCACCTACTAATGCTTAGTATTCCTACGGCTGCCAATGCCAACAAGGCGATATAAAAAAATCTTTTTTTCATATATTTTCTATTTTTGTGTCGATAAAAACCTTCGCAAGATTACAGATTTATTTTTAATTACCAAATATTTTTTTCAAAAAAAGTATGTAACTTTCAATTATAAGTTGTATAACTTTGTTCAACAGAGTGTTATGGCTTGAAATATTTTTCGGCGTAGGATAGTTTTTTTATCACGTAGAGAAGAAATCTCTCTCGTGATGTAGCTAAATTTTCATCACGATGAATTTTTATCTATATCACGAGGGAGATAAATCTGTGTAGTGAGGCAGAGAGGCGTATGTAAGGGGGCGTATGCGATACGCCGTACGGATATGCAGGCGGATAATTGTAGGGGCAAATTGTATTCGCACGATATAATATTTGTAACTCCCATACTTAGGGTGCGTAAGTATGGGAGTTAGGGGGTAAAAGTATGGCACTTTTGGGTCGTAACCCGCATGGTTTGGAGAGAGAAGTGCCATAGTTACGCTCTCCATTTTGCCGAGTCGACTCGTTGGCTTCTCGGAGTCGACTCGTTGGCTTCACCGAGTCGACTGCTTGTCGTCTCCGAGTCGACTCCACTGTGTACTACCACTCGACTCCGCCACCTCGTTGAGTCGACTCGCCGACGCCGAGGTGTCGACTCGAAAAACTACAAAAAAAAGAGCCCGAAAGCAATGCTTTCAGGCTCTTGGTTATATCAAAGTCTTATAGCGTTTCTTTTATAATAAGTGACATGTTACAGTCAAACCTGCCATAACGATACTTACCATCGACATAAGTTTGATAAGGATGTTCAACGAAGGACCGGCTGTATCTTTGAATGGGTCGCCCACTGTATCGCCAACCACTGTAGCTTTGTGGCAGTCGCTACCTTTACCACCGAAGTTACCTTCTTCAACATATTTCTTAGCGTTGTCCCATGCACCACCTGCATTAGCCATAAATACTGCCAATACAAATCCTGCACTCAAACCACCGATAAGCAATCCTAATACACCTGCTACACCAAGTACCAAACCTGTAACGATAGGAACGATGATGGCCAACAACGATGGCAACAACATTTCGTGTTGAGCACCTTTGGTGGAGATAGATACGCAACGAGCATAGTCGGGTTCGGCTTTGCCTTCAAGAATACCTTTGATGGTGCTGAATTGACGACGTACTTCTTCAACCATTTTTTGAGCAGCACGACCTACAGCGTTCATAGTTAAACCGCAGAACAAGAAAGCCATCATAGCTCCAATAAATATACCTACCAATACTATTGGGTTCATAAGGTTTACATTGTAGGCTTCCATAAAGTCTATAAGCGATGCTTCGGCAGCGGCAACGCCGTTTGGCAATGCTTCGCCTACGCGGATAAGAGCTATTTTTATTTCTTCTACATACGATGCCAACAAAGCCAAAGCAGTAAGAGCTGCCGAACCGATGGCAAAACCTTTACCGGTTGCAGCTGTAGTGTTACCTAGAGCATCAAGAGCATCTGTACGTCTACGAACTTCTGGTTCCAAACCACTCATTTCGGCATTACCACCTGCGTTGTCGGCTATTGGGCCGTAAGCGTCGGTAGCCAATGTGATTCCAAGTGTAGAAAGCATACCTACAGCAGCAATACCAATACCATATAGACCCATAGAAAGATTTTCGCCTGTCATTTCAATAGCAAAACCATTGGCACACAAATAAGATAATACGATAGCTACACCTACAGTAACTACAGGAATAGCAGTAGAAAGCATACCCAATCCCATGCCCGAGATGATAACTGTGGCAGGACCTGTTTGTGCACTTTCAGATACCTTTTGAGTAGGTTTATAAGTTTGGGAAGTATAATATTCTGTAGATTTTCCGATGATAACACCCGATAGCAAGCCAACTACTACCGACAATGATACTTGCCACCATTGATTGCTTTCGGTTCCGAACAACCATGCAAATATAGCAAATGTAGCTATGGCGATAAGTATAGAAGCGATATTGGTACCACGGCTAAGGGCAGCTAGCAATTGTTTCATACCTGCATCTTCTTTGGTTTTTACCATAAAGATACCTATCAACGAAAGTACCACGCCTACAGCAGCTATCAATGCAGGAGCCAACACAGCTTTAAGTTGCATATCACCTTCAACAGCTGAGGTGGCGAAAGCCGAAGCACCCAATGCCATAGTGGCAAGGATAGAACCGGCGTATGATTCATACAAGTCGGCACCCATACCGGCCACGTCGCCTACGTTATCACCTACGTTATCGGCAATAGTAGCAGGGTTACGAGGGTCGTCTTCGGGAATATTGTATTCGGTTTTTCCTACAAGGTCGGCTCCAACGTCGGCAGCTTTGGTGTAGATACCACCACCCACGCGGGCAAACAATGCTTGTGTAGAAGCACCCATACCAAAGGTAAGCATTGTAGTAGTGATGATAATAAGCTTGTGAGAACTTGAATCCTCGATAAAATAATCAAGTACCAAGTACCATACTGAAATATCTAATAACGCCAAACCAACAACTACCAAACCCATAACTGCACCCGAGCGGAATGCAACTTGCAAACCACTATTCAAAGATTTACGGGCAGCATTGGCAGTACGTGCCGAAGCGTATGTAGCGGTTTTCATACCAAAGAAACCTGCCAAACCAGAGAACAAACCTCCAGTAAGGAAAGCAAACCATACCCAACCATTTTGCAAATCGAAGTATGCCATAACAGCAAAAAGAGCAGCCAAAATAACGAACACAATGGTTACTACTTTGTACTGCTGCTTAAGGTAAGCCATAGCCCCTTTACGAACGTGGGCGGCAATCTTCTTCATCAAATCGGTTCCTTCATCTTTCGATAGCATCTGTTTGTAGAACACGAACGCCATCGCTAATGCTAGCACTGAAGCTGCTAAAACAAAATAAATTAAACTGTTCATAAACCTAGTTTTTTGTAAGTAATATTATTAATTATTTATATATTAAGCGTATAAAAACGTATTAAGTATTAATTAAAGAACTGAATTTATTCATATTATCGTAGTGATATATATGATCAAACGATTTGCAAATTTACGTATTTTTTTCCATTTTCTATAGAAAAAACGTACAAAAGATTAAATTTTTGTACGTTTCCCCTTTTTACTTATTTCCATTTTGTGGTTACATCTTTGTGGCGTCCGCCTTTGTAAAATTTGCTGTCCCAGTATTTTTCGGTAAGTTTGCTTACCATTACACCTTTCGATGATGATGCGTGTGCAAACATGTTTTCTTTCAAATAAATTCCAACATGGTTTATTCTTCCGTTGCTATTTGTAAAGAATACTAGATCTCCCTCAACCAAATCTTTTCTATTAATAAGTTTTATGTTTTGTACCATATCCATAGCTCTACGGTTGAGTTTTACGTTGTACACCTCCTGATATATGTTTATTGTAAAGCATGAGCAGTCAACCCCGTTTTTGGAGCATCCACCACTTTTGTATGGTGTGCCATACCATTGTTCTATGGCATTGTACAATTTTTTATTATCTTTGTCACATAGAACAATATTCATTTTATTTTTCTTGGGTTGACTTTGGGTCGTCTTCTTTTTCTCTGGTTTGGATACTTCTTTTGATATCTCTTCTATTATGAAATCTTCTTCGGTTTCGAGATCGCTGCTAGCCAAACGTTTGAAAAATCCACATGATGATATGCTTGCTACTATAATTGTGAATGCCAGTAATTTTATGGTTATGTTTTTTTTCATAGATAACTATTTTTCGCGGTTTATTATAAATATATCTTCGTCTTTTCGTTTCATATAATAATTTTCGCGTCCATATTTTTCATATTCCGATATATTGTTGTGGAATTGTTGGATACGAATGCTATCCTCTTTTATGCAGTTTATCAGAAAATCTTTCTCGTTTTCGAGTTTTTCTTTCTGATTTTTTAGTGAAAATGATGTGCTAATGCTATTGTCATCGATAAAAAAGAATAGGATAACAAAGGCAAGTGTGCAAATGATATATTTGTTTTTGAGTACACTAGGTATATTTATTTTCATCTGAAATCATTATTTATCTTATGCAAAATTACGCCATTAAACTATATTTTATATGTTGTTTGGTATAAACTTATCCTCATATTGATGTGAAAAACTTTCAACTATGCTAGGCCCTCGTAATATTTACTGAATGAGTATAAAAAGAAAAAGACTTTCGGAAACTCCGAAAGTCTTTTTCAATATATTATAAATTATTGCATTAGAAATATATCACTCTGTTATCTTTTATTTCAGCATTTTCTTTCAATACTTCCATTATATATCTAACTTTTTGTTGTGTTTCCATTTCCATACGTTGTCTTGTAGTGTTGACATCGGCTGAGATAGGAGCAACATTATCTACTTGTATTAGATATATTCCATAGCTTCCTTTTATAGGAGCAATAAGTTTGGCACCTTTAGCAGTAGCTACAGAACCTAAAGCTTTCATTTCGGGACCAAATTTTCCAAACGAATAACCATTGAAGTTGATAGCAGAAACAGAATCAACGTTTGCTTGTAGTTTCGAAGCCAACACATTGATGTCTTGTGTTGATTTTATTGCTTCTTCGGCTTTAGCCATAAGTACTTCGGCTTTCTTTTCAAGACGTACTTGGTTTTCGATATATTTGCGTACTTGATCTAGACTAGCATATCCTTTTTCTCTCTTGTCTTTCAAAGCAACAACGATGTACATATCGTCCGATTCAAATACTTGAGGAGCAACAGAACCTATTTTTGTATCTTCATTGAAAGCCCATTGTATTATGGAACGAGCATTTTCAATACCGGGTAAACGGTTTGCATTTGATGGAGTGAAGTCGGCACTACGTACCATTAAGTTTTGTTGTTGTGCTGCTGTAAGCATAGCCTCGTACGATGTAGCTTCGCTTGCAAACTTGTTGGCTTGTGCATATATTTCGTTTGCTGTAACATCGCTAGGAACTATGTCGCGAACTATAGTGGCAACTCTGAATTTTTTTGTAGCAGGAGTTTTACCTGTAACTTTTACAATATGGAAACCACCTTTGTCGGGTCTTTCAAATACAAATATGTCGTTCAAAGCGGTAGCAACTATTTGTTCGTTAAGCAATCCGTATTGTCCATCCAATGCCCAACCCATATCTCCTTGGTTTTCTGTCTTTGTAGGATCGTCAGAGAATGCCATTACTGCTTGATTGAAATCTAATTTTCCGGCTTTAAGTTCGCGTTCTAAACTGTCAGTAAGTGCTTGAGCTTGTTCTGGAGTGCGAGCTATTTGGCTACCTAATTTGTTGTTCAATACAACTATAACAGAAGCACGTAAGCTGTCAGGACGATTTTCAACTTTTTCTACCTTAGCCATCATCCATTGAGTACCTATTACGTAAGGTTTGATGTATTGACCTGCTTCTGCATTGGCAATCAATGAATCAAAAGGAGCTGCAAACGACGAAGCTTTTACGAAAGTAGAATCGTAGCGTTTGTCGGCTTCTGATTCGGAATTTACAAATATTGCTATTTCGCTATCATCAATGTTTTGGAATTCTTCCCAAGTTGCCAAAAATTCAGTCTTTATGTTGTCAAGGTCGTTTTGGCTTGGGGTTACAGGGAATATGATGAAGTCCAAATCACGAGCTTCGTCTTGTTTGTATTCTTTTTTGTGTTCCTCGTAGAATTTCTTGTAATCTTCTTCTGTAATAGTTATTTGGTCGTCAGTTACAGTTTGGAAAGGAAGTGATATTACACGTGCGTCGGCAGTGTGATTCTCTATCTCAGCCATTTTTTCAGCCATCTTGCTTGGTGTGTAGAAACCTTTAGCAATAAGCATATTGTATTTTTCTTGTTGGCGAGAAGTTTTTACGTATTTTTCTAAGTTAACCCACTCTATTTGTTGTTCGGGAGTAAGTTGGTCAAAATTATTTACATATTGTGCAATTACTTGAGTATTGTAAACGCCTGTGCTTGGGTCTGTAAACATTTGTCTTAGATAAGGGTGTACAAAGTCGCCTATATACATGTCACTAAGTTCGCGTTGCGAAACTTGTAAACCCAATTGGTTGTATTCTTTTTCGGTAAGTTTGGTTTCAACCAATTCACGCCAAATATCTTCACGAATTTGATACGATTGTTCGTTTGTAATTTGGGTGGTTTGTTGTTGTTGTTTTATCAAATTTTCTCTTTCTGTAATAAGCTCGTAGAAGCGGTTATAACCAACTTCTTCGCCATCTATTATACCAAGAGCGGGTTGGCTGTTTCCTCCTTTTGCAAGGTCGCCAATGATAAATGCTGCGATAGCAATACCCACAACGGCTACTGCTATACCTGAGTGTTTTCTAATTTCTCCAATTATTGCCATTTTCTTTCTAATATTTTAGATATAATAATAAGGTGCAAAATTACAAAGAAATTTTGGTACGCAAAAACTTTTTCTATATTTTTATTCTGTTGATTGTGTATTTTGATGTAAATCAAAATGATAATATATTATATTTATCCCCTTTTGTTCGTCATTTTTTCTATACCAACGGCGTTTTTTAGGTATGGATTCTCTAATATTTTGCCTTTGTTTTATTGTTTTTTTCTCTTATTTTTGCTCCAAAAGTTATTTTGTATTTTTATTTTTCGTTTACTATGTTGGATATTCTATAGCATTAGCTTTTCTTATTTTACGAGTGATAAAGTTAAGATAATTATATGCGCTTAATTTTTAATTGTTTAATTGTTGTACTTTTACAATAGGGTGTTCAGTGCCATAAGACCCTGGTATGGATAAGTTGATGGTATATTGTGGCGATAAGTGTGGTATCACGTGGCTGATTTGAGTGGGTGAAATATTCTTAGAAATTGCCTCGTGATGTAGATGAATTTTACTCGTGATCAAGTTCAAATTCCCTCTTGATTTCGACTAATTTCTCTCGGGATGTATTTCTAATGATTTCGAGAGATATATTTTATACTGTGTAGTCAAAATGTTTTTCAACGCTTAAAATGCTGATATTTTCCTCATGTTTTTGTTGTATTCCTTAATGTATGTATCCCTTTTTCTTATTATATATTATTGATAAATAGTATTGTAAAAAATATTCTTCGATATTAGATTATAAAAGTGTAACTTTGCAAAAAAATATATAGAATATGAAGTCAGTAGAAATAATGTCACCGGTAGGCTCTTACGAAGCATTGCAGGCAGCTATGCAGGGTGGTGCCGATTCGGTTTATTTTGGCGTAGGTAAGTTGAATATGCGTTCTAAGTCGGCAAATAATTTCGATTTGTCGGATCTTGTAAATATCGCCTCATTTTGCAACGAACATGGCATAAAGTCGTATCTTACTGTAAACACTGTTATTTACAATAGTGAGATAGATGAAATGCATACTTTGGTGCGTACTGCCAAAGAATCAGGAGTTTCGGCCATTATAGCTTCGGATATGGCGGTTATCAACTATGCCAATTCCATAGGTATGGAAGTACACATATCTACGCAGTGTAATATTTCTAATTACGAGGCCGTTAAGTATTATTCACGTTTTGCCGATGTAATGGTTACCGCTCGAGAGCTTAGCCTTGCTCAGGTGGCAGAGATAACCGATTATATTGCCAAAAACGATATTCGCGGTCCTAAGGGTGAATTAGTTGAAATAGAGGTGTTTGCTCATGGGGCTTTGTGCATGGCTGTGTCGGGTAAATGCTATTTGAGTTTAGATAATTACAACCATTCTGCCAACAGAGGAGAATGCCTTCAGTTGTGTCGTCGTCAGTACAAGGTTTCCGATTTGGAATCAGATATCGAATTGGTTGTAGATAATAAATATATTATGTCGCCCAAAGACTTATGTACATTGCCATTTGTAGATAAATTGTTGAAGGCCGGTGTACGAGTACTTAAGATAGAGGGTCGTGGACGTTCGGCCGAGTATGTAAAAACCGTAACACGGTGCTACAAAGAGGCAGTACAGTCAGTTCAAGATGGTACATATTCTCAAGAAAAGATTGCCGGATGGATGAATGAATTAAAGACTGTGTATAACCGCGGTTTTTGGGACGGTTATTATCTAGGGCGTACTATGGGCGAATGGACAGAGCGTTATGGTTCGCAAGCAACACAAACTAAGGTGTATGTGGGTAAGATAACCAACTATTTTGCCAATATTAATGTGGCAGAGATAAAGATGGAGTCGGGTGATATAGAATTGGGCGACAAGGTGATGATTCTTGGTCCTACTACAGGTGTTTACGAAGATACACTTTCTGAAATACGTGTGGACTTAAAACCGGTACAACGTGCCGATAAAGGTGAAATGTGTTCGATACCTACTTCGGAACTTGTGCGTCGTGGAGATAAAGTATATAAGGTAGTTACGGTAATCGACGAATTTTAGAAAAGAATATATTTACGTAATAATGCAATGAGTAATATCTCTACTAAACAATGTAACCCTATTTCTTGGATACCATCGCTTTACTTTGCTATGGGTATTCCCTTTGTGTCATTGTCATTGGCGTCCGTTATTATGCTGTCCGATTTGGGAGTAGATGAGGCTAAGATTACATTTTGGACATCGTTACTCATTCTTCCCTACACTCTTAAACCCATATGGAGTCCTATTTTAGAACTCTATCGTACTAAGAAGGAATTTGTGGTTGTTACTCAGTTGCTTTCGGGTATATGTTTTTCGCTTATAGCGTTTTGTTTACCACTACCATACTACTTTTCGTTTACTATCGCCCTTATGGCAATAATAGGTTTTAGCGGTGCTACTCACGATATTGCTGCTGATGGTATATATCTTACTTCTTTATCTAAAAAACTTCAAGCCAAATATATAGGTTGGCAGGGCGCTTTCTTCAATTTGGCTAAGGTGATGGCCAATGGTGGCTTGGTATGGTTGGCCGGAAAAATGATGAAGTATTTTCAAACTACCAATCCAGAAAAAGCTACTATTTATGCATGGATGATTATAATGGCAATATTGGGCATTATGCTTATATTCCTTTCTATATATCATTTTTTTACACTCCCCAAAGGTGTCAATACAGCCGCAGCACCCAAGTCGTTTGCTCAAAGCATGGGATCGTTCGTTGAGGTATTCAAGGAATTTTTTACTAAGAAACATATATTGATATACATATGCTTTATTGTATGCTACCGTCTTACCGAAGGTTTTGCCCTCAAGATGGTACCACTTTTTCTCAAGGCTCCTAGAGATATGGGTGGACTTGGGCTTGATAATGTATATATAGGTTTGGTTTATGGTACCTTGGGAACGTTGGCTTTTATTGTAGGTTCCATATTAGGAGGGTACTATATTGCGCATTTTGGACTCAAAAAGGTGTTGTTTTCGTTGGTATGTATATTCAATATTCCTTTTGTAATATATTTCTTATTTGCTTACTTTCAGCCCGAAAATTTGTTGTTTGTTGCAACCGGTTTGGTGTTAGAATATTTCTGCTATGGATTTGGTTTTGTAGGACTCAGCCTATTTATGATGCAGCAGGTCGCTGCCGGTAGTCATTCTATGGCACACTATGCTTTTGCTTCAGGAATAATGAATTTAGGTTTTATGATACCCGGTATGCTCAGTGGCTTGGTATATCAGCAAGTTGGATTTCAGTGGTTCTTTGTTATAGCACTATTGTTGTCAATACCCGTATTTGTATTGGCCAAGAGAGTTCCATTTGTGAATAGCAGCAAAGCCGATGAAGAGTAATAATGTCAAAAAAACTTATGTTGATAGAATCTTTTTGTTTTAGTACTATTTTTTAAGTCGCAATAAATTTGTATCTTTGCATCAACTTTCGTAACTATAAATATGGTTGTTGTAAAGCTTTATTGCCTAATAATGTATATATTAGCAATAAGATTATAGAAAATAAATTAGAATAATAAATAAAATAATAAAGCAATGGATAAATTGATTATCACCGCTGCAATATGCGGAGCAGAAGTTACAAAGGAACAAAATCCTGCCGTTCCTTATACAGTAGAAGAAATAGTAAGAGAAGCCAAATCGGCTGTTGATGCCGGTGCTGCTATCGTACACTTGCACGTTCGCGAAGACGATGGTACTCCTACTCAAAGCAAAGAACGTTTCAAACAATGTATTGATGCCATCTATAAAGAATGTCCCGATGTTATCCTTATACCATCTACAGGTGGTGCAGTAGGAATGACAGCTGAAGAACGTTTGCAACCTACCGAACTATTCCCCGAAATGGCAACATTGGATTGCGGTACCTGCAACTTTGGCGACGATGTGTTTGAAAACACAATGCCTATGATGCGCGCTTTTGGAAAACGTATGCTTGAAAACAATATCAAGCCCGAATATGAATGTTTCGAAATGGGTCATCTTGATACTATCCTTACAATGGCAAGAAAAGGTCTTGTGCCTGCCGAACCTATGCAATTCAACTTTGTATTGGGCGTAGCCGGCTGTACTCCAGCCACTGTTGATAACCTTTGCTGGATGGTAAAATCGATACCTGCAGGTTCTACTTGGACAGCGACAGGTATTGGCCGCCATGCCTTTACATTGGCAGCTCCTACCATTGTTATGGGAGGTAATGTACGCGTTGGTTTCGAAGATAACTTGTATTTATCTAAAGGTGTGCTTGCACGCTCTAATGGCGAGTTGGTAGAAAAAGTTGTTCGTTTGTCTCGCGAATTGGGACGCGACATTGCTTCTTCGGCCGAAGCACGTCAGATATTGGGTCTTAAAGCTAGATAAATTAATAGTAAATAATTATCTATAAATATTATGGGCAATTGTTGGAAAGATTTTCTTTATTTCGCAATTGCCCATATGTTATAATATATGTCAGATATGAAGAAATATATATTTATTTTGTTCGTTTGCATGTCTGCTTTCTTTACATTGCAGGCACAGATAAATGATGATTCTCGTACGAGATTTTCTCAACGTATGAAATCCATGACGTTGGAAGAACGTGAATTATATAACAAGAAATTCCATTCACGTTACAGTAGTATCAATACTGCTATACCTATTGGTAAATCAGCCAAGTCGGGTAGTGTGCAAACAAAGGGGGTAGCTATGCCTGCCGATATGTGGTACCCCGGCGAGTGGGAAGAGGTAGAGGCTATTGTAGTAACATGGCCTTACGATTGCTATGCCGAAGAAAATCCCGATTGGTATGCCGATCCGTTGGTTGATGGTTTGGCTCAACTATATGAATATGTTCCGCTTCAAGGTTGGATAGATAGAGGATTTGGTCCATATATGGGCGTAATGGATACTCTTTCAGAAATATATCCGGTATTTATGAACCTTATAGATGCTATTCAGGAGGGTTCACAAGTGTGGATCAATCTGTGGTATCCCGAAGATACTGTGGTTCTAAAAGATTTTATGCAACGCAAAGGTATGCCTCTTACTGACTATAAGTTTATTATATCAAAAGGTAATGCTTTCTGGTATCGCGATTGTGGTCCTATTTGTTTCTATTATGGAAATCAAGACAGCTTGGCTATGTTAGATGTGGAATATTATCCCGGACGTGCGTTGGACGACTATTTGCCTATACACATTTCTGAACAGATGGGTATTCCCAACTATATTACTTCATTGGAATGGGAGGGAGGTAACTGTCTTGTTGATGGTGCTGGATTGTTGGTAACATCTAATGCTATATATTCTGCCAATGCCGACCAATATGGTCAGCTAACATGGGATGGAGAAAATATAGAAACACTTAATTACACCGAAAAGGAACCTCTTTCACGTCAAGTGTTGAAAGATTCGCTTACATATCTTATGAATCTCCGTCAATTGTCGGTATTGCCTATATTGAGATATGATGGTGGTACGGGACATGTTGACTTATACGTTGATATGTGGGACGAAAATAGTTTTGTTTTTTCTGCTTTCCCCGAATCGTGTAGCTCGTGGGTAGATTATAAAACTGTAGCAAAGAATATTGATACACTTTGTTCGTATGTGAGCATACATAACAATAACTATAATAAATATTATATACCTTTCCCCAAAAAGGATAATGGTTCCAATTTCACCACTCAAACGGATTATAATAACAATTACACTCGTACATACTCCAATCACACTTTTGTAAACAACGTGATTGTACAACCTGTATTCTCGAAGGTTGTAGATGGCGAACCTTCGGCACAATGGGATAAAGATGCTATGGACGAACTGCGTAAAGTTTATCCAGGTTATCGTATTATGCCTATCGATGTAAGTTCGTTCGACGGATTGGGTGGTGCTATCCATTGTATTACTAAGCAAATTCCTGCTGATAATCCTATTCGTATTCTTCACCCTGCTATAACCGGTGATGCTAATTCTTACAACAAGATAATTCCTATCACTGCTACTATTACAAACCGTAGTGGTATAGCTTCGGCTACTTGCTATTGGAAATTAGAACACGAAGATACTTGGCAAACTGTAACTCTAACTGCTAATGGTGATGAGTTTTCAGGTGTTATAAACTTAGAAGAAGTTGGTTATTACGACGGTGTCCGTATTCAATACTACATATCTGCTACTTCAAACAATGGAAAAACCATTACTAAACCTATGACTGCTCCTGAAGGTTATTACAATTTCTATATAGGATTAGTGGGAATACAAGATGTTGATGCTAATGATGGTTTTGGCTCTTTCTTCCCAAATCCTGCTAATGGAATAGCTAATTTGGAAATAAGCTCAGACAAACCTACTAGCTACAATGTGGCAATAGTAAACACTGTAGGACAAA
>JAEIGA010000922.1_pt1 | contig 43933 bp, 52 predicted proteins | sample 9270691 | NCBI WGS metagenome assembly JAEIGA01 (sample SAMN17057246, study PRJNA624740) | gut metagenome | biome: biome; isolation source: fecal sample | host: Bos grunniens | place: China: Xizang | collected 2019
CCATGGTTGCGGCAGGACTTACTAACAGATTTGCAATAAGGTTGGTCTTTCTCACCATATTCAGTCCTCCATTCCTTACCACTTTTAATTGCCTTGTGTAAAGACATAGGCACTCACCTCCTATTAGCTTTCAACAGAAGGCTCAGGTTTTCTATATTTTCTTCCTTTCTTGAAGTGTTCTTTAGCAAACGCTTCTGCTGCTTCTTTTATTTCTTTTCCTTTTGGTGTTAGATATTTAGAAGCCATAGGGTTTCTTTTTAATTTTTTATTTGTTCTTCCTTTTCTATCTAAGTTTGCTTGTGTGATGATGTAATGTCCTTCACCACTTTTGCTTGAACCTTTTCTTTTAGCCATATTTATCACTCTCTTTCTTTCTTTTTTTATTACATATAAATTATATCAATTTGAGAAACAAAAAATCAAGTCTAAATTGTAATTTTTTGCTGTTTCTTTTTTATTTCGTATGCTATTTTTTCTATGTCCTTAGACTTGATTTCTTTTTTATTGTTATATACCGCATCGCACATTGTTGCTTCCAGTAAATCAATAGCTTTGTCTGGGAATAGCCCCTTTAATTCTTTTGCTTCATGGTATATATCTATTAGATATTTAGTTTTAAATTCTACTCCATAATGTTCTGTGAACTTTGGTAGGCTTTCTTCTAATATTCTATTTGTTTGAGTAGCTGTAGTTTCATCAACATATACGGCAGTAAATCTACGATTATAAGCTGCGTCCTTCATATATGTTTTGTATTCTTCAGTAGTTGTAGCACCGATAACTTTTATTTCCCCACGTGCTAGGTATGGTTTTAATATATTAGCCATATTGATAGCCCCTTCAGCACCACCAGCATTAACAGTAGTGTGAAGTTCATCTAAAAATAATATAACCTTTTGCCCTCTAAGAGCTGCGCATAGTTTGTTTATTCTTTCTTCAAACTCTCCACGATATTTTGTTCCAGCAACTAATGAAGATGTATTACAAGATAATAACTTATATCCTTTTAATTGTTCGCACACATCTTCATTTCTAATCTTTAGTGCCAACCCTTCTACAATAGCAGTTTTACCTACACCAGGATCTCCTACTAAAACTACATTTGGTTTATTAACTTTTAACAAAGTCATCTCTATATCACGCATCTCATCTTCTCTAGCTACGGCTGGATTAGTTGCGTATTCTTTAGCAGTTAAGTCCATTAAGAAAGGGAACTCTTTTAAGTAAGTCATATCTTGAGCAGCGATTTCGTTTTCTATTTCTTCTAGGGCTAGTTCAAAAGATATGTCGTCTTCCATGAAACACACTTCATATAAAGCCATATACCCTACACCATCTTCTAACATTATATTATATAATAATTCTAATGGTGTAGAACTTTTATCTAAGCAACGTTCAGCTCCTCTAGTATAAGGGCGTTCCCTTTTGCTTTCGTCTCCGCCCTCTATTCTTGTTTTATTTACAAACTTTAACATATCGGCTATACTATTATTGTTAAAATACATTTCACATATTAAAGGACTTTCTACCATTAGTCCATATGCTAGGTGCATGCTATCTACATAATCTGCCCCCATCTTTTGTGCTATGTGTTGTGCTGCCGATTTAACGCCTTTTAACTTATCTCTTTTTTTCATAATTTCACCCTTTCTAATTTCTATAAAAATTATAACAAAAAAAAGAGGAGAAAATCAACTATATATATCAATTTTCTCCTCTTAAAATTTTGCGGTAGGGTATTCTGTTTTATAAGTTTCTTCATCTATTTTATTAAAAAACCTATTTGTCTTTATGGCGTGTAATTGTAAATCATAGTAAGCACCATGTCCTTCGTCATAAATAGAAGCACTACCCAGCAAAGTATAATCTCGGGTATCGGGATTTACTGCTACATATCTTGGAGGATAAAATTGTAAAAACTCGTCTCCACGCCTTCCGAAAAGGTCTCTGCGAGCAGCTTCATAAAGCCATCTCATCCTATTTTCAGCGGCCTTGCGGTTTACCCCCAAATAATGGACTTGACTTTCTCTACCATCATAATCGTAAGAACTTTCTAATAGATAAAAAAGTCGTCCCATATTACACACCTGCTTTCTTTTTAATTGGTAGGAGAAGAGGGACTTGAACCCTCACGTCCGTTGAAGGACAACGGATTTTAAGTCCGTTGCGTCTACCTATTTCGCCACTCTCCCATGTTGGGCCTTGGTGATATTGTTTGTATCCCTCTCCAAGGAAAGCCATCATAGCCTTATAGGGAACCCCCTTCTCTCAATCTTATAGGGGTCAAGCACCATATATGAGAAATTAAAAATCTCTTTTCAATTTCTAAAATAATTATATTATAAAATGGATCATAATTACAAGTCTTTTTTATTTTAATTTTCTGTGCCACCAAACAATAAGTACAACTCTTTATAATCTAAAGTTTTAATTGTGTTTTGTCTATGGTAGTTAATATTGGCATTACTAATATGGAATTGTCCTTCACCTGTATTGCCCTTGTGCTGTTTGTTGCTATATCCTACAATGTTGGTTATATCTTGCGAAGCAATCTTGTATATCTCTATTTTGTCTTGAAAAAATATACCATAATATAACACATCAAACTCTAATGGTTTTACCTGTTGGATATTACAATCAAAAGCCTGGCCAGTAGCTTCATTAGACTTTACTACACGCCTCTCATAATTGGCTTGAAAACATTGGGTTAATAAATTATGCTCAGTAATCTTTTCTTGGTTTTCACTTAAAGCTCTGCTGAACTTACATTCTATACGCTGATTGTCTAATCGTTTGTCATAATTTATACTATCAGCATCTGTCATATTATATAGTTTCTGGCACATTAACTCCCCCACTCTTCCAAATCGAGTGGTATGTAATGAGAAGATGCCATCTCTGAATTGCTGAACCCTTTCGTCCATTTTATATCACTTCTCTTTCCTATTTTCTATAATGATTATATCATTATTCGGAACCGTCTGAGAAGTTATAAAAAGCAGAAAATAAAAAAAAAGAGCTTACCAGCTCCACGTCGGTTTCCCAGTGGCCACAATCACGGCTCTCTTTCAAGACCTGCTATACGGGGATCTCACCCGTCCCTTATCGTCCCCCAACATACCATAGCAATCATGCGTTAGGTGTCCTCGCTATTAACGGATGGGGTCTAAAGCTCTTTCTACTACATATTTTGGTTGCCCGACCTAGATTCGAACTAGGGCATGTCACAGTCAAAGTGTGATGCCTTACCGCTTGGCTACCGGGCAATAAAGTAAGAGGGCAATCACGCCCTATGAGAGATGGGTTTTTAATAGGATATACCCCAACCTGACTGCTCTTCACGATGGCAGACCCTCGATTGTTCTCGCGGCACTCTCACATTGCCAGGCACACAACTAGCCTCTATATACAATTATCATATCCTTACGCGTCGGTGTTATGACAACTTATAAGCAAATAATGGTCGGGTAAGAAGGATTTGAACCCTCGAAGTCTCTTGGTCCCAAACCAAGCGCCCTAAACCAAACTAGGCCATTACCCGATATAAAAAAAGATGGCCCCCTCAAAAGTAATGTTATGACTTAGGTCAAGAAGAGTTTCTCCGTGAAGTACAGCCCGTTACCAGCACTGCGCTTTCGCTTTAAACTTACGACATAGTGTTTCCATCTATGTGTCTTGATTGCCGTTTAGTTCATACTTTAACCTTCCAAGGAGCTACGCTCCGGGTTTTTTCAACAGTAGCGAACTGAGCAATGCTCACCGGAATGACGCGCCATCTATATATATAAATAAATTAAATACAATAATATGGTGGAGGATGTAGGACTCGAACCTACGACCCCCTGCTTGTAAGGCAGGTGCTCTAACCAACTGAGCTAATCCTCCAAATAATAATTTGGTGACCGGTACGGGATTCGGACCCGTGAATGCATGCGTGAAAGGCATGTGTGTTAAGCCGCTTCACCAACCGGCCAAAAAAAATGGAGCGGAAGACGAGGCTCGAACTCGCAACAACCTGCTTGGAAGGCAGGAACTCTACCAATTGAGTTACTTCCGCATGGTTAGAGTATTTTTTACTCTAATCCTACTGCTTGTTTAAACGCAGCGATAATTTCTTCTGTTCTATCTTCAAGACATAGCCCAATTAACATAAAATCTGCTCCCATGTAATTGGCTTTGTCTTCTGCGTCTAAATAATCTTTAACAGTTTCTAATACATTTACAGCAACTTCATCAATGGTTTCAATATGGAATTGATTTTGACGAGGGCTATATAGTACCGCTCTTATTTCATCTGTCATATATTATTTTTTTCCTCCTTTTTTTATATTCTAAAATGGTAGTATATCTATGGAAAGTTTTAAAGAAAGTGGTAGCATAGAATATACTTGCGACTTTTTAACGGGGTTAGAATATGTTAATAATGGTTCTAATGAACGAGAATACGAGGCCAAAAGAAACCCAAGAAAAAAAATAAAAAAAATAACATTTAAAATTGAATTAGATATAATGGCGGTCCGTACGGGAGTTGAACCCGTCCCTCTGCCGTGACAGGGCAGCGTCGTAGCCGATAGACTAACGGACCATGGTGGAGAATAGGAGATTCGAACTCCTGACATCTACCTTGCAAGGGTAGCGCTCTACCAGCTGAGCTAATTCCCCAAATAATCTGGTGCCGGAAATAGGACTTGAACCCACAACCTACTGATTACAAGTCAGTTGCTCTACCAATTGAGCTATTCCGGCAAGGAGTGGGTAATATATATTACCCTCCATAAAGTGGAATACCTAGTTGTGAAGCCACGCTCTTCACATGTGCCTTTTCATAGGATTGGATACCTACACCGGGTCAGCCTTATAAGTCTGCTTTCGCAGCGAACCCTCTGTCGTGTTAAGAAAACTAGGGCGTCGTTATTCACAACCCCCACGCAAAAGATAAAATCTTTTTCCTCGCGGCATTGTGCCAACACGGGTTTGGATTGTCTCACGACAAACCAAGATATTGCCTTTTCTACTACCATCCGAAGATAATAATATTTTAACGGGCAGTCCGAAGACTTCCGGGGGCCAATATATTATAGTATTCTTTTAAATTGATAAATCTATTTTATCACAATATATTCCAAAAAACAAGTGTTTTGTAATAATTTTATCCAATTATATACGGATTAAACTCTTGTCCGTTGAATTGTTTTAGTTTTGGTTTTTTTATTTCTACCACATTATTTGTGATTTTACAATATTCAAACCATTGGATCTCTTTTTGAGAGGGATATAGTCCTTGTGTAAGTTTTACAATAGCTGCGTATTTGTAGTATCCATTTTCAAAGATGTCGCAACTGTTGTTTTCTACTCTTAACTTGGCTTCATAATAATCCCCGAAGAAACCTACAGGTCTTTGGTCATCAATTTGTCCATCAACCAAGCGAACGGTTGTAATAAAATACATATCATTCACCTTACTTTCTCTTTGTTATTTGTTAAGCCAGTCTTTGCGACGCTGAATGGCAGCAGCAATACGCTCTTCTTCTATAAGTTTCAATGCTTCCTGTTCAATCCTTGCGTCCTCTTCTTTGGTGTAAACTTCTATTATCTTGGTTAAACTATTTGGTTTATAATCAAAATCTACCTTCACATTATCTACTCGCACAACGCAATTAGATAAATCCATTTCAGGAAACGCTGCGGCATATATTTCTGCTACGGTAGATGGAGTTTCATCATTCTGTATTCCAAGTTTTACTTCAAATCCTCCAAGCCCAAAGACCTGCGTTATTTCATAGTCGCGCCCAATTCTTTTTATCTCTTCCACGACTTTATTTTTCTTGTTAAATAAACTCATTCACTACCTTCTTTCTTTATAAATGGTACGGGATGAGAGACTTGAACTCCCACTTCTACGGATATAAGCCGTATGCGTTAACCTATTACACCAATCCCGTATAAAAAATGGTGCGGCATCAAAGATTTGAACTTTGGACCTTCCGCGTATCAGACGGACGCTCTAACCAGCTGAGCTAATGCCGCATGGTAGCAGCTACTGGGATTGAACCAGTGACCTGTGGGTTATGAATCCACCGCTCTAGCCATCTGAGCTAAGCTGCTATAAAACTATGGCGTCCCTTCTAGGATTCGAACCTAGCACACACGCCTTAGAAGGGCGTTGCTCTATCCTAATGAGCTAAAGGGACATGGTACCTCTGGCAGGACTTGAACCTGCACGCCTTACGGCATAAGTTTCTAAGACTTACATGGCTGCCAATTACATCACAGAGGCATATATTTTCTGGTGCCGATACCAAGAATTGAACTTAGATCTAAGCATTACCATTGCTTTGTACTACCATTGTACTATACCGGCAAGATGGTGGGTGGGGGTAGATTCGAACTACCGAACCCGAAGGAACAGATTTACAGTCTGCCGCGTTTGGCCACTTCGCTACCCACCCATAATGGGGTGTCATGTAGGAATCAAACCTACGCATAACGGATCCACAATCCGCCGTGTTAATCACTTCACCAATGACACCATAAATGGCGCCTGCTATTAGATTTGAACTAATGAACCGTTCTCACGGTTGCTCGTTTTCAAGACGAGTGGGATAAGCCAGACTCCCCCAAGCAGGCATTTAATTTTTAAATACTCGGTAATCTCTACCTGATTTTTTGTTTTTGAATTTGTATGTATCTAATTGACTATCACAATTTGGACAGATTAAACGCAAATTTTCCCTACTATGATTGGAGCTATCTCCATCTATATGGTCTAATACAAATACTAAAGGTTTATTATTCCAATTATCAGGTATATTACATATAGCACAACAATGATCTTGCTGTTCTTCTATGTATTGCCTATATATTGAACGAACCTTAATCATAGTGTTATTCTTATAATTCAATCTACCACTACTCAACCATTCTTTTAATAATCTTTCTCGCTGTGTTTGTCCTGCTAATAGAGAGCCGCAACGAGGACTACATGTCTTGGTTGTGCTTCGTTTAGTTGTAAAAGTATTGTGGCAAATAATACATTCTTTTTGATACATCATTTCACTTCCAAAAATAATTTGGCGCCCACTGTAGGGTTCGAACCTACGCGCCGATTACTCGACCTAAACGCTTAGCAAGCGCTCCTCTTCGACCAACTTGAGTAAGTGGGCATAAATTAACGACAGGGTTTACCTGTCGGTACATTTTTGGGAATGCACAACCTCAGCTCTGTCCGCTGTAGACCAGCTTATTTGACCTCACCCATCAAATTGCTGACCAAAATGGGGCGGAACTACGATTGCCGCAGTCTTACGGTGAGTATTTTATGAGAGAACTCAACTAAACCCTTGGTAGGACTTACATAGCCCTAGTCATGCTAATGCCTGTATGGTTATTATTCAGCTACTTGAACAGCAGTGAATTTAGTTTTTTCTTTACCTTCGTAAATGTCTTTTTTCTTTGAGCATAAACCTTTTGTAGCTAAAGAACTTAAAGTTGCTCTAACTGATTGAACAGATGCTCCTTCCACTTTTTCTACAACTTCTTCAGCGAATGCTCCTTCTGCGAAGTTTTCTTTTAAGATTGCTAAGATGCTTTCTTGTTTTTCTGTTAATTTCATATATATTTCACCCTGAGACCTAAGTCTCCCTTTCTAATTATTTTTTAGGATAAATACTTTTACCCTTCCATAAGAAAATATACGCCTGAGTAGGATTTACCGGCCACAATCGGCGGGAGTTACCTATCTATATATTCTCTTATGGAAAAGTAAAAGGTTATTACTTCCATTTAGTTTTCACAACAGCTAAAACTAACAAAAAGCTACATCTGTGCGCTCGATGCTGCGGTGGTTTTCACTCTTCCAAACCACGAAGCCAGTCGTCATATCCCGCGACAAGGAACACCTTTCTTTCACGCAGAAACATTTAACATCGCCCTACTTTAATGGTAGTAGAGGACACCTATTTATTTAGCCTAACTCATAAACAAGTCTGATTACTCAGCATCCACTATAAGATTATATAAATCTTCTGGAGTGGAAAGAGCGATTGGAGTGCCATCGGCTTCGGTGATTACTCCTTCATAATAATTCTTACCAAAGTCAAGTTCCCATAAATAATAACCAATGTAGTCATATTTATCGTCAATTAAGTCTTTGGCAATGTCGCTCAATAGAGAGATTGTTTTGTTATGGATATATCCTCCACCGAATTCAGGATCTATCTCACATAGTAAATCATTTAATTTATTCTCTTCGTTATGAAGCATTTGTATATGCTCTATAATCTTGATAAACAATTCTTTACTCATTTTTTATCATCTCTCTTTCATTTACAAATAAATTATATCAAATAATTTTACCAAATTACAAGTATTTTTTTAAATTTTATCCAATAAAACACTATTGCCATAAAATTTATCTGTTTCAGGAACTTCTACTTCTGTGTAGTAGTATATTTTTCCATTCTTATGTAAAGTAATCAAACTAACTTCTTCATAATGTTCATAACTTTCTCCTAGAGCTGCGTCAAAATTAAATAGCTCTGGTATTTCTATATACTTAATAATCTTGCGAACTGGTTTAGGTTCTATAACAGGTGCTGGTGTTTGAATTACTTCTGGTTCTTTCTTACTATTTCTACCCATTATGAAACCTGTAATAAAATCTAACATATAAGTTCACCTACTTTCTTTTCTATATCTCTTTCATTTACATATACATTATATCATATATATATCCTAATGACAAGTATAAATTAAAAATAATTTTTTTGCTCAAAATACTTGACAAATAGATCTAATATATAATATTATATATATGTATTAAGTATATATATAGATAAAATAATATTTCTATATTATATATAATAATTTTTTATTCCATTGGATAGATATATACTATAGTCTTATGCCATAGAATATTATACTTAATATATATTATAGCCATATGGCATAATATAGATATATAATATATTATATAATAATTATATAAGTATATGTATAGTATATTATTACTACAAAAAGTATAATTTTTCTTTTTATACTTGTTTTTTCCATCCGTTATTATATATAATTATATTGTAATTATTAAAGGAGAGATAAAATATGATTAAATGGTTAAAGAAATTATTTAAGCGTTATCACCAATGTCCTAATAATGGATGTGCGTATAATGGATGCGGACATTATTGTCAGTTAAATGGCGATTGTCATTATACCAATAAAAATAAAAAAGCAAAAAAATAAAAAAAGACTTGATTTTTGGAAACATAAAATATTATAATTGATTTGTCAATTTAAAAAGAGAAAAAAATTAAAGACCTCAAGTCTTTACTTAAGGATTATCACTTTGGTAATCTTTAATTAAATGCTTGATGACTTTAAAGTCGCAAATCAAGCTGGCAAAAGCGCTGGCGCTTAGGAAACTTATGGACAACATTCTTCGGAGTGGTTTCAAATGAACTTATAAGCGTTTGAAATGAAATCTATAACACTTCTAAATTAAGACGCTTTTGAGAAGCTCGGGACGAGCTGGGTTAGTAGGTGGGAGCCACGATGCCTCTTATCGGGTAATTCATGATACCGGGAGAGGTGAGGGCAAGACAGTATCACTGTTGAAATCTTGCCCTCGGCATTCGATAAAAAGGAGGAAAATATGAATACAAAGTATTTTATGGAACAAATTTTTATCATCAAAGAATTAAAAGAACAACCAACTTCTTTTAAAAACAGAAGATTGATAAAAAAAGCCTTTAAAAAACTTAATAAATATATTCATATACAAGCAGAAGAGCAAGCAACTCTTATGTACGACCAAACGGTTGAGCTATATGAAAACTTAATTAAGTCTAATTTAGGATAAAAAATCTTGATTTATAGTTCCAAATTATAATAAAATATTTATAGAAATAAGAAAGAAAGGTTGTGTTTCTATGAATAAAAAGTATTATGCTGACATCAATTTATATTTTGACAATATGAAGTATGGCGTTGTTGGCGAAGTCGGAACAAAAAGACAAGAAATGATAGATATGGTAAGAAGTTATGCCAAAGAACTTGGAGTAGAATGTAATGCCAAAACTCGTAAACTTTATAAAGAAGGTAAAGAGGTTGGGCAATATACAATTACTTCCAAAACTATCTAGAAAGGGAGGTTAAATTATGGACCAATTAAGCGATAAAGCAAAAGTAATTTATGCCACTCTTGATATGCTTGAAGCAAAAGGTGAAACAAACGCTGTTAATGCCTATACAATTCTTAACTACATAGAAGAGAATGAGGAATTACAAGAACACAGTTTGCTATCAGATATTAGCGAAGTGGAATTTGTTAATCTAATAATGGAGTTGAACATCAAAGGTGTTAATACTCTAATTGCCTCTATGTGTAGAAAAGATTTGTTAGGTAAAACAGACGCTCATATCACTAAGGTTGAAGGGCAAAGACGTAAATTAAGAGATTATTACATAAAATAATTTAAAAATACTTGATTTATGGTTTTTAAAAATGGTATAATTTTTATATAAATAAATAACAGACGATTTATTTGAGGAAATGCTTTTAAGTCGTTTCATCAATGACAAAAATTTGTTTATGAAATATATAAAATAAAGGAGCGATTTATCGTTGATAGTATTTTATATGTAGTAGTAAACAAAAACAAAACATTGCCTTGGTTTTTTAGATGAAGGCTAGGAGATCTAATCAGTCTCCGTTGGTCTTAGCGAGTAAGCCTTGCGAGTATATTATAACAAAGGATTGTTTAGGCAGTCGCCTGCGAAGTTAGTAGGTTCTCTTGTAGAATAAAATATAATGATATATTAGCGTTTAAACCCTTAAGTGGGAACTCAACACGACAAAGAAAGTCGTATAAAAATATCAACTATTTGAGTTTATTATGAAGTCTTAGCGGCCTGACGGTAGGATCAATAATAAGTTGGATATGAGAGTATAGCTGACGTTTTGGCTGTCGGTGTTAAATCTTTATAAATTATAAGGACTATACGCTTTGTCTGATGGGTAGTTTAATAGGAAAAGCATTAAGATGTGGGTTCGAGTCCCACCCCGTTCAAATAGCAGAGAGTAAATACTCTCTTTAAATTGGTTCGATAGCTCAGTAGGTAGAGCACAAGACTGAAAATCTTGGTGTCGGTGGTTCAATTCCACCTCGGACCACCATTAAGATACAAATAAAGGAGGCATATCATGGGAAATAGATGGAAGTATATAATTTATTATACAGTTGATTATGATGGATATGATGTTAAAATAGCCTATATAGGATCAAGCCGTAAAGCAGCCATGCAAAGATATGCTGCCTTATACGAACAATTAGTGTATAGATATTACCTAAACGAAAATATAAACGAAGACGATATAGCAAGAAATTATCATAATCCGAATGTTTTGGTAGAAGGACAAACTCAAGTTTATAGTTCTATCAGTGATCATAATGACTGCTATGTATGTCTAATCATGAAAGCACAAAAGCAACACCGTTTTGATTTGGACTGGGACGAACAAAGATACAAAGAGTTATTCCCTGATGCTAAATACTAATGGGGTCATCTTGGTTTCGATTGCTTATTTGTAGTATTATGAAACAAGTGGCGGGAGCCTTATCCAAAACAAACAAATAAATGGAAACATTTTTTCAAAAATCGCCAACAGAGTAAAATCTGTATTCACTGCTAGCGCAGTTGCTTTCGCATAGTCCGAGAGCTCAGGCGAGTCTTAATGTAAGTAGCAGAATGGACAGTGAAAGCATAAGACCTCTTTAACTTACAAAGTCCATTGTCATATTGACTGTTCTTGGTCGTGGAAGATATGGCAGTCTACCTTTATACCAAGACTACCCCCGAGATTTGTTATTGTGGTAGGGCAAGTAGATAGAACGAAAATAACTAAACTTGTAAGAAAGTAATAATATGGGAATAGAGTAAGACAGGGGTTCGATTCCCCTTGACTCCACCATAGTTTTAATACATATATGAGGGTTATTGAGTGGAAGTGAAATACGTTGTCTTCCATAACGGAAAACTTATAATTTGATTAGATCAGGCTGGAATTATGATAAAACAAGGCTTAGTAATCTTCATATATGTATTAAAGCAGAAGAAAGGAGAATGTTTATGGCAAAAAATAAATACTTTATACTTAGTGATCCTCACGGAGAGTATGGTATAATGATGGAAGGATTAGAACAAGCTGGATTTAATCCACGCAATTCTACTCATTTTGTTGTTATAATAGGCGATGGTTTTGATCGCGGACCTGAAAGCGCTCATATTTACAAGTTCATGAAGAACCTTGGTTCAAGAGGTATATATATAAAGGGAAACCACGATTGTTTCTTTGAAGAATATTTGGAAAAAGGAATGGACGGAGAGTTTGTTTTATTCAATATACTACACAATGGACTAGGAGCTACAATAAATAGTTTCGCAAGTAAAGAACAACGTGAAGTATATGATACTAAACTGTTGGAAGAGTACAAGTCGTTAATTCAAAATCGTTATCCAGGCATTCTTCATTGGCTTAAAAACCTACCTCTTTACTATCAAACCAAACATTTTGTTTTTGTTCATGCTGGTTTTGATCCTGCTAAAGCTGTATGGAATGAAACTAGCGAAGACTTCATGTTATGGGATATTGAAAACAGCCACAAGACTTGCTATAATACAGACAAAATAGTAGTTATAGGACATCATCATGCCGCTAAGGTTCGAGAAAATGGTAATAGGGCAGGAATGCCAGATTACGATATAAGTGAATTGAATTATATTCTTAATACCACAGACCATAATGCGAAAGTATATGGTAATACAGACGAACATCGCGTCTATTTCACGGGAACTAAAATCTGTATGGACGGTATGACTAATTTCACTCGTAAGCAAAACATCCTTGTAATTGAAGATGAGCCTTACGAAGAACCTAAAAGAAAAGAAGGTTCAGAAAATGAAGGCGGCATAAGTGTCGAAGAAGCTTCTGAACAAATTATCAGGATTGTAAGTGATGCTGGTAGAATGGGCGGTGTGACATACACTACTACTGCTGGAAATGGATTTACCTATACTATGGATTATAACAATTTCTATACTACAGAGTAGTCCTTTTTCTTTTTTATCTCGGTGATGTAATTGGTAGCATGACGGTCTCCAAAACCGTTCGTCTGGGTTCAAATCCTAGCTGGGGTGCCATTTGAAAATAAGGAGGTTTATTATGGATAATAGAAGAAAACCAAAAAGATTTAAAAAACCTTTTAATAGAATAGATAATAAAAAGCAAGAAGATGTTGTTGTTTTTGTAAGTAAACCAAGCAGACCTGAAAAACCTGCTGATTGGCAATTACAATTAAAGGCTATATCTATGTGTATGAGCCTAAATGAAGGACAAATAGTTGCTGACAAAGTTGATGAGATTTACAACGGTTTAAAACACAGGGTCAAATAGGAAAGACCGCTTCCTATACCGACATACTTATGGTTCGTCCAGTGTGGCTGGAAAGAATGTCGCTGAAAGAGATTGTATGTTTAAGGTAGGCGCAAGCTGATGTGTTGTATCCCGGAACAGGCGGCCCGGGGGCCCTTTTGTAATATATGTTTAACTATGGAGGTGCCAAATGGATAAAATAATTTTTTTAGACATTGATGGAGTAGTTAATACTCTTATGATTAGCACCGAGCCTTTTAATACACGCCGTGGCAACATTAGTCGCGATGGTTTTTATTTTGACCTATGCGATAGTAGCGACGGCAGAGTTTCAAACCAACAGGCCGTAATATGGTTAAACAAACTATGTAAAGATACTGGTGCGAAAATAGTCATTAGTTCCACTTGGCGTAGATTTGAAAAAGAATATACGACGGAACAATGTCTTCGCAACTCTGGTCTCCTACCAGAAATAGAAATAATAGGAGCTACACCTTACATAGGTGGAGAACGAGGGGACGAGATCCAAGACTGGCTAGAAGAGCATTATCCTGAAGGTAATGTTGATTTTGTTATCTTGGACGACGACAGTGATATGGGAGAATTGGTTTCTCATTTAGTTCGCTGTAATGTAGACCATGGATTTGGATATCCAGAATACAGAGCAGCAGCAAGAATATTGGAGGGATAATATGGAAGATATTTATGTTTGTTCCGATCTACACCTAGACCATAAGAATATTATTGAATATTGTAATAGACCCTATGCTTCTGTTGAAGAAATGAATGAGGCTCTTATCAATAATTGGAACTCTGTAGTAAAGGAAAATGATACCGTATTCTTTTTAGGAGACTTCTGTCTTGGTAAAAAAGAAAATATTATTGCCTTTGGAAAACGACTAAATGGAAGAAAGATCCTTATCACAGGAAATCACGACCATGCTAGTAAGATAACTTATAAAGAGGCTGGGTTTATTAGTATCTATAAAAATGAGCTAACTGTACACTTTGATAAGTTAAATGAAACTATCACCTTCTCACATCGAAAGGTTGAAGAACCAGAATATCCATATTTTAATATTTATGGACATTCACACGATAAGGCATGTGATGATAGTTCCCATAAATGCGCTTGCGTAGAGCTATGGGATTATAAACCAGTATTACTTACAACTATTTTATCATCATAGATTTTACTTCTTTTCTATGGCTCCGTAGCCAAGCAGTAAGGCAACAAGCTGCAACCTTGTGAGCGTAGGTGCAACTCCTACTGGGGCCTCCAAAAAAATTATTTTTACAAAACACTTGAAATTTGGTTTTTAAAAATGATATAATTTATTTGTAATTAAAACAGAGAACAACTCTCTAAAAGCAGAACTATTTTGTTGCTCGAACAAGATTAGGTTTCGATCTAAGAGCACTCTTTCACACGGACTCAAAAGGTCGCGTCAATAGCACGGAAAGTGCGAGGGAGAGAGGTTGTCGAGATAACAAGTGTAAAGTGCTACTGATTTCGTGGGTAAGTAGATATGTGCGAGTTGGCGTCGTAAACAGTCTATACGGCAATCCCTTGGCGGTTGTAATAAGAAAGCAGTAGGCAGCGGGCATAAAACCGTCCTTTACGAAAAAGAGAAGAACCTTATATGTTGAAGGTAATCAATCCTTCCTACACATTATGTTGAAGCTCCGGCCAGAGTGGAGACGTGTAGTAGCTTTATACTTATTCATTATGTTATTGATATACGCTGGAAGATGTATATCCCATCAATTGGTAATCTAATAACAGTGAACGCTGTAGGATGCTGTGGTCATAACCTATGAAAAAAGGTCAAAAGGTCGATGTGCCGAAGTGAGCAGGCGAAAGCATAATGAGTGTAAGGAAAGCCAATAGACGATCGGTCTATGCCTCGTCTCTACCTTTGCCGGGAGAGAATAGAGGAAGTGGAAGATAACGGTTGAAACGTGTTAAAGCGTGTATAACGATGTGGTCTATGGGCATATAAGAAATCCGTTTTTGGTAATCTGGCGAAAAGCTTTAACAAAGCTTAGTACATATTACTCCAGTTCATGCCTGTCTTATGGGTATCAATCCCATTGTAAACTGACTGAATGCACGGTTATCTTGCTAAAAGACTTAAGGGTAAGCAATAGTCCCTTCAAAATACTTCTGTTTTTAGAGAGTTTTTCAAAAACTTCTCAACAGGTCTTTTTTTATGTTATAATTCATTTGTAATATAAAAAAGACAAAAAACTTTTTTATATTTTAAAATATAAAGAAAGGAGACCATATGACAAATCCATATGTAATACGCGATGCGTATATCCTTGTAGATTTGTATGCTGATGCTAGTAGTTTAAGCAAAGGCGACTACGTTGAGTTCTCCGATGAAGATGTATTCAACGGAGAAACAGGAGTTCTTGTAGGTGAAATCAATTCTATAGATGAAGATTGTTATTACGCAAGTCAAACAGTTGAAGTCTTGAGAAGAGATGGAGTATCAAAAGCTACAACTTCTACCTATGTTATGCTTAATGCTAAGGACATAGTAAGACTAGGAGTTTGTGGTGGTAGAGTAGAAATGACAACAAAATATTCTATGATTATATCAACAGGCCCTATCATGATACCAGAAGAAATGTTAATGCCAATCCCAAAAGAAACAACTTATGAAGAGGGCATAACATTAGAAGAATTAAATGATTTATTCGCTACAATACAAGACGTAGTTGGAACAAGCAATACAGAAGAAAGGAAGGAAGAAAACAATATGAATAATTTATTCAGTAATTTCGGTTTTGGCAAACTTAATGGAGATCGTTTTAAATTATCTATGAACGGTATCGCTGTTCGCCAAGCAAATACAGATAAGTATGTTGTTTATAACAAAGATAATAATGAGTTTGTAGATGCTACTAATTTATTATTTGATATTAAAGACGCATTATTTATCTTACCAGCAGTAGAAGTTAACGTTGGGGACACAGTAATTCACGAAAATAAAGCATACTTCATAGTAGAAAATACTAATGAAATCAAAGCTGTATCTTACGAAGACTGTACTCAAACAGTACTAATACCAAAATCAACAATGTTTGGTATCAAATACTTTACAAAAGTATTCTCTATGTTCGGAGACAACTTCGCAGCTACTGGGGATTTATTTAGTAACCCAATGATGTTAATGGCTTTAATGGAAGGAAAAAATGGAGACTTATCTCAACTAATGTTATTAAGTTCTTTAACAAAAGGTGACTTAGGTTCTAATCCAATGGCATTGGCTATGATGTTAAAAGGAGACAACTCAAGTGATAGTTTATCAACAATCGCTTTAATGTCAATGTTTAACAATGGAACAAACCCATTTGCTCCAAAAAAAGAAGCTAAAAAAACTAACAACAAAGAAAACTAATTTTTAGGGAAATTGTTCCCTGAAACAAGGATAATTTTGATTGATTATCTTTGTTTCAAGGAATAATTTTATCTATGTCCTTGAAAAACTTTTTTATCTAATTCAAACTATCAGCCCAGATATAGTTTTAAGGTTATAGTCAGAGGGAGTGATGACCCTCACCTTATAATCGGTTCATCAGTAAAAGATTATATGTGGGACGTTTGATTTGTAGTCTCGGTTGTTTATGGGCCCTGGAGAGATACCTGAAAGGGTATTTCTCCTTTTTTCTTTTTAAACGCCTATTTAAACGACTTTAGGTTAAAATAATATATTTATATTAAAATATTATTTAGACCGCAATACGCCTCATAAAAATGAGAAAAATGAGGTAATTTAATTCAATATAAAATTAAAAAATTAAAAGAGGTGTAAAATGGACTTATTATTAGCAATCAAAGAATATTGTGATAAACTAATCGAACATAATTATTATCCAAAGAGAAAGCCAAGCGTAGGAAAGCTGGAAAAAATAGCTGATCTAATGATGGCTGGGAAATATCGCAAATTATCAAGATACGTTCCATCAGATGCGGATGAGACTATTAAAAAAGAGTTTGATGATTTAATGACAAGAATAAAGGAGATTGTGAAAAATGATAAAGCAGCACAAAACTAAACTTTTACTTCTGTTATTAGTAATCAGTTTCTTATTTAATATATTCTTTTGTATAGTTATCAGCAGCAAAGATGAAGTAATCAATGAAAATAAAAACCACACAATTATAACACAAGAGATTATAGCAGAACAAACAGATGTAATAGAACAACACGAAGACAAAATAGAAGCACTAAAGAAAGAAGTTCAAGTTTGTAAACAAGAAAAAGAAGAGCTAAAAAAAAATTAAAAAAACCTTATAGGCTAACAAGCTATTGGTTTGGAGACGACACCAATTCTGGACAATGTACTGGTAGTGGATTGTGTGAATGGGATTTTACTGTCAACTCCAAAGGATGGTATGAGTATAAAGGCTATTTGGTTCTCGCCGGAGCCACACCTTATTTAACAAATAAATATGGCGTGGATAACAATAAAGATTATTACGAATACTATGAAATAGTTAATATAACCATAGACGGAGTGGATTATCAAGGCATAATCCTGGACACCTGTGGGCGTAGTTATTTTGTAGACTATGAGCAAACGATCGATCTGTTCGTTGCTGGAGCTAAATATAAAATAGACAGGGGCTACAAAGGTAATAATCCCGTATATGTATGGAGAGAGCAAAAAAAATAGCTCTCTTTTTCTTTTTTATACTTTTCATATGACACCAAAATATATTATAATTATTATAGAAAAATAAGAAAGGAGACCGCTTATGGAAAAGAAGGAAGGTTTATATACTATTCCTCGCTATGTAGTTCTTATTGAGAAACAAATATCAAAAGAATTAGACAGTCTAAAGGAATGGATAGTTATAAAAAATCGTTATGATTGTGCCTATGAACCTGATTGGGAGTTCTTACTAATTGAAGCCAATAAAGGGGCTAAGGAAATGGATCTAGAAACAATCTTGTCTCTAACAGGAGCTCTAGCTATCCATGAAGAGTTCACAAATGGAATAGTTGTATTAGACGATTACATAGAGGATATTGGTAGTACATTCTGCTGGGATGGAGCAGGAGCCCTATTCTTGGGGGAAATGCTTACAGAGATAGAGAGAATGACACTAATTATGATGTACTACTATAACAGAGATAAAGAAAGACCAGATATCAACGCTTTCTATTGTGGGTTAGTAAAACAACCAAGCACACAATTACCATTAAAATCAAATATGGAATTGTTATTTAGCAACGACATCAAGGTTTTAATCTACAAAAACAGAGAAACACATTTATGGTGGCCAACTTTTATGGAAGAGAGTGGCTATTATCTAGTAATAGTAGAAGATCACGCAGACATAGATGAAGTTCACAAATTAGTTCAAGATTTTCACGTTGCCGATCCTTGGGATGACGACGATGAATACGACGGATATTATAGTAAAAGAGATAATTTATACTTTTAAAAAACTTGTTTTTTGATAGCAAAAAATATTATAATATTTATATAAAAAAGAAAGAGAGTGATAAGATGATAGACGGAAAGGCACCAGCCAATATTAGTCATACAGTTCTTATTCACGCAGGTTCGTATAAAGATTTTGTTAGTAAGTTAACTACACAATATCCATTAGCAGTTATTAGATTTACTAAAAAAGTGGCTATACATTATTATATAGTTCAACTAGAAGATAGAAGTGTTAAGGGATATAGTAAAAAAGAACTTTATGAATTACCTATTATGGCAATAAGAGAAGAGTTCAGTAGTTTTGTGTTCTTTAAATCTATTAAAGGATATAACAATGTATTGAAAAGAATGTGTGGAGCTCCAGAAAGAGCGAACGCACCTTATGATTTAATACAACACATGTTAACTCCATTTGAAAAAATGGTTTTATTAGGAATAGATAGAATACAGTCACTAACAGTAGAAGGACTGACAGAACAAGGACAAAAAGTTACAACGACTTATTTTAATAAAGAAGAAATGGTTAGTAAAGATGCGTTAGAAAGAATATTTACCGCTGAAACAGTAAAGGTAAATAAAGATACTATGTCTTTTATTACTTTAATAAAAGAATTAAAATGGAAAGTGGGGATTTGTTAATGGCAACTCCTAACTTACGCTTTAATAAATCACTAACCAAAAAGATTTTAAAGTCTTGTCCTGAAGAAAGGATAAGCAGAACAGCCATTGATTGGCATATAGATGCTGGAGATCAAGTATATGGTTCATATTACTTGGGGTTGTTTAATAGAACGAGTTATATGTTCTTATTACAACGAGTAGGAAAAGATGATTATCGCTTGGTTGTTCCAGACCATAAGACTGGTTTATGTTTCTTTTATTTAATAGATGATATAGACGCCTATTTAGATTATGTGGGCGTAGAAATATTGGATGTAGAAGATGTGGAAAAAACAATCCAAGCATTAAAGGATACAGAAGATATTCCACATACAGGGTTAATCACAATTGAGGAGAATAAATTATTCGTGTACGAACACGAGAACTACTAAGGAGCCACGAGTAGGAGATATATGGTTAGCCCATTATCCTTACTCGACACCTGGTAATATGAAAAAGATAAGACCAGTAATTATACTAGGTTTTACCGAAGAGGATATAGTAGTTCAAAAGTTGACTTCAAAAAAGAAACACAACAAACCATTTAAACACCCAAAAATGAATAGACCAACTTATTACACACAAGAAAAACGCACTATTCCTGAATATAACTTAATTAGATATTTGGGGAAAATATAAAAAACAGGAGATGATAATATGATGAGAAAACTATATAATGCTGATGCTTTATATTATGGAAGTCCTTTAGGTCTGTTTATTATAAGACTTGGGACAAGAGAAAAGAAAACTAATCAAGAGATATGGAGCCATGTAAAGAAAGCAGTAAAGAATAAAGTTCGTGAAAGAGCTGTTATGACTGGTTCAATGTATTTATTAGACAATGCCACAGCAGCATTAGAACAAATAAATGTTGATAGAGTGGTTTATTCAAAAGTAAAACAAGTTTATTCAAGAGCAGACAATTCAAATTTCTGGCAACATGATTTGGCAATAGATATAACACTTGATAATATTGACTTAGGTCAGTTTATTGGTGGTTCTTACGGCTCAGGTGTTCAACCTTGGATTTGTAGTGAATGGGTAGAGGAAGGGTTTTTAGAGATTATGGTTCCTGATACAAAAGGAAAAATAACTAAAAGCGTATCATTCAATTCACGTGAAACTACAGCTTGGTATACAGACACAGAAGCACAAGACTTCAGTTATATTCCTTGTATATGTTTAAAAGCAAAAATATCAACGACTTACAAATCTAAACATAAAGTTAAATTAGGTTTAGAGTTTTATGAAAATGCTGAAGAGGCCATCAAACACGGAGGTAAAGACTTAATTGCTGTAGCACCAATGAGTAGAATATACCCAGCTATACATTTCAGTCCTATAGAACAAACAATGTCTAACACTTATAGATTTCGTACTTTTAATCCAAATAAAACTTACGGTCATTTTGTTGGAAATACTTTGTTAATATATAATGGGCATAAGTCAGTAGAAGTTGTAATGGAAGCTTTTGGAAATGATATTAGATTAAGTGGAGCTCATGTTTTCCAAATAGTACAATATGAGCCAGCACGAGATATATGTATGTTAATAAATCAAGTATCTGGAACTTATAGTTCAGGAAGGATACGATTTGTAGATGGCTATAAAATTGATTATAATAGAACACGCAGAGATAGTAATGGAACTCAAAAAGTATTTAACATATCATTACACAATAAACCAAATAGTTTTTATTGTTCTTGGAGCACTGTTCCAGGATATAGTTCTGATATGCTTAATCTAGTAGTCCCTTATTATAATGATAATCAAGAGAAAAGCAAATATGCTCTATCATTGATAAAACAAATGTTTAATATCAGTAGCAATAGTCATATACGAGCACTTCGACCAACAACAGATGACGTTAATCGCTTAACAACAGCTTATTATGATTTACTACATACATGGCCTGAGACAGATGACAAACCAATGGAAGATGATGTATTGGCTCATTGGTTTAAACATTGTACTCGTACTACTATGTCTAATGACGAAAAAATAGTAGCGGCATATAAAAATATGAAAACTAAACTAGAGAAGGAATTATTAGAAATAGGCGAATATGTAAACGGGTTTGATTTCTCAAAAATGATGCCTATTCCTAAAGTTACACTTGATAAGAAAATAAAGGAAAACTTCTATAAATGTATATCAACAGATGTAGAAAAAAGAACTTTAACAAGAGTAATGGGAAAAGCTGTTGTGCCTAAAGAAATAATAACTACACAAATTAGATTTATGACTACGGCATCTCCGTCCATCTATGTTAAAAACTTTAGCATTAAGGACTTATATGATGCGAATAAAAATGAAATAGTATTGGATTATAACAAATTGAAGGGAGCGACGATACATGATCAAGCTAAAAATAGGAGATAATTATTTAATCACTTCAACAAGAGATGAGTTAATTAACACTTATGTTCCATTTATGATGGGGTGCTTCTTTAAACATAAAAGTGTAGCGATCGCTCATCCTGTATCTGTTAGCAAGGATATAGTTAATGAATATATCAAAGCCATTAAGGAGAGTGGAGAAAGCCGTTTCTTCCTATTGGTTGATGAAAGCAGTAAGAATATGATAAGTACAAGAACTTATTCAACTTCAATGATGAGAACTTTTATCAATGATTTATTAACTGAGATTCCAGGTATAGATTTAAAAGTTATAGATATTTCAAACTCTCAAAGTTCAAGAGAGTATAAGTTCTGTGTAGAATTATTATATAGATTAAGACTAGATCCTCATTCAATAGCTCATCACTTAAAGGTAATAGATAAATATAAAGAGTTCGCACAAAGATATAAAGCAATTCCAGCAGAGTTGAGAGTTATCAATGCGAATATTAGGAAACTATCTAAACAGGCAGAAATATGTGACCGTTTAGTGGGATTAAAAGATTTAGAGTATCTAAATCTAATCAAGAAAGCAGAGCTTGTTGGTTCAGAGTTATATTTAACATTACATAAAATGGTTATTAACCCAAGTGAAGATCTAAGTAAAGCATACACATTTCAATGTTTTATGGACAATCCTTATTTATTTAAGGCTGTTAAATATATAAGACAGGGTTGTCACTTTGGTATGGGAGAAACTCGTATCAAAATAGATAGTTCATTTACTCCATCATTTTTAGAAACAATAGACAAGAGTTTTGATGATATGTTTAACTTCAGTAACTGGTCTAGAGTAGGATATTTACATTTTGGAGTAGGACATCTATGTGGAGGGGAATTCAATGGGGTAATCTCTTCCGCAGGTAAAAACGGTTTAGAATATTATTTCATAGCATTAAAACAATATTTATCAACAGCCAATGTTAGAGACTATGCCGGACAAAAGGTATGGTGGTATCCAATTTATAATGATGAAGGCCACTTAGTATACTGTGCCGGGTTAGATATATTAAGAGACACATTAGTACCTAATTATCCAGAGATTAAAGACATGACGATATCAGAGTTCCTAGAATGGAAGAAACGAAAATGTATATCATTTTCAAATTGTAACATACCATCTAAGTATGGTTCGTCATCAACAGCAATGTCTTCAAGCGGACAAGATAATTTCTTAGATGCTTGTAAGAGATTGGATCCAGAGTTATATGAAGAGATACAGAAAGGAGCTAAATAAAAATGGCAAAGACAGTAGCATTTTTAGATAATAGATATGAAGTATATATATTACCAGAAGCAAGAGCCAAGATGGAACTATATTGTGACCTATCCAGTGAAGAGATTGGGTGGTTGGCGTTTGTAGAAAGAACAGATGTAGGTTTCTTAATAACTGATTGTATCCTATTAAAACAAGAAGTTCATGCGACTACAACTGAAATAGATCCAACAGCATTACTTGAGTTCTGGAACAATACTCCAGTAGAAAAACAAGCTAATATAAAATTATGGGGACACTCTCATGTTAATATGGCCGCATCTCCATCAGGTCAAGATGATAGTCAAATGGACTACTTCAAAAGTGGAAACGATTGGTTCATTCGTCTAATCACAAATAAAAGGAGAGAGTATCATATAGATGTGTTTGATTATAAAAATGGTATTAAAGTACACATGGATCAAGCTGACCTTAAGACTTATAATCCAAGTCAAGAAGCATTAAAGGTAGCTATAGAAGCTGAAATAAAGGAAAAAGTATCGCACAAGTCTTATACTGCGGTTACGAAAACTGATACAAAAAAGTATCTACCATACACAAACACAAAAAAAGAAAAAGCAAAGGCAAAAAAAGACACTCTACCTATACTAGAGGGCATAGAGGTCAAATACGTTTCAAGTTTTGATGAAGTATTGAACGACCCAAATTATTGGCAGGACATTTCTGTTTAAAAGACTTTTCAAAAACTTATAAAAAATGATAAAATATTATTGTAATATGAAAGAGATATTACAAATATAAGAAAGGAGTTTTTAATCTATGGATTTATCAAGACATATTGAGGTATTCTCACCAGACAACGTTAGACATCCTATCCATATTATAGGAGTAGGAGCAACAGGCTCATTCCTTGCTATGATGTTAGCAAGAATGGGATGTCCGGTGTTAAATATATACGACTTTGATGATGTAGAAATACATAACATTCCTAATCAATATTATGATAATACCGATCTAGGAAAGAACAAAGTTGATGCTTTAGTTGAAAAACTAAAACTTATCAATCCAAACATAGTGGTTAATGCTTCATGCGGTAAAGTAGTATCTGGCGAGGCTGCTGAAAACGAAACAAGCATTATGGATATGAGTGGATATGTTTTCTTATTAGTAGATAGTATGAAAACAAGAAAGGAACTTTGGTTAGCGGCTAAAGGAAATAAGAATATAGTTCATTGTTGGGAAAGTCGATTAGGTTCAGATCAAGCAAGAGTTTATTCTCTTGACATGAGCGTAAAAGACTTTTCTAAATATGAAATGGACTTCTACGATGATGATACTGCTGAAGTATCAGCATGTGGAACATCAATAACTGTATTACCTATCGTGCTACAAACAGCATCGTTAATGATAGTTCAGTTTATTGATATTGTAATGGAAAATGAGTTTGATTATTGTTTCAAAACTATCTTTGACAACCATTACAACAAATACGAAGAACGTTTTGAGGAACCACAAGTAATGGCTAGTGAAGTGCCAGTGGTAACGCAAGATGATTTATTCTAAAAAAAATAAAAAAAGACTTCACAAATGCTAAATAATTTGATATAATTATATTGTTAATAAAAAAGAAATAAAATTATTTATTAACACAAGATATTAGAAAGAAAGAGAGGAAATTTTCATATGGAAAACATTTATTCAATAGTTATAACAAAAGTACCAGGAGGAGCTAACCCAGTTATCAGTCACGGAACTGAAACAGTTGCTGAATTATTCGCAGCAGCATTCAACGGAGAAAGCATCAACGGATACCAAATCACAGTTGGAGGAGTAGCAAGAGAAGCATCTTATATTCCAAGACCAGGAGAAAACATAACTGTTGCTAAACAAATCAAAGGAAACTAATCCCTAGTTTGTAAAGTCAACTCTTAATTATAGATGGGAGAGATCAAAAAAATCTCTCTCCATCACTTATTTAAGTCAAACTTTTGGAGCGAACAATTAAATATTTAGAACATTATATACTGACTTCAAAAGGGATGTAGGTAAATTATAAAATCAAGGAGGATAGTATGATTGGTAGTTGAAAGACTACCATCGCTCCAATCTTATTATTTAATACTATTGTGAAAGAATGTCAGCAGACATTCTTTTTTTTGTGTTTAGTTAAGGTTCGGTTTAAAAACAAAAAATATTAGCGCATTTCGTTAAAATGGTCTTTATAATATAATTATATTAAAAAATATTTTTTAACGAAATACGGTTATAAAAAATAAGTAAAAATTACTATTTTTAATTTTAAAAAAAATTATTTTTTTAAATATTTTAAACAAAACTATTTACAAGATAAAAATTATTTGTTATAATATAGTTATAATAAATAGGAGGATATCATGGAAGAAGAAATTATGTATGAGGCGGGAGCTGCCGAAGAAGAAGCTCGACAAGAATATGAAGCCTATGCCGACTACCAAGCAGATATTCAACGTTTGGTTAGTGATGTAGGAGAAGTAATTGATAAGCATCCGGAAATGAAAAACCTTAATTTTGGTTTATTCTATCAACATGGACGTATAGGATATGTTGATTTAGATGCGTTCGCACGCTCAACTAAAATTAAACTAACTGAGGATGGAGAAGAACAAACTTTAACAGAACTTAAACAAAACATTGACAAAGAAGATTAAAAAATAATATAATCAGTTCATGCTTAAATAAGGAGGAATTATGGCAAAAACAGAATTAAAACAAATGCGTAATGCTGTTAATATCCGTGGTACTTTAATGGATAATACAGTAGAGCTAAAAGTAGATAGTAAAAGTCGTAAATATGTTTCTGGGGAACTAGAAGTAATGACAGACAACGACTATATTATCCCAATATCAGTTTTCGCTTATGAGTTAAAAAACTCAGGGGAAAAGAATGGTATTTATGAAAGATTAGTTAAATTAGTGGACGTTCAATCAGCAAGAACAGTAGGTATTCAAAAAGCACCTAAAGTAGATGTTCAAAATGCTCGTATTGAAGACAATAGTTTCTACTCTGAAAGAGATAATAAAGTTATTAACAACTGGAGAATTGGTGCTTCATTTATTAGATCGGCAGCAGAAGATGCTATGAATGCTAATAACTTTGAAGTTCAAGGTATAATCGCTTCTATCAAAGAAGTTATTGATAGAGAAGGAAATAGCACAGATAGTTATGACTTAAAATTATTAAATGTAGGATTTGGAAATAGAGTAAGTGAATTAACTTTCCGTTTCGATGATCCAGATGCTGTAAATTATATTAACAATAATTATAACACAGGAGACTTCGTAACTCTATGTGGGCAAATCATTTACGAACAACATGAAAGAGTTGTTGAAAAAGAATTAGGTTTCGGTGAACCAATTAAACAAACTTATACTAATACTATAAGATTATTAAAAATCACAGCAGGTTCAGCACCAGAAGACGGTGAAGAAAAAGGTTATGTATTAAAAGACCTACAAGGTATAGTTGTATCACAAAACAATGACATCATAGAAAAATACAATGCTAGAGCACAACTTACCGCAGCAGCAACTAAAGTAGCTGGAGCTAACTTATTATTCTAGGAGGAAAACTAAATGGCATTAGATTTATTAAAAGTAGAACCTCATAAAGTAAAAGCTGGGGTTCAAGGAAAAATGTTCCTAATTTATGGAGGACCTAAGACTGGTAAAACAACTACTGCCGCTTCTTTTGATAAAGCGTTGCTATTAAGTTTTGAACCAGGTTTCAATTTAATAGATGGAGTTAGAGCAGTAATGGTTGGTAGTTGGATTGATATGAAAAACTATATCAAACAATTAAAAAAACCAGAAGTTAGAAACGAATATAACACTATCGTAATCGATACAGTAGATTTAATGTGGAGTTCTTGTGAAAAGTTTATCAAGACACAAGCAGACATTGAAGACTTAACTGATTTAGGTTTCGGTAAGGGTTATAGAAAAGTGCGTGATGAGTTCCAAGAAGCAATAAACGGATTAGGACAAATGGGATATACATTAGTATTCATCTCACACGCAGAGAAAAAAGATTATATAGATGCTTTAGGTGTAAACCATAGTGGTATCACACCAGCATTAGACAAAAGACCAAAAGAAATTATAACAGGTTTAGTAGATGTTATGATGTTCGTATGTCAAGAAGTAGATGGAAATGGTGGAAATAGACCAGTGGCATTCTTACGTGGTGGTAAATATGGAGATACTGAAATTGAAGCAGGTTCTCGTTATGGAGAAGGACTTCCAATCAAGATCCCATTCAACTATGATGAGTTAGTAAAAGCAGTACAAAGTGCTGATGAAGCTATGTTATCATCTGGTATTAAAATCTCAACTGAAAATAAAACAATTTTAGAGGAAGTTGAAGAAACTAAACCAGACACTAAGAAAAGAACCTTCTCTGAATTATATAAAGATGTAAACAATACAATTAACAAATTAAAAGAACGTGTTGTTGCTGGAGAAGAAGGATTAGCTGAAACCATGACAGGTATTATTGAACAATACTTAGGCGCAGGTAAGAAAATTACTGAAGCAACACCAGCTCAACAAGATTTAGTTGAAGCAGCATTAGCAGAATTGAAAGAACTATAAGATGGCTAAAATAGTTAAGTGTAAATATTGTGGGAAAGAGTTCGATAGAGAGACCACTCCTTGTGAAAAAGTTTCTAATCGTTATGCCGATATGGAATGTTATGAGGAGAACGTGGTAAAGAGAAGAGAGCTGACTGATTTAATCAAAAGGCTCTTCTCTCCTTACGAACCCGATTGGAAAGTAATTGGAACCCAGCTTAGTGGCTACAAAAAAAGAGGATTGACATATACAGGTATGTATCATACTGTAGTGTATTTTTTTGTTATACAAAAGAACGATATCCGCAAAGGTGCGGGAGTTGGGATTATCCCCCACGTTTATGAACGAGCAAAAGCATATTATAAAAATATGGATAATATCTACACGCAAACAGCCAAGATAAAACAACAAGAAGAGATTACGGTTAAGCAAACAGAGAGTGTCGTTGTAATCAAAGACACACAAGCTAAAAAGAAGTTAATAGATTTTGACTATTAGAAAGGAGCGACTTATGTATAACAAACGCTCAATTGAAAAGGTATTAACCGAATTATATAATAATAACGATTTAATAATATCTTCGGAGTATCCATTAAGATTAGAAGACTTTGTGGAAAAGCAATATCAAGCCATATATACAGCCCTATATAACTTATATATATTGGGTAATAGCCACATTGATATAAAAGACATAGTAGCATATTTTAGACAACAACAAGGAATGTATGATAAGTTTGTCAATGACGGTGGTATGGATGTATTATATTCAATAACTGCGGACGATAGTCCAACTAATTTTGAATATAATTATTCGTTAGTAAAGAAATATAGTTTGTTAAGGGACTTGTCTAAAAAGGGCATAGATATAACAGAAATATACGACGAAACATTAAGTCCCGAATTATTTGAAAAACAAGTAGCAAAGTTCAATGCTTTTGAACTAAATGATATCTTCAAGAATGTTGAAACTAAGCTGGCTGAACTACAACATAAGTATCAAAATCTTTTAGATAAGAGTTGTATATTCGCAGCGGAAGGATTGGAAGATTTATATAAAGAGCTACAAACTGTTCCAGAAGTCGGCCTACCTTTAGAAGGTAAAATGTATAATACTATTACAAGAGGGGCCAGACTTAAAAAGCTATATATTGATTCTGGTGCCACAGGTTCTGGTAAATCCAGACGTATGGCAGGAAATGCTTGTAAATTAGCAATTCCTATGAGATATAATCTTCAAGAAAACAAATGGGAAAACAGTGGTTATTCTCATAAGGTATTATATATCACAACCGAGTTAGAACATGCCGAGGTACAAACTTTAATCTTGGCATACATGACCGGTATTAACGAAGATAAAATATTAAATAATAAATGTACGGAAGAAGAAAAAGAGCGTATCGAACTAGCGATCCAATACGTTCAACAACACAACAATATTATCATAGAGTTCTTACCAAACCCTACGATACCTACGATACAAACCTTAATTAAAAAGCATCACTTACAAAATGATGTAATGTATGTATTTTATGATTATATACATATTACAACAGGTTTGACAGAGGGTAGAGATAAACAAACTCGTGATGATGTTATCCTGATGTTATTGTCAGATACTTTAAAAACTTTGGCAAATGAATTAGGTATTCATATCTCATCAGCAACTCAGTTGAATGGAGATTATGAAGAAAAAGAAATAAAGAACCAAAACTTAATTCGTGGTTCAAAAGCGGTAGCCGATAAGGCAGACATAGGAGCCATCACATTGCCTCTTAATTTAGCAGAACAAGAATTAGGAGAAGCATATGCTTTACAATTAGGAACTATGGTACCAAACTTTATAACCGATATTTATAAGAACCGTCGTGGTAAATGGACGGGTATTAGAATATGGCGTTATATAGATTTGGGAACTTGTCGTACAACCGATTGTTTTGTAACGGACCGTCGAAATGAACTTGTAGAATTTGATAGCGTAAAAGTTGAAGTTCAACAAGCAGCCAAGACAGGAGGATTTGTGGTTATGGAACCAAAGAAAGATAACTACGATGATCTTGGGGAAGAAATCCGTGTAGAGGAATAATGAGCAGTCATTCTGATATGCTAATAGAAAAAGTTAATACCACAGACATACTTCGTTTAATGGAACATTTAGGTATTCCAGAAAGCGAAGTACGCTATGGTAATAACTGTTTAATATTCCCTACGGTATGTCATAACGAACTGGTTAATAATCCGGCGCACAAGTTATATTACTACGAAGATAGTAAAAGGTTCTATTGTTATACGAGTTGTAAGGCAATGAGTATTTATAATTTCATACTTAATACTTATGAGGCTCGTGGAATTAAAAGCAATTTTGCTCAAGCATATACATTATTAAGTTCCGTAGTGGATGAGCGTATGAAACATGGGTTTGCCATCATACAAACGCCAAGCACTTATAGCAAGAGCAATGTTAAAGAAAATTGGGTGGAGCAACTTACAGTTTATAATCCACATGTTTTGGAGTGTTTCACTCAACAACCCAAATATCTGGCCCCGTGGTTGGAGGAGGGAATAGATTATGATGTATTGTGTGACTTCGGTGTGAAGTTCGACATGGTGCGTAATCGTATAGTGTTCCCAGTCATAGACCATCTGGGGAGATTGGTTGGAATTAAAGTAAGAAACTTTAACCAAAAAGAAATAGAAGAACACCGCAAGTATATGCCATTATGGCATAACAAAGAGCTGTATAATTATCCTAAAATGATGGTAGCTTTTGGGTTCTATCAAAATAGGAAAATAATTAAACAATCCAAAGAGGTTATTGTTTTCGAGGCTGAAAAAAGTGTTATGAAATATGGTTCATATTTCACACAAAATAAGTCTATAGCAATAGGTGGTAGTTCATTTAGTGAATATCATGCCATCATATTAAAAAATGTCGGTGTGAAAAAAATCGTTCTTGGTTTAGATAATGACTGGGACGAAGATGGAAATAAAGAATACGGGCTTGAGAAAGCCATAGCAGAAGGTAAAAAAATAAAAGAGATGGGCTTTGAAGTAGAAATAATGTATGATTGGAACGGAGAATTGTTAGGAAATAAAGACGCCCCTGTTGATAGAGGAAGGCAGGTTTATTCCAAACTATACAGAGAAAGAAAGAATATCAACGATTTTCAAGATATTATAGCAGAGGAGGAAACACAGACTGATGAAGTACCAGTTGAAGACACAAAACTATAATAATGAAAGTCCCGAACTTGCCTTACATAACCTACTACAAGAGCGAGGTATACAAGATCCAGTAAAATGGCTACATCCAACGGAAGAATATGAACACTCTCCTTTTACGTTGGAGAATATGGCAAAAGCCATTGACCTATTACACGCTGCCATACGTCAACCAGATACAAGCATAATGGTTGTCGTAGATAGCGACTTAGATGGTTATACCAGCGGGGCTATTATTATGACCTTATTAAAACAAATTTGCCAAACCCAAGAGGTAAATTATGTATTACACCCAGGTAAGGAACATGGGATAGAATTAAAAGACATACCAGAGCATGTGGATCTAGTTATCGTTCCAGATGCTGGAAGTTCTCAAAAACAAGAACATCTCACTTTATTAGAAAACGGAACTAAAATTATTATATTAGACCACCACGAAATAGACAATGATATGAACTATGGAACATTTGCGGATAATATAGCCATAGTTAATAATCAACTAAACTATCCAAATCCAGCACTTAGTGGAGCTGGTGTAGCGCTTAAATTCGTACAAGCCTATTGTCAAAGTTATGGCGTGCCATTCCCTATGAAGTTATATGGCTTAGCAGCTTGTGGAATTGTAGCAGATGTTATGGATATATCCAGTTTAGAGAATAAACAAATTATTGAAACGGGTATTAAATATATAGGCGAACATTTGTTCCTAATGGAATTGATTAAGAAGGCACACTATAATATGGAAAACCCTACCCCTTCCATTAAAGATATAGGTTGGGTGGTTGGTCCAAATATTAACTCAATTATACGACTTGGAACTATGGCTCAAAAGGTTATGATATTCAGAGCATTGGTATCACCTTGTGACCTAACCTTCAGTAGTAAAAAAGGTGCTGAAGACGAACAAGTATGTATATATGAAGAAGCAGCCAGACTATGTAGTAATGCCAAGAAAAGACAGACAACAGCGATAGAGCGTAGTATTCGTATTATGCTGCCTGAGTTAGAGGACAACGAGCATAATTCCATTGTATATATAGACGAAGACCAAGAATTAAGCTTTGAACTATCTGGGCTAATAGCCAACAAGATTTTAAGTAAATATAACAAGCCTGTAATTCTATTGAGAAGATTTACCAATGGCAAAGATATTAACGAATATAGGGGCAGTATAAGAGGCAAACCTGCTGAAGGTTTAGATAGCTTAAAAGACACAATCAAAAACATTACAGGAGTAGACTTCGTTGAAGGGCATGCCTTTGCCGCTGGTATAGGAATAGATGCTGACAGTATCAACGAATTTAAACTACATCTTAATTCTATATTAGACCAAATAGACTTTAATACTAATATGTATTTAGTTGATTTAGTTAGCCACTATAATGCCGTTAATAAGGAAATAGCAGAGATAATGGCTAAAGACGATATTTGGGGACATGGAGTAGAGAAACCTCTAGCAGTTGTTACAGACATCCCAACTAATAGATGTGAAGTTATGGGAGCAGATGGACAACATTTAAAAATTAACTGTGGTAAATATGACGCAGTGTTATTTAATGTTCCACAATTAACAGAAGCGCTTGACCGCGGAGAAAAGTTTAACCTAAACTGTGTTGGAGAGTTTGATATCGACACAGCTTACAACGTAGGCCGTCTACAATTTATGGTTAAAGATTACGAAACAGAAGATTATAAACCAAGCGATATTTGGGATATGGTTTTTTAATTAGGAGGATACATGCAATCACTAAAGAATTGGTTAATTTCTAAATTATTAGAAAGAGATAAATTAGTAGCAGTGCCACAATCTTGGCAAAAAGAATATGTTAAGTTAGCGGCTGATAAGGTAAAGAATTCACAAGCATTAGATTTATTAGTAGGTGAATATAATACTTTACTATTAGACTACTATAAGAGAAGTTCGGTTAAAGAATTAAAAGAAGAATTAGAAAAGAATAATATATCTTTTAAAGCAACGGCTTCCAAAGAAGAACTAGTTAATATTTTACACAAGGAATTCAGGATGCTTTACGAAAAAAATTAAGGCTTTGAATTCCTTTTTTTCTTTACAGGATACAAAAGTTTGTGATATAATATATATAGAAAGTAAAGGAGGTTTAATATGTCTAATAAGAATAAATCTTATAAGTTTTATCGCCCAGGGACATTAGAAGTACAAGGTACTAAGATCTCATTAAAGACACAACCATATATCAATGGAGTTATATTTGACCTGGACGACCCAATCTCTTCCTTTCATTCATATCTATCAACTATGAGTTTCATCATACGACAATATGAATACCTAATCCAAATAGCGGGCATGAAAGATATAGTTTATAAAAACTTTGGCTTTGACATTTCCATGGAAAGTATTGCTAAGGTTAAACTACTATTAAGCTATTTAACGCAAAGTCCAATAGAAATTACTTTAAAGGACCAAAAACTTAATCGAGAAGTATTGGCTGAATTGGAGGTAGCCCATGAACAAAATTAGTGAATTATATAATCAGTTATTAGATGAAGGGGTTTCACCTATACAACTATATGTATATAGTTTATTGCTTAATGATGAGCGCACTTTTCATTATACCGATGATGAGTTGAACAGCATAATAAGGAAGGTATGTGAAAAATATGCTATGGTTGGAGCCGGATATGGTGTTAATTTGGAAGACATAATAGAGCAAATATTAGATGGGGATGACATAGTATGGGAAGAGTTTTAAGTCAACTACGCATAGAAAACTACCATACTAAAGAATTGATATATTCCAAACTAATACGTGGCGGTTTGTCGTTCATTGTGGAATTACATGAACTTGACAAAGGACGCAAATTTCAAGTATACTTATATCGCGATCATCCAAGAATAAAAGAGTTCTTGGCAGCAGGCATAGAGAAAGGATTGTTTACCAGCCAACCAACAGAGTGTAAGTTAAATGCTGGCACTATTCGTTTTGGCATCAATGATACAAACTTTATGCTAAACACAAATGGTGATACTGAAATAAAAATACAAGAATATAATTTCAGCACCAAGAAATATAATTTTCAGGACTTTGCTAAAGGAAAAGTAGCCATCCTAATAGAGTTAACATTAGGAGGAGAAGTGGACAACAGCAAAGTTAAAAGTGAATTAAAAAATTATTTTATGGAGGAAACAAATGAAACAACAAGTAATAGCGATGTTAAATAATTTAACTGACTTTTTAAATAATGTTGATGCTATCAATCAACACCCATATTCTAAAGGAATAGATACGGCAAAACTAATCAAAGACTTAAAAGATTATGTAAAAGATTTATCTGATGCTACAAACAAAATTGAAGAAGTTTCAGTTGACTTTGAAGGCGAACCAGATAGAATAGAAAACAGCAACTAAAAAAAGCTGATTTCTCTTATTTAAGGTCTTTATAATATAAATATATTATTAAAGATTTTAAATAAGCGAAATGAGTTTAAAAATAGGCAAAATGAGCCTATTTAATATTATAAAAAAATTATTTTTTAAAGAAAGGATAAAATATGAAATATTATATTACCGCAACGTTTGAAATGGACGGACATTCATCAGCAATGTCTATCATTTGTGATAGCGCCGCAACAAAACAACGCTATCTACAAGAAATACTTTATAACGAAGAGGCTGAGAGATTTTATCCAACCACTTCAAAACATGAAGAACAAGACGGTTCTACAACTATGTATGGTGAATGGGACTGTGGGGAATGGAGTATAAATATACTACCATTTAAAACCTTTAAGGAAATATGTAATAAAGAAAGATTTTCAAGAACAGGATAGAAATGATATAATATCATTGGGAGGTTAGATATGAGCTACACAAGTTTACATAACCACACGGAATATAGTAATCTTCGCCTTTTGGACTGTATCAATAAGGTTGAGGCTATAATCCAACATGCCTATAACGTTGGTTTAAAAGGAATGGCTATAACCGATCATGAGTCTTTGTCGGCTCATATCAAAGCATTAAAGTTTTATAACCAAAAGTGTAAAGACGATGAAGCCTGGAAAGATTTTAAACTAATTCTTGGAAATGAAATATATTTATGTCGAGACGGCTTGTCTGTAGACAATTATCAAAGGGGAGAAAGGTTCCCCCATTTTATATTATTGGCGAAAGATAAGATAGGCCACGCACAATTGAGAGAATTATCTACGCGTGCTTGGAAGCAATCTTTCACTATGTTCTTAACCAGGGTACCAACTTATTATAGTGATATAGAAGAAATCGTGGGAAAGAACCCAGGTCATTTAGTGGCCGCTAGTGCGTGTATCGGTGGATGGTTGGGAAATTGTTTCCTACAACAACGTCCAGAAGAAGCCCTAGAGTTCATCAAGTGGTCTAAGGATATCTTTGGGGAAGATTTTTATTTAGAGCTTCAACCAGCAAGATACCAAGAACAAATAGATTATAATAAATGGTTAAAAGATTTGGCTCAACAAACTAATACTAAATGTATTATAACAACTGACAGCCATTATCTTAAAGAAGAAGATCGTGAGGTTCATGCCGCATTCTTAAATAGTAAGGATGGGGATCGTGAAACAGCAGAGTTTTATCGCTATACCTATATGATGTCTCCTGACGAGATAAGAGAATTAACCAAAGATTATTTAAGTGAAGATTTCTTAACAGAAATGTTCAACAATACAAATGAAATAAACGACAAGATAGAGCTGTATGATTTATCTCAACCTCAAATTATTCCTCACCTAAGTGATGATAGAAGATTTGATGCTGGATGGAAAATTATATTTAACGCCATCAAGGTTAGAGATAAGTTTGAATACATTAACAAATATTTGAGCAGTTCATCTGAGGATGATAATTATTTAATTTATCTTGGATTAACCAAGTTGGCTAGTATGAACTTGGAGCCAGATAAAAAAGAGAAATATCTAGAGCGTTTAGAACAAGAACTAACTGAATGTTGGTTGGTATCTGAGCGTTTAGGTCAACCAATTAGTTCATACCTGTTAATGGTTCGTAACATCATCCAGATCATGTGGAACAAGGCAGAGAGTCTTGTTGGTATATCTCGTGGTTCAGCGGGTGTTATGTTAATTAACTATTTAATTGGCGTAACTCAAATGAACCCACTAGAACAAGGCATATATCTTCCACATTGGCGTTTCTTGGAAAGAAATAAGATAGAGCTACCTGACATCGACGTTGACTCTGAAGGTCGTAGAAGACCAATGGTTCTACAGAAGATTAAGGAAGCAGCGCAAGAAGATGGGGGAGATAGTGTATGTGTATGTACGTTTGGAACGCTAGGTACAAGGTCAGCTATATTAACGGCAGCCAGAGGGCTGGGGATAGATGTAGATGTTGCTCAATACTTAGCAACGATGATACCTCAAGAAAGAGGTTTTCTGTGGCCATTAAAAGATTGTTTAGAAGGCAACCAGGAGAAAGATAGAAAACCAATAAAACAACTGATAGAGGAGTTTAATAAATATGACGGCTTCCTTGATGTTGTTAAAGGTATTGAAGGTCTTGTGTGCCAAATGGGTATTCATGCCTGTGGTAACGTAATCTTCAATGTGCCGGTATATACATACAACGCCATGATGAAGGCTCCAAATGGAACAGAGGTAACTCAGTTTGATTTAGGGGACACTGAATATATGGGTGGATTAAAGATGGACTGTTTATCAGTTGAAGCCTTAGATAAAATCCACACAACATTAGATTTATTATTGGCAGATAATTTAATTGAATGGCAAGGAACTTTAAAATCAACTTATGACAAATATTTACATCCGGACGTATTGGATAGAGATGCTCCAGAGATGTGGCATAAGATATGGCGTAATGAAATCATAGACATATTCCAAATGGACTCAACCGTTGGTAAACAAAGTTTATCATTGGTTAAGCCAGAGAGTATACCTCAAATGGCAGCGGTTAACTCACTGATGAGACTGGTGCCAGAGAAGGGTTCTAAAACACCAACAGAAGAATATGTTATCTACAAGCAACATCCAGAGTTAATCAAGAAAGAAATATATGATTTAGACGCAACTGATAAAGAGAAAGAGATCCTATATAACTTTATGAAAGATTATACAGGAGTTCTGGAAAGCCAAGAGAGTGCCATGTTAGCGGTTATGATACCGGAGTTTACGAACTACGACGTACCGCATGCCAATAAGATTAGAAAGATTATTGCGAAGAAGAAAATGAAAGAAATAGCATCAGCTCGTGAAGAATATTTTGCTACAGGAGCAGCGAATGGTGTTTCAAAGGATATATTAAGATATATCTGGGACGTTCAAATTAAAAGACAGCTAGGTTATTCGTTTAGTATACCACATACGGTAGCGTACAGTTTAATAGCTTTACAAGAAATGAATTTGAATTACAAGTTCCCATCAATTTATTGGGCAACAGCCTGTCTTACAGTCAACTCTGGAGGAGCTGATGAAACAGCAGGTGGTACAACCAACTATGGTAAATTAAGTGCCGCAATTGGTCGTATTAAACGACAAGACATTGAGGTCGCTTTACCAGATATAAATAAAGCAAAGTTTGGTTTTACGCCTAATAGTGAAAGTAATACAATTATCTATGGTTTAAAAGGAATAAGTGAAGTTGGGGATGACCTAGTAAATAAAATTATTCACAACAGACCTTATGAAAATCTTAATGACTTCTTGGAAAAAGTAAATCCAGGTAGAACACAGGCCATAGCTCTGATAAAAGCTGGATGTTTTGATTATTTGGAAAGAGGTTTGGGACGTAAGGAGTTATTATACAACTATGTGTCTGGTCTAGTTCCTAAGAAAAACAAAATCACACTAGCAAATGTAAACGCTTTAATCAATTATAATTTATTACCAAAGAATAAAAGCAAGTTTATTCACTTGTTCAACTTTAATAAGTATTTGAAACTTTTTAAAGATGGCGACAAGTTTATAATAGATGAACGTGCCTATGATTATTTAAGTAAAAACTTTGATATAGGCATGTTAGAAATCAAAAAGAAAAAGACTTATTTAGACAGTAAGGTCTGGGAGAAATTGTATAAAGACAAGATGTCGGAATTAAAAGAATATTTACTTAATTATCAAGAAAAGTTCATAACCAAACTTCATGAGGCCGAAGTTAATGATATATGGAATGATTATTGTTTGGGCAGCATGTCGGCATGGGAAATGGATACTTTAGGGTTCTATTATCATGGCCATGAATTGGAAGGGGCTTACAGTCCTGAGTTCACTTTTATCAATTTCTTTGGTCAAAGTGAGATACCAATTCCAAGTGAATATAAGGAATATAAAGGACGTCAATTCCCAGTATTTGAACACAAGTATATTTGTGGAACGGTATTAGACAAAAATAGTTATAAGCATACAGTTATATTATTAACTCCAGATGGAGTAGTTAATGTCAAGTGTATAGCCGAACAGTATAGTAAATATGATAAGCAAATCTCTCAACTTAATAAAGAGACCGGACATAAAGAAGTCATTGAAAAATCTTGGTTCAAAAAAGGAACTAAGTTAGTAGTACGAGGATATAGATCGGGAGACCAATTCATGGCTCGCGGAAAGCAAAGCGAAGGTAAATATCCTTTTTACAAGATTTTAAATATAGACGATTTGGGCAAAATAGAAACAATAAGATATAGGGCGGATGACTAATGGTAGTTAATATAGGTTTAATCGATTACGATTTAATACGAACTAAATTATATACTACACCAAACTATGATATAGGCTTAATTTACGCTTATTATAAGGATGACAGGAACTATAATATAAGACTAATATCAAGCTTCACTCGTGCTAATTTGGCGCAGTATGACAAGATATATATATTTAAAAATAGCACATATCTATCTCATCCTTCTTCCGTTATTAAGGATTATTATTCTTATCCAATAGAAGAGTTTGGTCCAGGGTTTATTAACAAGCCCCTACGCCCCTTCTTTTTAGAGACGCGTTATTTAAAGCCAGACTTTAAATGTTATAATAATTTATTATTGTTTTCTATGGAACACCCACGACACCCAATAGCAGTGTCAATTAAAAAAAGTAAATATACACCAAGCTACGATCACATCAGGCTATATGAAGAAATGGATGGGGAATTATTAAAGAAAGATTATCCGCAAAGACGTTATAATGTTTTATATGACGATCCTGTGGATATCATAAACGAGCCAAAAAGGTGGCAGGAGTACAATGACCTTATAAATAAACATAAGGTATTTCTGTTCGCACACAGCTTAGATATTAGCAAAATCAAGGATACTAATATAATAGAGCAAATTTTTAGTTCATCTAAATATAGGGCGATGAGAAAAAAATTGGAAGCCTCCACCATTAACGTTAATGTTAAATGGTTGACAGAACAATATCTCAACAAACGATTTGATTTCAAAAGTAATGTGTTGGTCAGGCTTGCCAGAAATGAAAACGGCTATGCCGATTTTCGAACCATGCTCGATATGATTTATTATCATCATAAGGCCGAGCACATGATTAAGCTTATCCCATATAACTCTGACTTCTTATCTTTACATGAACGAAATTTTGCTCGTCTTGCTTATGAGTTTTTACATGGTAAAACTTATTTAATGTCTTTTTATGAATATGTATTTAACATTGCGTATTTAAGAATGGGCGTCCCTAAGGAGTTAATACATACTGGGGAAGACAGATATGAATACATAATGTCAAAATACGGACAGGCAAAATTGTTAGTTCAATTAGAGCAATGGTTAAGCAACAATCCAGAATATGAAGAACAAATATTTATAGGAGGAGATTCAAACTATGAAGAACAAAGAAGGAAATATTATGACACTCGAAGAAGCACGTTCGCTTTTGGAAGAAGTCCTACTGACTTTAGCGAAGAATGCGGTTCATAACAAAAGACTAACTGAATACGCCGATGAGTTAGAATATTATATAGCCCACTTAGAAAAAGAGCAATCTGAATCTATAGCAGATGACAGCAAAGCAAATTAACTTTTTTGAGTTGGCAAAATCAAAGGGAATGGTTATTTCCAATATAGAGAGCTATCAGAATAAAGACAGCGTGCTACAAGGCACTTGTGATAGAGGACACGTCATAGAAGGTTCAGTAGATAATTTACTGAAGACCGATTTTGAATGTCTCGATTGCTTACATTATGATGCTGTCCATATAGGTGATACCGTTCCTTTTTTCTTGTCTCTAGATGCCGCAAGCTATACCACAGGCATGTCTGTGTTAAACAGAAAGGGGCAAGTATTAGGACACAAAGCCTTTCATATAGATAAAAAGAAAGATTTTTTTACCAGAGTAAAAGAACTGCGAGATGAAGTTTTAAGCATAATCAAGACACAAAATATAAAGTGTGTGATATTAGAAGATATACAATATCAGCAAAACCCAGCACTGTTCAAAAAATTAGCTATGCTTCAGGGCGTAATACGTTATGCCGTTATACATGAGGCCGATATAGAGCTTATTACCGCTATGGCAGATGAATGGCGTTCGTTTAACCACATAAGTGGCACGAAAAGAAAAGAGCAAAAAGAGGCGGCAATAAATAAGGCTCAGCGTATTTTTGGAACAGAAATCTCAGAGGATGAAAGCGAGTCAATCTTCTTAGGGTATTACGGGGTTGAACTTTATAATCGCAACCAAATCGAGGAGGATTAACATGGCATCTTATATTATTAAAAGAGATGGTCGCCAAGAGAAGTTTAATAAACAAAAAGTTATCAACGCGGTCAAGAAAGCCTTTTTAGCAGTCGATGGAACTCTAACTAAGGCTGGAGTCAAAAAAATTAGAAGAATTGGAAACGAAATAGAAAGAGCAGTTGTTAAAGCAATTGCCCCATTATCAGTAGAGGAAATACAAGACAGAGTAGAGGAACTATTGATGGGTACGGATAGAAAGGACGTAGCAAGGGCTTATATAGTTTATCGCAACCAAAGAAGCGCCATTCGTTCTCGCAATACCGGACTAATGAAAAACATTGAAGAAAAAATTATGGCCACAAACGTACAAAACCAAAATGCCAACCTAGATGAACATTCTTTTGGTGGACGTATGGGAGAGGCTCGTAGCGAACTAATGAAGGATTACGCACTAAATTATATTTTAAGCGACATGGCAAAAACTAATCATTTAAACAACGAGGTATATGTACATGACCTAGATAGCTATGCTGTTGGTATGCACAACTGCCTAACAATTCCATTTGACGACTTATTAGCAAAAGGGTTTAATACTCGTCAAACAGACGTTAGACCAGCAAATTCAGTTAATACAGCATTCCAACTAATCGCAGTATTATTTCAACTACAATCACTTCAACAATTCGGTGGCGTTAGTGCTAGTCATATTGACTGGACTATGGTACCATATGTGCGTAAATCGTTTAGAAAACATTTTAACGACGGGTTAAAATATATAGAAGAAGTAGAATTACCTACACAAGAACTAGCGGAAAACGTATCTATTGAGGATGAGACTTATACTTCACATCCAAAGGCATATAAATACGCTATGGATAAAACCTATAGAGAGGCTTCACAAGCAGCAGAAGGAATGTATCATAACTTGAATACATTACAAAGCCGTAGCGGAAACCAACTACCTTTCACAAGTATCAACTATGGTACATGTACTTTACCAGAAGGTAGAATGATTACAGAGGTATTATTAAATGGTTCTTTAAAAGGTGTAGGAAAATTACATAAAACTCCTATCTTCCCTTGCGGAATATTCCAATGTATGAAAGGAGTAAACAGAGAAGAAGGAGATCCTAATTACGACTTATACAAATTAGCATTAAAATCTACTGCTAAAAGACTATACCCAAATTACGCCAATGTAGACTGGTCCGTAAATGAAGGGTACGATAAAAACGACCCTAAGACCTATGTATCCACAATGGGATGTAGAACTTACAATGGGTTTGATATCAATGGGCTAGGTTATTTAAAAGACGGACGTGGAAATATCGCACCAGTAACCATTATCATGCCTACACTAGCTATGGAAGCTAATAAAGACATAGATAAGTTTATGGAACTATTGGACACTAAAATCCACGAGGCTAGAGATATGTTAATTGAGCGTTATCGCTGGATATGCCAACAAAACCCATCATCAGCTAAATTCATGTATGAAAATGGCTTAATGGCTGGATACGATGGTAAAACAGTTGAAAGTGCTATGAAACATGGAACTCTAGTTATAGGGCAATTAGGTCTAGCAGAAACATTACAAATCTTAATTGGTAAAGACCATACTACCAAAGAGGGTATGGAATTAGCAAAACGTATTGAAACTCTATTCAATAAAAGATGTAAAGAGTTCAAGCAAAACCTTAAATTAAACTTTGGTGTATATTATACTCCAGCAGAGAACTTATGTCACACAGCAATGAAGAAATTCAGAGCTAAGTATGGTAATATCCAAAATGTTAGTGATAGAGACTTCTTTACTAACAGTATCCACGTACCAGTGTGGAAGAAAGTATCGCCATTTGAAAAGATAGATATAGAGGCTGAATTAACTGGCTATTCTAACGCAGGATGTATTACATATGTTGAGTTAGATAGTGGAGCTCAAAACAACCTAGAAGCACTTGAGCAATTAGTTAATTACGCCATGGATAAAGATATACCTTATTTTGCTATCAATGTACCAAGCGACACTTGTTTAGAGTGTGGATATACAGATGAGTTTAATAATGCTTGTCCTGTATGTGGTAGTGAAGATATCCAACAATTACGTAGGGTAACAGGTTATTTAACTGGCGATTACAAAACTGCCTTTAACAAAGGAAAACAACAAGAAGCTGATATGAGATATAAACATAGTAAGCAGTTGAAAGGCTGGAAACATGAAGATTAGATTAGCTGCCCCACTACAAGTAGCAAGTATCGTTGATGGTAAGGGAATGCGCATGGTAGTATGGAACCAGGGTTGCCATATTGGGTGTCCTGGATGCCACAATCCAGAAACGCAAGATGTATGTGGAGGTCAACTAGTTAACCTAAAAGACATCAAAAAAGAAATATTAAAAAATGCCAAATATCATCAAGGTATTACGCTAAGTGGCGGAGATCCTTTTTTACAGCCAGAGGCTAATATAGAACTTGCTAAATATGCCCATTCACTAGGTTTAGATGTGTGGGCTTATTGTGGCAGAACTTTTGAACAATTGAAGGCCGATGAACGCACTCTTGCTTTATTAAAAGAGTGTGATGTGCTAATAGACGGTCCATTTGTAATGGGACTACGAGATATTACATTACCGTTTCGTGGTTCTTTAAACCAACGCATTATAGATGTTCCAGGAAGCCTATGGCTAAATAGAATAATCTTGTATGAATAATTTAATAAATATATTAAAAATAATTTTTCCAGCCCTAATGGTTGCGGGAGCACTTGGAAGTTTTGTATTAAATATTATTGTTAGTCATCAAAACTGGCCAGTGTCTCTACAATGGATAGGAGCTGCGCTATTATACACAGCATTGTTGTTTAGAAATCAATAAAAAAGATTGTTAAGAGAAACTTGACAATCTCTTGTTTTTTGTGCTATAATAGTTATATAAAATAGGAGGAATAATATGTTGTATTGTATTATGGCTGACGGTGAAGGTAAACGCTGGAACAACTATTTAGGCGTGCCCAAGCATTTGGTTGAGTTTAATGGCGAAACTTTGATAGGCAGAACAGTCCGTTTGTTAAAGGAAAAAGGTATTAACGACATTGTCATTACAAGTTCAGATGACAGATATAATTATGCCAAACGCGTTCCTCAAACTATTAAGGAATGTGAAATTGACAGGTTTGAAGAAACGGTTGTTGAAGGTCCTGTTTGTTATTTATACGGCGATGTATTTTATACTCAAGATGCCATAAATACAATAACATCAAC
>JAEIGA010000923.1_pt1 | contig 43923 bp, 50 predicted proteins | sample 9270691 | NCBI WGS metagenome assembly JAEIGA01 (sample SAMN17057246, study PRJNA624740) | gut metagenome | biome: biome; isolation source: fecal sample | host: Bos grunniens | place: China: Xizang | collected 2019
CTTCTTCTCAAAGCGGTCGAGCTGGTCAAAGTAGGTAAACACAACCTTGACCTCATCCTCGGTCATATCACACTTCTCGGCAATCTCCTTGGTGGTCAGGTGCTTGTCCCGGATAACACGGGTGTATTCCATTTGGAAGCGAGTCTTGATGGCGAACAGATTATGCTTGGTGAGATCGTCATCATCCTGCGTGTCAATCTCCTCCTTCGACCAAAGCGAGAAGCCAAGCCCATAGCGGAGTGCGATTGCCTTGACGAATGCTCTCGCCATTGCCTTGAATACCACGTTTTGATTCAGCGAGTTGTCCTTCACGGGATTGATGCCGTTGAGCAACGGATAACTGTAGATGAAGTGGTCATCGTCCACCGTCACCTCGATGCGTACCTCATAGCAACGATTGATGTTGCCCGACTTGTCGGTGAAGGTCTGCTCCGACATAAACAAGCTGCTTCCGTTCTCGTTGTACACGGGAGTAAAGAAGACTCTCTCGGCCCCGTGTTCATGCAGAAGGTCTACCACTGTTGCCCAAGGCAGATAATCCGCACCATCTCTCTGTTTGACATAGGGTGCTACGTTTACATTTCTCAACTCATTAAAGCTCTTAATCATGATTTAATCCTCCGTATCAGTTATAAAGTTCATCTCTGCAACACTCGCAGAGTTCAAGTCCGTCTACCTCAAAGACCTCTTCAAGAGGGTCTTCACAATAGGGATCGCATCGGTCGCAGTAGTGGACTTCAACGTGCCTACGGGAGCAAGCCTCGCCCAAGCACGGATATCCGGGTACTGCACAATCACAGCAATGATTCTCAATCTTTTTTGCCATTTTTCACCTCCATAATTATCCTGTGGAGTTCAAGGACTTGATTTTCCGCACTATCGAGTTCTGCATTAAGCCTCCTGTTATCTTCTTCGAGCCTTTTGATATCATGCTCCTTCAGCATGATGTCCAGTTCAAGATTCTTAATCTTCTCTGCAACTGCATCCAAGATGATGCCAAGATTCTTCTCATCCATTAGAAAGTACCTCCGTTCATTCTTTCATAGATTCGCTTCATGGCGTAGGATGTTGCTTGAGCAATGCCGATTGCCCCGTCATGGATGATATGTCCGTGTCCCCTTGCCAACTCCTGCTTGGAGTTATCGGTGACTTTGAAGAACCTTACTACCACGACATTGTCAAGGTACTCAATCTCATGCGTGTAGGTTTCGGTTACCTCGTCTTCAATAACATCGAACATTCCTACAAGGTAGTCCGTTCTCGACTCTGTGGCACAGCCATCAAACTGAATTCTGTAGACATAGCATTCATTGGCATCGCTGTACAGAATGTCAACAATCTCGCCTTCCTTGCCTGCGTTTCTGCCAAGACCTTTATGACGGATGCTTTCGTGAATGTCATCAAACTGTCTAACACGGACTCTGCTTCCAATCTTAAAATCCATTATCCTTTTACCTCCAAGATAAATTTCCATGCCTCGCATAGCGAGTCAAATTCATAGTCGCTTCCGTGGAATGTTACAATGTGTACTCCACTTTTTGATCTCAAGTAAAACATTCTTACTTCCTTCCTTTCTTTGAGAGGAGAACCTGCACAGCAGCCTTTTCTACCTCTTTCATTCGTCTGTTCTTCTCATCGGATGTCAGGTCGGGGATGTGGACTCGCACCACGGCATCTCCGTAGTCGAATACCCTGACCTCTTTGTAGGTGTCTTTCATTCTTACCTCCGATAAATTTCTACCCTTTAGGATATGCAGGATATCCGTTTCGGTTACAGTAGATTTATAATCTACTTACTTGGCAAAAAAAATTGCCTCTTTGTCCCTTGCGTTTATCTTCAGCAACTTGCAAAGGATGCTCATCTCGGATGCCTTAAACTCACTGTTGTTGTTAACTTTGAGCGAAAAGCCATATGCAGTAATACCAAGTTGCTCGGCAATAAAACTCTTTTTATAGCCGGACTTCTCAATGTACTGCTCCAGTAATGCCGTATTCGTCATGTTATGCCCTCCTTTCCGTCAAATTTTGAAGTAGATTCAAAATCTACTGCACATAGAATAACACAGTTCGACACTCTTGTCAAGTATTTTTGGTAAATTTCTCAAAAAAAGTTGACAATTAGTCTACTTCGTGCTAAAATAGACTCAAGGAGGTGATTAAATGTCTACCGTGGGCAATAGGATTCTTCAACGAAGAAAAGAGTTAGACCTAACACAAGAAGAGCTTGCGAAGAGAATGGGATACAAGTCAAAATCCACAATAAATAAAATAGAGATGGGCATCAATGACATTCCACAAAGCAAGATAGCAAAGTTCGCAGAAGTGTTAGCCACCACCCCTTCCTACCTTATGGGATGGGATGAGGAAGAAAATTCCCCCGAAGAGCCACAACTCACCGAGGGAGAAAAGAAATTGATTGAATTATTTAGGCTTGTCCCCGAAGACAAGCAACAGATGGTTCTTCAAATGATTGAAGTTGCTCTAAAAACGAAGTAATGATACTGACAGCCGTAATGATGGCTTCTTCCTGATTATCGTTTTCACGGATGAGTTCAATTAGTTTTAATTCATTGTCTGTCATAGTAACAACTCCTTCGCATTTAGTAGCATGGGAACAACTGTTCCTATATTTAGCTTAACCTATTATAACAGAATAGTCAAACAATTTTTGTCGAATTATGCGTAGTAAATTATGGAAGGATGTGATACCATGTATCGTAATTACATAGAGGAATATGGAATAAGACCCGAAGAAGTCCTCGACTACCTTCGTAAATCAAGAGCGGACGATCCTCTGCTATCCGTAGAAGAGGTTCTCGCAAAGCACGAACAGATACTGGACGAATGGGCAGAGAGGAATCTCGGAGCGAAAGTCCCCGAAGAGAATAAGTATAGAGAGGTAGTGTCCGGGGAAACAATCGCAGACAGACCCGAAGTGCAAAAGGTCTTGAAGATGATTGAGTCACCAAAAATCAAAGCCATCCTTATCGTAGAGGTCCAAAGACTATCCCGTGGTGACCTTGAGGATGCAGGTAGGCTGATAAAGCTGCTCCGCTACACCAATACCCTTGTCATCACTCCGCAGAAAATATATGACCTCCGAGACGAGTATGACCGAGATGCATTTGAAAGGGAGTTAAAACGAGGTAACGAATACCTTGAATATCAAAAGAAAATCATGAATCGTGGGAAACAGTTGTCGGTCAGCCAAGGAAACTATGTCGGATCGAGGCCCCCGTATGGATATGATAAGATTTGGGTAACCGAGGGTAAACGCAAATGCCCCACACTCGCCATCAACGAAGAGCAGGCGAATGTCGTGCGAATGATATTCGATATGTACGTCAACCAAGACATGGGCAGACCGAGCATCTGCTACCGCCTTGACGAGTTAGGCATCAAGCCACCGATGGGCGAGAGATGGTCTCCATTTGCACTCAAAGACCTTTTGGAAAACGTGCATTATCTCGGCAAGGTTAAATGGAATTGGAGAAAGACGGTCACAATCGTAGAAGACGGAGAAATCATCAAGACAGCTCCAAAGTCCAAGATAGGCGAGTACCTCATCTATGAAGGAAAGCACCCTGCCATCATCTCCGAGGAGCTGTTCAATGCCGCCCTTGAGAAGCAAGGCAGAAACCACAGAGCGAAGCCAACGACAAAGATCAGGAACCCCCTCGCAGGCCTTGTGTACTGTCGATGCGGAAGAGCGATGTCATATAGGACATACAAGTCTCGCAATAATGTACCAAGATTGGTTTGCGATGACCAAGTGCATTGCCATACTGGGTCATGTACCTTTGACGAGATCATGAACCGTGTGGTCGATGTGCTGAAGCAATGTATTGCCGACTTTGAGATGCGTATCAAGAATAATGACGGGAATGCCATGAAGCTGCATGAGAAACTGTTAAAGCAACTGGAAAAGAAGATGCAAGACCTTGAGGCAAAGGAGCTTGCCCAGTGGGAGGCACAATCCCATCCCGATCCTGCGCAAAGAATGCCTCCGCACATATTCACCATGCTGAACGAAAAACTCCTCAAGGAAAAAGAGGAAGTAAAAGAGGCTATGTGCAATGCCCGAAAGTCCATGCCAAATCCCATCAACTATGAGGAGGAAATCGAAAGATTCCGTGAAGCATTGGATGCACTTCACGATCCCAATGTGGATGTCCAAAGAAAAAACAGACTCCTCAAAGCCTGCATTGAAAGAATTGATTACCACCGAGAAGCACCGCAAAGAATCACAAAACCAAACAAACAAAAAGGGAAAAGAATCACTGTTGACGGGAAGCGAGTTTATGTCCCCATCCCCGACCCACAGACCGAAAGATGGACAAGTCCACCGATTGAAATTGACGTCAAACTGAAAGTGTGATTTTTTGTACCTTATCATATCCATCATTGATGTTCCTATTCGTTACCACATCGATGATGGATATCATAGTGCCACCATGAAAATAGGGCATCCGCAAGGATGCCCCTTTCTTTATTCCTTCACTATGAACGCATCGAATCCTACCGCCTTAATCTTCTTCTGCATAGCCTCTGCGTTCGCCTTAACCAAGTACGCACCCACCTGCACACGATATAGAGTACCGCTCTCGCCTTGATAGGCTTTGCCTACGCTCTTTAAGATGCCCTTGGCTATTGCTACCCCCATCGCCTTCCTCTTGCCCTCTGTGGCCAAGATTTGGCGGTCTGTGGCATTGTCCACGAAGGCGCACTCAATAATCACCGCAGGACATGAGGTCTCACGGATGAATCCATAGTAGTCTTTCCCTGCTGAATTCTTGCGTACCTTCGCCCCTCTTGAGTTCTGCCCTGCCTTAACTATCTCGGCAAGCACGTTCTCGGCAAGCACCTTGGACTTCCCACCGCCATAGTGGTAGAACACCTCTGCCCCATCTCCACCGCCTGCGTTGTTGTGGATGTCCACCGCCAAGTCCGGGGCGAACGCATTGCACTCCCTGATCTCCTCGCTCAACGGGTCGTTCTCGTCTTTGGTACGGCTCATCATCACCTCTACCCCATGCCTCTCAAGCACATCTCTGCAAGCAAGGGCGATGGATAGGTTCAAGTCCTTTTCTTTGATGCCATCGGATACGGCACCGGGGTCACTTCCCCCATGCCCTACGCCAATGAATACCTTTGCCATCACACATCACCTCCGTTTAATTTATTAAGAACGGGCTGTACCACACCGTTCCATGATGCGGATATGCCTGCCGCCAATGCCCCAATGAGCAAGCTGCCAATAATGCTCTTGAGTGCGTGAGGGTCAAACACATCCACGCCTGCCATCTGTGTGCTGATGGTGGCCACAATGTAGGCAATACTCGATTGCCAAAAGGTCTTTGCTGCTCGGATCGTAACATCCTTTGCCATAACACCACTCCTTATATGTAGTAGAAAAGGGCATCCCACGCAGGATGTCCTTTTCATGATTTTTATCGGGTGTGTGTTATGCGGTTGTAGGGACCTCAATGGATACCTGATCCCCATCTTCGGTAAGAAAGGGAGTGACATCGCCATACTTGTCTCCGAGCTTGAGGTAGGTCTTCTCTTCCATAAATCTCAAATACTCACGGAGGTAGTGGCTCTTCGCCTTGAGTTGTCTTGCCTCCACAGTGTTGTATGCCTTCGCACCCGTGTTGTAGCCGAGTGCCATACGGAACAGCAGAATGATGAGCTTGAAGATGGTGTACATCACACGGGAGAAGCTGGCATCCGTAGTCAATGTCATGACCACCGATACTGTCACAAGACCCGTAAAGGCACACGACAGAAGCATTCGCCAAGAGAACATCTTCTGCTTCAAGTATCCATCGCCACCGATGGGGACACCGCCGCGGGACTTGTCAAAGGCATCGTCATACAGAAGCACAGTGTCATTGAGTTCGATAGGCTCCAGTTTGAGGTAATCAAAGATGAGGAAAGCCTTCTTCTTGCCGAAAGTCTTGATGATCGCATCACGGGTCATCGTCTTCCCCACCTCTACCACCTCTTCATGAGTCATCTTCAGCCTACGCAGACGGGACTCCGTAGCCTGCTTGAGTTCAAGGTCGGTCTGCCATTCACAGAAAATAGCCATGAGCATCGTGCCGACCTCGTTGACTTTGTCAATGAGGACAGCCAACTCATCCCTCGCTGCGGTGTATTCGGAATCGAGTTTGCCCCCGTCAGCACCCACTCGCATCATAAGGGACTCACCAACGATGAACAGAGCCACCGTGACAATACCCTCCGAGACGAATTTAAGGGTGAATTGGGGCGCACCGAAGTCCGTCCACACAGTACCGATAAGGAAGATGGGCAACAGCAGGCAGATAAACAGTGCCATGTTGGTGCCAAAGAGATGGGCAATGCCCTTGGTCGTGCTGTTGTACTTGGATTGGAAGTCGCTGAATTTATCCTTCTTTTCCTCAATCCGCTCCAGTTCGTTCATCCTTTTCACGTTCCTTTCCGAATCGATGCTCGCCTATAAAGGTAAGCAGAGTACCGATTCCACATCCGATAAGACCCATCCAAAAGATCATGGTCATATCGTACAAGAATTTGGCAATGTACATCAGCACATAGGAGATAATGAGCAGGACAAGCCAAATCAGCATGGGAGGTGCATGGCGTAGGTTCAGCCGTTCCTTGATGAAGTCGAAAATCGTTCTTCGGAATACGACAGCCACCACAATCAGGGCAAGGATGGCCCCTGCCCCAATCGAATGGCTCACACCATGCGACACTGTCCAAAGGGGATACCGCTCACAGATTGCCCATATAGGGAGCAGGCAAGAGATGAATATCCCCGTGAGTTTGAATACCCAGTATAAGGTCTTACGCTTCTTCTCCGACATCTTCCTTCACCTCCGTTTTATCTGCGGCTTCAAGGGCATCGACAGCAGCACGGTGGCGTGAGTAAAGCTCGTCCTTCTTGGAGTTGGGGATATTGGCAAGGACAAGGAGTTCTGCCAGTTCGTTGGAAAACTCAAGGTTTGCAGACTTGGAAGTCTCCAAGTGCTTGTTTACCTTATCAAGCATGGCTGCCATGTTGCGCTTCTCTTCCTCGTTGGCACGAATCTCCGCAAGCATCTTCTCCATCTCTGCCTTGTAGCCGTTGAGTGTGTCCGTCATGCCTGCCATGCCACTGACAGTATTGGCAATGGCGTTGGCACTGTTCTGTGCTACCGACACCGTGTTGTTATTCATCGTGGCAATGGACTTGTTCAATTCAATGTGCTTGCGTACCTGATAGAATACAGTGAGAATCATCGTCAAGATGACCGAGAATTCCTCAAGATGCTCCGTGAGGTAGTTGACAATCTTGTCCGTGGTCAACTCTGCCTCAATCTCTGCCTCTGTCTTTTCATCCTCGGTGGGAGTCTCCGCAGGAGGATTCTCCACGGGAGGCTCGTCAAGGGTAGCATCACCCTCCACCACCTCTGCCTCTGTCGCAAAGGCAACAACGGACATCATGCATACAAGCATGACACACAGCACAATAGCAAGAATCTTTTTCATTGGTTTCTTTCTCCTTTACTTAATTAAAAAGTTTAGCGAATTGGTGTCGAAAATCTTGGATAGTTCCTCGACCTCTTGCCGAAGGGTATCGCACAGCGACTCTGCCTCGTCAACTCGGCAACGAAGCTCCATGAATTCCACGGCGGTCGGATGGGGCGGCTCGATACGCCCACCCCTCACAGCCACCTTCTCCAGTTCAAAGACTCTTCCGTCCTCGCCCGTAAAAGTGGCAGGGTAATTGCCATCGCACCCGTTGAAGAGCAGAGGCATGATGTCCTCCTTGCCCTCGGCAATGGGCAACTCGGTCGTGCCAATCTTCAGCACTCCCGTCTTGTCACATGAGATTCGCTTCGGATCGCCTCCGTGAATCAAGCCCTTCATGTTTTTGAAAAGTGTTAGTTTCATAGTATCTCCTTTGTGCAAAAGAAAATTACAATATGGTATATAGCCAGTAAGCCATATGCCACAAGCGGAATATAGGCTACCCAAGCGGCCTTGGGGACCTTGCGTATGCAAACACCCATCACCGCCAAAAGACCGCCCACAGCGAAGATTTTGACCGCCCACGCCATGTTGTTGTTGAACAGCCACCGCCCTATGGGATTGGCTTCGGCTTCAATACCGTAGAGCTTCACCCAATAGGAAGTGAAAAGATAGTCAACAATGTTGAGTAAATAAGCCGTTACTAATGGTTTCATATAGACCTACCTATCATACACAATGTCTGGTGGCTGTCAGTAATGCTGTATTATCATCTCCTATGACGATGCTATACCAATTTTGAGCAGAGCTTGAATAGTAAACATTTTTCAATTTGTCACATCCGCTGAATGCACCATCGGATATCCGTTTGCAACTATATGGGATTGCTACGCTCTCAAGGTTCGTGCAGCCACTAAACGCATTACTTGGTATTGCCACAATACCATGAGCGATTATTATGCTCTTAAGGTTCGTGCAACCACTGAATGCACTCCCACCGATGAGGGTTGAATATTTTGAGAAGGTTATGCTCACAAGACTTGTGCAGCCGCTGAATGCATTTGCGCCTATATGTTTGACTTTAATGCCATCAATCTCGTCTGCAATAATTATATCTGTGTCGGTTGCCGTTCCCATCCCCGTGCAAATGTAATACGTTCCGTCATTTGAAAGAGTGTATTCCAATCCTTCGGTTGGTTTGTTTACGGCTAACTTCTTAAAGCATTTACCTCCACTTGATGCAACTGCGCCACCGACATTTAGTTTAGCAATCTTTTTAGCCATTCTGTTCGATCTCCTCTACCACATATAGAGTATTGGTTTCAAGCATATAGGAGGAGTATGTAGTTTCTCCCACATACTTGTATACAGAGCCGACATCTGCCGTTTCAAGCAGAGCCATCATTTCCTCTTTACTTGCGACCTCCATAGGCATTCCGGTAGACTCAACGGCGCTATTGGCATCATAGTTAGCAAGAGCGGTGGTATCTTTACCACCATAGGCACTTCCATATTCATAGTACCATTCGCAATATTGGGGAATTCCGTGCAAAGCCTTAACCATCAATTCGCCCATAGACTCAATTGCCTTCGATTCTGCTCGGTATGTTACGGCTGTGGTAACATACGCTCGCTCACCTTCATAGTTATGCATGGAACATTGTGTTGCGGTTAATGTACCATCCACAGTAATTCCATTAAGTGCAGACAGAAGATTGGACAAATCAAAGAAGATAGGGACAACAGGGTTGAAAAGCATGGTTTCATCAAGTGAGCCACCAACAGCAAAACGATATTCACCCGTAATTGGTACAAGATAGAAGTCGGCAAGATTTGTAATTTGGATTGCCTCGCCAGACCAAATGCCTTCCATTGTACCCACAAACGGAATGTTTTTGGGGTCAGTATTGCCTGTTCTGTACTTGTATCGCATAGTCACGGGAATACCTTGAATTGTACCCGTGTATTCGCCATCACTCCAAGTGTCACTTGGGAAGTTTTCAGCAATGAAATCACTTCCAGTTTCGCCACCGCTCCCCGTCTGCTCCGCCACCTCCACCACCACATCGCTCTCCATCTTCATGCCTGCGCATTTGAGCGTAGCGGTCTGTCCTGCTTCGGGGGATGCTATAACAGAGCCGTTATATTTAATTTCCGTTGCCATTAGACCACCTCCACTTCGCCCGTGTAGGTTGCGGCAGGCGTACCCGTGGGAATTTCAGCAAGCACCGCAGTAACGATTTCCGCTTTATCTTCTTCGGTTAGGATGTAGTCCTTGCCATCCTCGCCCTTGATACCCTGCGCACCCGAAAGGTCGGTCATAAAGTAGTATCCGTCCTCCCCTTTGATAAAGAGCTTCGCATTGTCCTCGTCCTCCACGTTGCCCGTGTTGATAAGCACAAATCCATAAAGGGGAACGTCATCACTGGCAAAGCCTGCGCCCATCTGCTCGACACTGGCATAGGTCTTGCTGATGATGAAGCCTTGTCCAACGGGACCTCTCTCGCCCTGAATGCCCTGCTCACCTCGGTCACCCTTCTCACCCTTGAGGTCTTGGGACGAAGTACCGCTTGCAGAGGTTATCGTCAAGACAGTTCCGTTCCATGAGTGCGTGACAGATGTGCCATCGAAATCACCTGCGGACACCTTTCTCTCAAGCGTAGCAATCATGTCGCTTGCTATTTGATATGCATCGTTTGACTTATCAACCGCATCAACCATCGCACTGTTTCTCACAGCATCTGCATTGGCTCGGTCAGCCTCCGCATCAACTCTCGCAGACTCGGCATCGGCTCTTGCTTTCTCGGCGGCCGCTCTCTCGGCTTCTCTTGCAATCATGTTGTCAACAGCACTTCTATCTTCATCTGTGATGTTGATATCATCGCTGTTTACGACTCTTCCGCTGACCACCATCGAGAATCTCGGACCTGTGATTTTCTGTCCTTCAGCATCGAACAGAGTCACTTGGCAATCGTGAATTCCCTCAACGATTGCGGTGTTCTCATTCAGCGCAAAGTCGTACTTGATGGTCGTGTTGTTTTCGATGATGCAGAAAGCCTCAAGGTATGTGCCTGTCGGTCTCTTTATAGATACCATAGCCAAGCACCCGTCTGCGATAGTGTATGGTGTTCCTGCGTTAGTCAAACTGATGCACCACACTCTCCCGGTATCACCAAGAGTTACAGGGATGGATACCTGCGATTGAGTGCTATGGATATCCAAAGAAAATCTATAGGTAGAATAAATCATGTATAGTTCCTCCCGTACAAGTTACTTAAATAATATCATGTGTGGGGGAGTGTTCTAAACACCCCCCACTGGTTTTTTTAGTGCCAAGGGGCTTCCCAAATGGTGCTTGCGCTCCATCCATTAAGATAGTACAAGACATCCTTTTGGTGATAAGTGATGGGAAGCGAGTTGATGACATCAAGCACCTCTCTCTTCACAGAGCCGCTATCCGTTTTACCATCGCCATTGAGGTCAACACCCTTGCACTTGCTTCTCTGCTTGGAGTAGTCGTAGTACACCTCGATATCGATGCCCGAAGGCTCGACATCGCTGTAATACTTGGTGACCGCCTCCTCGGAGAGATCAAAGTCGGGATACTTCTGCTTGAATGCCCAATACTGGACCTTCGCCTCTGCTCCCTCCTCCGTTCTGCCGCCGTAGTTGACAAGCATATTGACAGCCTCATAGTCGGTGACCATGCCTGCCTCATACTCATCACGAAGATGGCTTGCAAAGCTACTGTTGAAGTCAGCCTCTGCCTCATCTCGATCCTTGCCGTTTGCCATGGCGGTCTTGATGATGTCCTCCTTGACCACTTGTGCCGATGCCTGATCTCTGCCGACAAGGGCTGTGTAGTAGTCCTCCATCTTGAAGATGCTTGTAGCCTTGTTGGAATCAGCCGTGGATGCCGTAGTACCCTCGCCCTTCTTGAGTGCGTTGATTTCTGCATTGATTGCCGCCACGACATCGTCCTGCTTGAAGTTGCCCTCGGAGATAATCTCACGGGCGATCCGAGTATACTCGGCAATGTTGCCATTGTATCTCGCCACAGCCGCATCATGGATGCGAGAGTCGTTCTCCCGGAGAGCCGTGCGGATGGCAGAGGTGATTGCCTTGTCATCCTTGAATCTGCCCTTGACTCTCTCAATCTGTGCCGTGTCACCCTTGAGCATAGCCTCATAGAGCTGCTGTCCGTCCGTCTTGGCTTTGCCCGTAACCGCTTCTGCAAGAGCATTCTTGATGCCCATGCCCGTGGTCTTCTCGCCATTGACGAGGGAGTTCACGGTGTTGTACATCGCTCTTGCATCTCTCATGATGTTCTTCACGGGCAGACCGAATACGGATGCAATCGCACCTGCGAAGTCCTCGACCTTTCTGTACACAGTGCGGTTGTCGCTGCCAAGGTTTTTCCAAGCCTTGATGATGTCCGTTACGACCGCCATGTCACTTCTCTCCACGTCATAGCCCTGAACAATGGACACGATGTCCTTCACAAAGGGGATGAGGGTGAGAGGATTGAAACTGTCGAGCAGCTCCTCGGTAAGAGTACCGATGTACTTCTCGGTGTAGGTCTTGTCCTCGTCATCATCTCTGCCTGCGTAAACGAAGGATACAAGGATGGAGTTGAGGATCATCGAAGCAGCCACAGCACCGATTGCCTTGCGAGCATATCTCTTGTTGCCTCTCTTGCCCTGCATGAGTGCATCCTCAATCATGTTGAGGGATGTCGTAGGCTCTGCCATGAATGCCGTAGCCATCTTCATGCCCGTGTCCTTTGACCTCATGTTTGCCGATCTCGACAGTACCGAGTCATACACTTGAGTCTTGGTTACCACCTCGGTGAATCTCTCACCGACAGCCTTGAGGAATGCATCGGAGTTAGGAGCGAGGTGCTTGTAGGTATGCAAGGTCTCTCTCTTGACCGCATTCCAAATAACGCACCATGCATACTCGTCTGCGAGTGCAGGGGCCTTGGATGCGATGTCATCAACCTTGTCCATCAAGGTCTTCTCATCCTTAATCCACTCCACCGTACTCTGTCCCATGCCCGTGTCGAAGTAGCCCATCTCCTTGATGACAGCCACGGGAGCATACTTCTTTACCTCTGCCCAAAGTTCGCTGTGCTTGCCCTTGGTAGGCTTGCCAACGAAGTATTTGGTGTCCACAAGAGCCGTTGCTCTTGCGATTGCCGAGGGCTGCTGAATCACAACGGATGCCGATGCAAATACCGCAGACTTCTTGAAGAGTCCCGTCATCTTGTTGATGATACCTGCGGTGGGGTCTACCCTCGCACCGCCGTTGAGGTCCTTGAGGAGCTGCTCAATGTACTGAACCGATGCATTGCCGTGAGCATCAATCAACTTGCCGTTTACGGAAACGGGTGCGAAGTTGCCTACACCGGGTGCTTTGTAGTTGAATACTCGGTAGAAGTCCTCAAGGGGAAGAGTGAATGCATGGTACATAGACATCTCGTTGACATGGTCTGCCCACACATCCATGAAGGAAGTGAGAACAACAGTGTTCTTCGCACCATCTTTACGCTCTTTGGTAAAGCCCTTGTTCTTGATTTTGACATCGCCCTGCGCCTTTTCCTTGGCTACAGCCATATACGCATGGGAAACCTTGAGGGGGAAGTAGTTCTTCTTCTTGAACAACTTAATGTCGTACAACGCAAGGGATACCTCATTACCCTTCTCTCCCATCGTGGTGGAGAGATAATCCTGCATCGCATCCACGAAGTCCTTCTGCTCTTGAGTCAGTTTGCCGATGATGGATGCAAGTGTCTCCTCGGCAAGATTGTAAGATGTAGCATTTTCCAAGTTGTAGGTTACCTTGATACCCGTCTTTGTCTTTACGACCACCTCTTTCTTGGGATCGAACACGAATCCGTCTCCCGTAAGGTGTCCCTTGGAATGCTCGTCCTTCGCATATGCATACAAGGACATGATCTCGCCAAGGTCAAGCTCAAAGTTGTCTCCCGACTTGGAAGTGAAACCATACTTCTTGTTGAAGTCCCAAGAGCCGTAATTGTACTTCTTGCGCTGTTCTTTGGAGAATTCCTTCGCCTCGGTGATATCCACCGCCCAAGTATCCTCACCTGCTCTCACCGCATTGAACACTTTGCGGAAGTTTGCAGAGCCGATTCTCTCAAAGGCATACACGGGCTTGAGATTGTTCCAATCAAACTCCGAGAGTGCTTTCATGCCCTTGGATTGCTTGGGAGACTTCCTCTTCATATCCACCAATTCAGCGATAACTCCGTTGGCAATCGTGGAGATTTCCTCGCCCTTTGCCGCCTTGAATGCCTTGTTGGTGCTTCGGATCGTGGTCAGTACCATGCGGTACATATTGTACACTTCCTCAAGTTGAGAGAGGCTCATGTCACGCAAAGGCGTGTTGCCCACCTCCTTGATTACTCTTGCAATGGAGTTGGAGATGACCTCGTCATGGGAGTTGGCTACCACCGGGTCGGTGGAGTTCACGATGTCATCGTAGGCATCCTTCAATGCCTGCAGCTTGACATCCATCCTCTCGCCCATCTCTCGGATATTGTCTATCTTCCTTGAGATTTCACGAATGGCATCGGGACTCTTTGCTTTCATCAGGTCTGCCTCAAGTTTGGCGATTCTCTCTGCCGCACCCACGGTGTCCATGTTTACGGCGGCGAGTGCCTCGGCAACGGGCTTCTGCAATCCAATCGGAACGTGCTTCTCTTTGGTGTTCTTGAGGTACTGGTTCAACTCGTTCACGACATCCTTAATCTTGTGTCGCATCTCGGTCTTCCGTCTGCCCTCGACACCCTTCTTGCGAGACTCTTGATAGCGAGTCAGCAACTCTCGCTGTGTATTCGCCGCCTTTTCTCTGTACTTCGCAAGTGCCTCCTTGCCCTCTCGCTCTGCCTTCTTGTAAGCCATCTGCTTCTCTCTTTGAAGGACACCCTTCAAATCTGCTGTGGCCTCAAGGTTGAGGAGTTGTCGGTCATAGGTGTTGATGCGGTTTGCCGATTGATTTGCCTCAAACTGAAGTTGCTTGATAGCCTCGGTGTCTCGCTTGCCCTTCGCAAAGGAAAGCTCCTTGATCTGCGCCTTCACCTCTGCCAGTTTCGCCTGCTCCGACTCGATGAGAGCAATCTTGCTCTTGTACTCCTTGAGTTTGGCTCTCTCGATGTCGTTCTGTGCCACGCTCTCAAGAGCATCGGCAAGGAGGGAACGATTGGAAACGGAGTCGGTGTCTCGGTCGGAGTAGCGAATGTCAGGGTCGGATGTTGGGGTCTTGTTGGAGGTGAGTTTGGCTTGGTTGGAGTTAAAAATAACTATTTCATAGTTATCTCCAACGATTATTCCGTCATAACCAAGATGCTGAAGAACGGAGTTTGCATCTCCATCATTTAATACAGTAAATCTCAAGAAGTCATACCATCTTGATACGTTGCCTGACTCCAAGTATTTTTTTCTGTATTCGCTGCTTTCCTTGTAGGCATCTGTGGAAATGATATAGTCCTTCAAGTCTTGAGGTACACGCTCGCCGTTGCCAGTATACAACGGATTCTTAATGTCAAGGTAACATTTAAGCGTGTTCTTGGCACCAACTTCTCCACTCCAATAGTACGATGCTTTTTCATCGGAGAAGTAGAATCCCTTTCCCCAAACACTCGTCCCGGTTGTTGTCTTATGTTTCGTCTCATCAAACTCATAGAAAACATCATTCGGAGTGGAGTGATAGGCAACAAGCAAATTGCCATTCTTATCTCGGACTTTACTGTCCTTAAAGAATTCCTGCTGACCCTCGGAGAGAGTGTTTCCTACAGAGTCTCTGTCGGAGTACAACACTTGTCCCTCATGGAGAACGGAGTCCTTCATAGAGGAGGGGATGTCCATAGACCATACAAATCCGCTTGTCTTGCGAATTTCGGCTCTATCATATTCCGTACCGCTTACCTTATCGAAAGCTATCCAATAATTGTCATCGCTCTCATACTTTAAGTTTCTAATAGGTGCGCCTTGAGCCTTTAAGTCTTGCTCAACCACGTTTTGCCACTCGGTGAAACTTCGGTATTCCTCTTGCCTGTTTACATCATAGTATGTTGCGTTAGGCTCATAGGAAGGTAGTGCGGTCTTCCCAACCGTAGCTCCCCACTTCTTGCCGTACTTGCGAAGGAATTTGGGGATGTCCTGATCGTACTCGATTCGGTATCCCTCGGCATACTCATCCGACCATCTCTCGGATTGAACATCCGCAGGAGTCCAACCGATGGAATCATATCCTTCCTCTGCTGCCATACGGATAAGTCTCTTGAGGGCATATTCGTGGTAGGTAGTGCGGAAGGGGGCATCGGGGGCGATTTCTGTGTGACCATAACCCCTTAATTCAACCGTGCGGATTTCCTCCAGAGTCTTGATGAGTTCTTTCCTGAAGTCCAATGCATTTTCTTCCACGACGTTGGCATCACCATCGCACCACATTACATACACAAGTGGCTCTTCGGGATCGCCTCCAAAATGGGTGCGTTCAATAATCACGTCATAGATATTGAGCGACTTTGCATAAACATTGAGAACCGCAATATCTTCGTCAATTGTGGAGTCAAGACCCGTCATCATATTCCCGTCATAGAGCATCCGAATCATTGTTTGCAGGGTTTTGTAGTCTTTTGCGTTTCTTGATGTTTCTGTGTCTTCTCCCTCATAGCCGTGCTTCTGTCCTGCATTATGCCAATCGGATTGAATCTCCTCAATGAAGAGCATCTTCTTTCCGTCTTTGGTGGTGATGTCTTGGATACGGGCGTGAGCCAGTATGCCCTCGGCATCTTTGCCCCAATGTACTTTCATTGCATCGTTGCTATAGGAGGAGTTGGGCATCTTGAATACAAGTTCTCGGTAGTTTGTGCCACCATCAATCTTGTACTGTCCCCAACGGGTGCCACCCGACCCGTATTTCTCTTTGAGGTGATCGAGTAGTCTTTCTTTTGTTGAAAAGCCGCCACCCGTCATATCGGACTCATACAGTTCGGAATCTTCGTTCCACGAGTAAGTGTCAAGTATCTCGCCACCCCTCATAACATCCCAAGAGTCATCTCCATACCTTGAGGGTTCAAGTGTAATACTTTGTCCGCCTGCACCCATCTCCTCCTCAATCACAAGCTGGCTTCCTGCCACAAACTCTTGGAGTTCTTCCTTGGTCACAGACTTCTTGCCATCAAGGAACGCCTCAATGCCGCTCCACTTGATTTCCTCGTCCTTGACACCCTTGCCCTTGAGGTAGGATACCACACCGCCTGCTCCGATCTTTTCGGTCTTGATGTCATCAACCACCTTGCCCATGTAGGAGTAGAAGGTAGGCGCATAGGAATCTCTATCCGACAACTTCATATCCTTCTTGGACAACTTGATGCCATGCTCCTTGGCATAGGCAATGGTATCAGCCTTCTTGTGAGTCTTGAGGTATCCCTCAATCTCGCCCATAGCCAAATCCCATTTAGGCTCCTGCTTCTTGCGGTAGTTGTCACGGGACCGAATCTCGTCTTCCAAGATGGAGTCGAAATCTTCGGGGTAAATCTGCTTTACATCGCCTTGAGGAGCGGCCGCCTCCGTGATGCTGTCGTAGGTGTTGAAGTCCTCAAGCAGCTTGTAGTAGTTCTCATGGTCGGCAAACTCGCTGAATTTAGGAGTCAGCACAGCCGTGTAGGTCTGCCCATTGATGGTGATTGTGTGCTTGGATGCATCCGCACACCAATCAAGGTAAGCCTGTGCAGCCGCCCTTGCATCACCAAGTTCCTGCAATACCGCATTGAATTCAAAGCCTGCTGTAATCTTCGCCTTCTGATCCTTCGTGAGTGAGAAACTCTTCTTGTTGCCCTTGCTATCAATGAGGTATGCCACTCCAGTATTTTGGAAAGGGGTATAGTCCTTGTAATAGTCAGTTCCAACAAGGTGAGCAAAGATGGGATTCATACCACTGCTGTGATAAGGGATGACCATGCGGATGCGAGAGTCTCCCAACATCATGCGAATATGGTTATCGGAAATACCTACCGCAATCGTACCGACATTGGAGGAGTACCGAGGATCTTGCTGAAGTGCTACGGCATCCGCAAAGTTGATGGATTGCATATAGGACTTGCCACCCGTTGCCTTGAATCTGTCCTTGTCTGCAAAGATGAGTTCATACTCGCCCTTCGCATTCTTGGTAAGACCTGCATATTCCTTGCCAAGACTTCTGTCAATGTCCGGGATAAGGCTCATGTTAACCTTGATGCCCGTCATACCGAACAGTTTCGCAAGGGAAATCTCCTTGGTGTAGGTGTGCATGGGGAGCTTTCTTGCCGCAAGGTCAGCCACGATTTGGCAATAGTCAAACCAGTTCTCCACAATGAAGTCGGAGAAGGATTGCATTCTCGCACCACCGATGGCATACAGATACTCTCTCAAAGTGTCATAGCCCTTGGGGACTTTGCCGTACTGTGCCAACTCATGGTTGTAGGGATTGAAGTCCTGCACAATCTTCGGAGTATTGCTTCCGTATCGGCAAGCGATCAGGCTGTTGAGTTCCGAAGAAAGAGACTTGATATGCGTTCTGCCCGTAGGAGTGATAAGGTCCGCCACAGACAGATGCTTGCGAAGGGAGGGTACTTCACGGAGAAGCTGCTCCATCTTCTTGACAACAGTAGTTCTGCCGTAATGAAGCCCGTCTCTCTCATAGGCGGCATCCAGTTCCGTGGAAAGTGCATTCACCTCTGCATTGGAAAGGTCCTTGACAAAGGTCTCCTCGGCAAAGCCGAATGCCTTTGCATTGCCCTTGCCAACCATTTTGTCTACGATGCCATTCCATTCCTTGCAGATGGTCTGCGCCCATTCTTGGATGCGGATTCTGCGAGACTCAACGAAGCAACCAAGGCAAGCGGTTTCAAAGCCGTACTTACCAAGCACCTTGTTGATCTCTGCAATGGCAAGAGAGTCGATGGTAGCCTGATTGATGAGTCCCGATTGGCAAAGACGATTGATGACATTTTGGTATGCTACTCTCTTCTTGCAAACCATGGACAAGTCGATGTTCACGGGATAGTCACCATTGCTCACAATGGCAGACAGCACCGCCTTCCCATTCTTGAGGTCGGTGGTAAGTGTTGCCTTGTTGACAATGTCCTGCTGTTTGTACACATTGCCGAATCTCTTCACAAGTTCATGCTTGCCATCGATGATAGCAAGTGCCGCATCGATGTCGGCATCGGAGTATCCTTCAGCCTCAAGCGTTGCTCTCAAGGTCTCTCTGCCGCCCTCGTCATAGGTGCGGTCATTGAAAAGCAAATCTCCGTCTTTGGTCTTGCCCACAGTAAACTCGCCATTCTCGTTGACCTCAATCACCGAGCCATCACCAAGAGCCTCTCGGATCTCGGAATAATTCTCTCCTGCATCCACAAGAGCATCCGTGAACAGAGTCTTGAGGTTGGTAGCGGCATCAAGCATCTCGGCAACATATCTGCCCTCGATGGAGTCGGGGGAAAGCCCTGCATAGGCGGCCTTGATTTTTGCTACAAGGTCTGTGATGAAACTCTTGATTTTCTCCCACAGAGTCTTGTCCTTCGCCTTGAGTTCAGCCAGCTTCTGCATGATCTCGCCATCGGCAAGCATAGACTCGCAGGAATCTGCAATCACTTCCTCATAGGCGGTATCAAAGTCGATGTCTCTGCCGTTTCTCTTTGCCTTGGCAATTTGATTTCTCACAAGAGCATCCACCGAGATGCCCTTCTGTCCATACTGTTCAAGAAGGAAATCTGCAAATACCTTGAATTTAGCAGGAGACCACTCCCGGATAAAGTGAGTCAACTCATGGGATGCGGTAAAGAGAATCGTTCCCTCGCCCTTGAGACCTGCATGAAGGTCAATGTGGATGCTTCCATCCTTGGGGTCAAACCATCCGTTCGCACCCTTTCGCTTGCCGTTCTCTCCAACCTCCGACTCAAAGATGTGGAATTCCACACCGAGAGCCTCGGCAAGTCTCTCAAGACCCTTGAGGGATGCCTTCTGTCTTTGGGTCATGCCCTTGGTGGAGATGCCCTCCGCATAATGGACTTTTCCCTTTTTCGCACCCTTACTTGCATTTTTCTCGGAATTAATTGCACCTGTACTTGCAATCTTTTCCTGCTGTGCGGATACCTTGTACTTCATGTCCGTCTTGCCAAGGTCATAGGCAAGGCTTCTCTGTGTCTGCGACAGCTTTGCGGAGAAGCCGTTCTTGGACATCTCTTGCACGGGGAATCCGTACTCACCATAGCGGTATGCCTCACGGAAGCCGAGAACATACTCTTGAGCGGACAGACCCTCGCTCGGATCATAGCCCTTGACAAAGGCATTGGCGGTAGCGGCATTCAAATTCATGTCTGCGACATTCTCATAAATGAGTGCCTCCGCAGACGAGCCGTACTCCACGTCATTGGCATTGACAGTAGAGTCATCCTCAAGGCGAAGAATCATCTCGCCATCCTTGATGGATGCAATCTCCTTGATGGTAACCTCTGTGTCACCTATCTTTGCCTTGCCCGTCTCCGATGCCTCAAATTTGCCCTCTGTGGCGATTTGTTCCACGGGGGTATTCTCGGTCACGGAAGTGTCTTTCGCTTGCTGTGCAAAGCCCTGTGCCACAGCCGTGGCATCCAAGCCCGTTGCCTCGGCTACCCGTCTCACAAACTCCTCTTTGGAGAGCATTGCCGTAGGCTCGGAGGCGGTCTGCTGTGCCTCTGTAGGCTCTGCCACAGCCTTGCCTCGGCTCATCTCCTCTGCAAGAGTATGGAGGGATTCGTTGTACCCTTGGATTCTTTGGTTGACCGTGGAGTTTTGATTGATGATAACGTCTTGGAATACCGAGGAGATTACCTCGTTGCTCTCAAGAGCGGCAATCTGTCCCTTGGTGAAGTAACCGCCATCAACAGCCTTGCCGAGCCACTTCGATATCGTAGCGGCATCCTTTTCGGTCATTCCCTTTTCTACAAGGGCTTTGGCAATGTCGGTCTTGTTCTGCTCCGAGAGAGTCGCACCCACCTCGTTGAATAGTCTTCCGATGGTATAAGCACCCGTCTGCTCATTGACCTTGCCTGCAAGCTGATATGCCACGCTGTCGGCAGAGAATGTTTGACCAAGGCTGACGAGTCTGTCAACACTTTCCGTTCCCGTTTCCTTGAGTGCCTTGCCCTGCTGATAGGTGGATACCTCGCCCGAAATGGTAGGCGCTCCCTCAAGAACACCTGCTGTCAATGCACCGATAAGAGCGGAGTGCCAAATGTCTCCCCATTTGGGTGCTTCAAATTCTTCACCTGCAATAAGAGCCTTGAACGCAGGCTCAAGGACAGTTTGAATCGCTTCCTCCAAGCCCTCGGAAGCCATGTTGCCGCCGAGTTTGATGGCCGTTCTTGCAATGGCATTGTCGAATTTGGAGACCAAGTTTGTTACCGCCTTGCCAGTAACTTTTCCTCCGAGCTTGGAGATACCACCGAGTGCATACTGGAGTGCGGTCTCGGAGACACCGACAAGCATACCATAGCCTCTTGCTTGCCATTCGTTGTATCCAAGGTCAATCATTTGGTTGTAGCCGTTACCGACAGCAGATGCACCCATCATGGCCGTACCAAGCAGAGGCACACCCGTAATCGAGGACACAAGGATGGAAGGAGTCATGCCACCGATAGCCTGCGACACATCATGAACACCCTTGAGGATACCCTCGTTGTTCGATGCAATCATTTGGTCCATATACTGATTGGCAGAGTAGTCCGTTCCCGATTCCTTCCCGGTGAAAAAGTCTGCCAATCCCTTGAGACCCTGCACGGATGATTCCACCCCTGCGGTAAATCCAACGAGAGCCTCAAGGAAAGCATTGTCATCAAAATTCTTTGCCAACGCTCCTGCTTCTCTTTGGTCGAGTTCATCGTCAATGGACTTCAAATACTCGGATGCCTTGTCCTCGCCAAACTTTGCGAGGTAGTAGTTATAGATGCCGACCTCTGTATCGGTCATGTGTGCATATCGGAAATCTCCCAACAATCTGCTACCATTGACAGCACCCATTCGGAGTTCAAACTCATTATCACGGGAATAGGTGACGATATTACCGATGTCCTCGCCACCGATCCGATTGCCAAAGATAGTTATTGCACCTTCAGCATCCTTCATAGAGGGATTCTCAATGGATGCACCCTTTTGCGAATACTCCTTGTAGTCCGAAGCCCCCGTGATTTTCTGCTCGTCTTCAGCCTTTTTCTTGGCAGCTTCATACCAAGAATTGTACTCATCCTCGGTTTCCCATTGTGAGTAGTAGTCTACCGCACTCTTGAAAGAGTCAAGAACAGAGGAAGAATTTGTCCTGAAACTGTCAAGATTGGAGGAAAGGTTTTTGTAGGCATCCTCTTTGATATTGCCCTTGTTCTCATCAAGCCATCTGCTGATGGAGTTAGACCTTGAGTAAAGGTCTTTCCACGCCTCGTTCCTTTTGTTATAGATGGTAGATGCATTCCCCCATCCAACGGTGCCAATCTCTTCCTCGGCTGAACCGAGGAAGTTATTGACATCGGAAATGAATGTGTTGATGAAACTCTCGTTGACTTCGTGGTTGGAGGGGCCTAAAGTCTTATTGACTTCATATCTGCTTTGCACCCCACCAAGAGAGGATGACGTACCCTTGGATTCTTCCTCTTCTTGCTTTTTCTTTTTGTTGTATCTATCCATTACTCCCATGGATCATACCTCCTTTAAGCACCGAGCTGTTTTTGCAGTTTCTTTACATATGCTTTCGCATCACTCTTCGACATACCATCTGCAACCAAGGCATCAACGAGCTTGCCGAGTTTATAGGTGTTGCCATACTGGTCTTTAACAACGGCATTGTTGTCAACGCCCCACAGCCAGTTGACACCGCCATCATCGACCAATGTCCACGATCTCTTATTGAGCGAAACCTTTTCGGGGGTCTTGTTTTCCGCATACAATGCATCTGCCTGCGACTCCGTAATCACACCGCTTGCGGCAAGACCGTCAAGGTAATTGGCAAGGTCATCATTGTTGGAGAAGCTACTTGCTTTGCTTTGGATGGTGCCGCTTACACCGCCCGTATTCTTATTGTTGGTGTTGCCAGTGTTGCCAGTATTGCCTGTGCCACCGCTACCGCCATTGTTACTGGAATGGCTTCCCGAAGAGCCAGTATAAGAACCGCCCCCCGAAGAAACCTTTTTGCTGTCGTTGTACTGCGTTTTGCTGAATGCCATGGACTCGTTATACTGTCGCATTGCCTCGTCAAACTCCTTCTGCCACTGCGAGTCAGCAATGGCATCTCTGCCCTTTTGGTACTCAAACTGTTCGTTGTACTGCCTCACGCCCTCATTAAAGGTAGCCTCCCACTGCCTGTCCTCAATTCCGTCTCTGTAGTTGTTGTAGGCATATCCCCTATCATCCGAATACTTTCCGTACTCAAAGTCACGGTCATTGACATATTTGTCATATTCAAAATTGCGGTCATTGATAAACTGATTGTAATTAAAGTTGCGGTCATCAGCCCACTTGCCGTACTCAAAGTTACGGTCATCAGCCCACTTGCCATACTCAAAGTTGCGGTCATTCGTGTACTTGCTGTAGTCGAAGTTTCTCTCGCTGTCATAGCGACCCGTGAGGTAATCTCTCTCGTTCTGCCAATCGGAAACAGAGTCTCTGTATCTGCCGTAGTCTGTGTTCTCTCGGTCAGTGAGCATTCCGTACTGGTTGTAGAGGTCCTGCCCCTCTTGGTTGTAGCGGTCGTAGGCCATTTTATACAGTTCGGGGACAATGTCGTTCAGTTGCTGAAGGGATTGCTGATAGGCTTGGTTGCCAGCCGAGGCGGCATAGGAGTTGCCGTAGCCACCCGTCATGGCGGCCGCCTGCCCCATCGTGTCAGCCATGGCCATCTTGCCCTGCTGAATGTACTTGTCCTTGTATTGCTGATACAGAGCATCCCCGTTGAAATCGTAGGAGAATTTCTCTCGGTTGAGAATCCTGTTGATGGCATCGTCCAGTTGCGATTGCCACTTGGATTGATATTCGCCCGGCTTTTTCGCCGTATGTGCCTGAAGTGCTTGATTGGCCGCCTTTACCGTATCACTCTCCTGATAATCGCCATACTCGAAATCATCGTACTCAAAATCCTTGGGGGGAGTGTATGTCTTGTCATAGTTGAAGTCATCGTACTCAAAATCCTTGTACTCAAAGCCTGTTCCCACGGTGCCTGCCGTATTGGTTGCCGTATTGGTTGCCGTAGGGGTAGTCGGTGTGGAAAAAAGCCGCCTCTCATAATCGGCGTACCCTGCCCACGTCTTTTCACCGACAATGCCATCCACCGTGAGATTGTTTTTACTTTGATATTCCCTTGTATATTTGTCCGTCTCGTCTCCAAATATGCCATCGATGGCGAGGTTATACCCCTGCGCACGAAGGAATTTCTGCCACTTCTTGGTGTCTTCACCCTGCGATCCACGCTGAATCGTTGTGTAATTAGCCATTTGATTATTTCCTCCTATAAAAATGTGTTATGTCCAATAGTCGATATATCCATCGATCCATTTGACCGTGGACGATGTGGTCTGCTCTGCGGACGATATGATTTGAATCCAATCCACAAGAATATTGCCCGTCTTTTGGACGAGAATTCTCGCAACAGCACGACCGCCCGTAGCGCACATAGCATAGACGTTTCTGTCGGGTCTGTATGCCGATGGGATGGGGTCTGCATTGACTTGAATCGCACTTCCGCTATAGGTGAATGCACAGTTGAATGCGACATAAATGTGCTTCTCTCCTGCACACACTCTGTAGTAGCATCCCGTACCGCCCCATCGCCCTACGTTGGATTCCGAATCCGAAACATTACTTGACAGACCAAGGTTTATCCATGCCTCGCCTGCAAACCGAACGGGGCCTCGGAATTTTGCCGTGATATCCTCCGCAACATCAAAGGTGTTTTCCTCCTCGACATACTTGCCGATGCCAAGCGAGTTAATAGAGCCTGCTCGGTGCATATACACCTTGTCCGTTGGTATGTGGATCGCCACTTTATCATATTCCTTGAGAGAATCGATAGCACCGACCTCCACAACATATGACTTCGTTGGGAGCAAACTTCCTCCGAGAATCGCACCCGTATCGACTTCATCGCTTGCCGAGGTCTCTGTGAGAATGTCAACCCACGATGAATACGAGCCACCTTCGGCCTTGTATCGGTATCGAAGCAAGCAAAAGTTATTCTGCTTTCCATCGGAAATAACTTTGCTGTAGCTCCTTTTCGCTTTAATCCGTAGATACGTTCCGCTATCGATGAAGTTGCCACTCGCATCACATCTTGCACAGACGATTTCGCTGTCTCCGCTTGCAGGGAGGATTCTCGGATTTGCATAGGATAGATAGGTGACATTCTGTGTGTATGTCCGTGAAAATCCCCTTGAGTCGGTTACAGTACCCGTCACGGCAACAGTACCCTCGGAGGTAAGATATTCCGATGTGAAGGGAGACCCGTAGGTCTTGCCTGCCACACTCATCTTGTAGGACACGATGGATGCCCCGTACTTGCCCTCCCCATTCGTGAAGTTGGCGTCCACCTTCGTTCTGCCCTTGAGGAACAAAGTATTGAAGGGGGATGACAACGAGGACACGGGAGTCAAGGTCATGGTTGCTGTCGGCTGCGTGGCTGATATGTTGGGGATATATAGCGTGATCTCCTTGTATCCTGCCTCGCCAACCGCCTTGGTGTATCCCGAATCGGAGTAGGTGCGGAAGGTAAACCGAAGCACACCCTTTGTCGTGGTGGGTAACTTGTTGTAAATGATGGACAACTCGTCCTCGGAAAGAGTGACAGTAGCCGTTTTCTGCGAGGCTGATTGCTGACCGAGTGAAATGACCTTTACCTGCGTATATGTTCCGTTAAGATTGAGTGCTATAACGCAACGATTGTAATGGGCAGAGCTTTTCGGTGTGTACTTGTATGTCATCTTGCCATTGAAATACTTCGTAGCGCACACAAGAGAGTCTATGGTCGATGCTCTCGGAATGGTGTCGAGTGCCACGGTGCCGTTGACAGCCGTGGACGAGAGCGAGGTGTCGGGCATATTACCCGATGCAGAGATGCTGATGGACTTTGAGCCATCCGTGTTGTGGCTGACCGATACAGTTGCCTCAACCGCCTTGACCCAAGAGCCTCCCGTAATCGTCAGCACCTTGGTCGCACTGGTCTTCGACCCGTTGATGGTGATGGAGAATGTACCTTGACCATAGGTCTCATAGCCCGTGTTGTTCCGCTTGTAGTACAGAGCAGCCGTTACCGAGCTTTTGTTGTTGGCGATGTCAGCCGTAGATGACCACTCAATCTTCGCATCAATATATGAGTTACCCGTAGAGCCGTGTATCGTTCCCGATGCCATTATCCGTCACCTCCTACCCATTTGGTTACTACATCCCCGTTGGACATCACCGTGTCCACAAGACCGCCGATCTTATAACTCAAGGTGATCTCCACGTTGCGGATGTATAACTTATAGTCACTGATGTAGGCTACCTCTGTATCGTTTTGGTCGTAGAAGGAAAGCCTGTCCGATGTGAATCTTGCGTATTTGTTGAACACCTCAACGCCATCAATGCTGTTCCTCTGCCCAATCTCAAGGCCATACACGGGGACTCCGTCATCGCCCGTGTAAAGAAGCCCTGATCGGATGTGAGCATTGACCTCGGCAAGCGTGAAGTTGATGTTCTCTATGTCCGTAAAGAGTGCTTGCAGATTGGTAAAGAGCTGCTCGATGTCGGTGGAGCTTTGGCTGATTGCCTGCTCGGTCTGCTCTGCAAACGATCCGAAGTCGGATTCTACCACATACTTGCCCTCTAACCGAGTGTTGATTTCTTCGTAATACGCATTGACAATGTCTGCCGACTTAATGATAAGAGCCTTGATGGAATTGAATGTTGCCGTAGGGTCTGCCTTTCCAATCTCGCTCTGCACAATTGTCTTTTGCATAGATGCGATAACGGGTGTCGTGGACGAGCCGACATTGTTCAAAGCAAACTGGAGTTGGTCAACCAATTGGTGCAGATAACTTTTCAGGTACACCATTTGCTCTCGCTCCGACACATTCGGTATATTGGGATATCGCAGTTCAGTTGCCATCACGCATCACTCCCTTGCTCCACCGTCTTGCAGATGGAATATACCTTCGCATCGCCCACACCGACAATCTTGAGCCGCATATGGTCGCATCTCTTGGGGCGAACAGGAACAGCAAAACTACGCAACTCCTTGCCCGTCATGGAGAACAGATGCTCCCACTCACCGCTTGAGTCATACTCGGCATAGAAGGATACCACAGTACCCACTTCAAGCAGCATTCTCACGTCCATGCGAGAGATATACTTCTTATCCGGTGAATCCGTTCCGATCACTCCCGTGACCGCATACCATTTGACGGGGCGAGACTCTTTAGCACCCGTACCTCGCACCGTCTTGATTTGGTTGGTCGCATAGTCGATGTAGTACAAGTCTCCTCGGCAATTGCAGAAGCACGATGCCTGCGTGTCATCCTCTCTGTGCCACATTCCCTTGGTGGTGTCATACACGAACAAATGCCATTTCTCATTCGCATCCGACATGGAAACGTAGTATTTGTTGCGGAGCGTTCCTGCCACCGCATTGTAGTAGTTCTCCTCTCCGAATGCAGAGGATATCTCTTGGGGGAGTGAGCCATCATAGGCACACACAGAGGAACGGGACTTGTAGTACAGCACCTCGTTTACGATTGCGAGGCTCTTTTCGCATCCCTTCTGCACTCCTCGGCAGGTCGTGGTCTGTATTTGGTAGTTGGCAGGATAGTTGCCGTACACCTTGTGCATACAGTTCTCCTTGAAGAACAGAGGATAGCCAAGATGCTCAATCGCTCCCGTAAACTGTCCGTCCGTACCCACCGTGGCCGCATAGGAGTCGGTGGCGATGCCTGCATAGCAATGCCAGTTCTTGAAGTCACCGAGTTTGGATGCGTAAATCTCATTTACCACTTCGCCATTGAGAGCCACACCATAGCGGCATCCCCACAAGCGGTTGCCCGATTCAATGATGAAATCCATGTGGGGCATCTGTCTCTTGATGGTGATGGGCGTGTCCTGCGTGGTCGTTTGGTCAAGAACGCCCGTGACCACAATGTAGTTATCTCCTCTTGCCCAAATAACCATCGTGTTGTTCAGGTCGGTAAGGTCTGTGTCAGTAATGCCCGATATCGTAACACCGTCATTCTCGGAGAAAGGCAGGCCGATGCCCGTTGCGGAAATCTTGATATATGTCGTAGGGATGGATACCCACATGGCGGTCGTGGAGGCGTATTGCTTCAGCACATGAGGTGTGCTTGAGGTATCGATCCACAAATCCATGTTGGAAGGGTTGGCCGGTGCTGTCGGTTGTGTCACCGCCCCCTCATATCCAACGCCATCTATTTTGCAAAGTTCAAATGTAACTGTACCCGTAGTGCTGACCTCTGCCTCGATGCTTCCATAATCGGTAAGGTCTGCGGTATTCACATACTTTTTGTCGGGCATAATGATTACATATGCCCCCATGGAGATCAGGTTTTTCGGCTTATCATCCACCGAAAGCCCCAAGCCCACCCGGTACTCGTTGATGATAAAGTCACCACCATCCACATAGCAGAGGGAATCTTTTGATACCATGCCCTGCGGAATGCTCGGCGTTGCATATACACCTCTTGGGCGGCGAGGAGAGAGAACAGGATAGTTGTCGGAAGAGAGGTTGTGCATATCATAAAATTCCCCGTTCCCGATGCGTAGATTGTGATTGTAGCCACCAAAAGCATCTACCATATCTCTTGATGCTTGCAGCTCATTCAGTATAGACAGTTTCATCCTCTCTCCTCCCTTCAAAAGAATTTGATTTTGGTAGCCTTGGGCATATGCGTTCTGTTGTAGTACCGCTCAAAAACGGCATAAGCATCGTTGTATGCCTGCGCACTGTTGTTGTACTTGGCATACTCTCCGTTGGTGTAGTCAATCCATGTCTCAAGCCACTTGAGATAGATATCTTCATGCGGAGCCTTGACGAGCAACTCTGTCGCAAGGGGAGTGTTTTCGTTGTAGCCCTCAAAGACTACCGCTTCTCCACCCTCATGCGTGTCGATGATATTGTTCTTGATGATGCCATCAAGATTGGACAGCCACATCACCTTCTCCACTTGCGTGTAGGTGTTGGGCTTCAACACGTCAATGCGGTTGATCGCTTCGATAATTGTCATCTGTGTCCTCCCATTTAAGTAATGGGGAAACACAACATATGTCTCCCCATTCTTGTTTTTTGGATTACTGTCTTTAATTTGATGGAGTGAATTACTGCACCTTGGCAGCCGCCTGCGCCTCAAACTCCATAGCCTGTGCAAGCATTTCTTCCTTGTGCTGAAGGATTTCAGCAACGCCCTTGGGTACTTCAACCTCAACGCCTCTCTTGATCTGATAGGTCTTGCCGTTGAGTGCCACAAAAACGTCTTCATTCTCCGTTCTCGTCAGGGGAAGTTTAATCTTCACCTTCTTGGGAGTATTCGTAGTGGTTGTTGCCATAATAGCCTCCTTGTTTTTTGTGGGGAGGGATTACCTCCCCATGTGATTAGTTAGCCTCTGCCATGATACCAAGTGCGCTCTTGCACTCGACACGAACGAGGTAAGGCTCAACGAGAATCTCTGCGGTCTTGATAGCCTTCCAACCGATGGAGGAACGCTGATCCAGAGGGTCTGCCGTACCTGCGGAACCCTTCTGCTTGATGATGGTCTGCAGGCCACCACCCGTAATCTCGGTGACACCATATGCACCATCGGCAAGGAACAGACAGCCGAATACGCCGCCCTCATAAATCTTTGCCTCGGAGGACTCGATGAATCTTACGCCACCAATCTTGCCGATTTCACCATTGTAGATGTTCTCGGAGGTGGTGTACTTGTGTGCCTCAATCCAAGCAGGATCGCTCATCAGGTCGTAGGCAACGAAGGGATGGATGATAGCGACATAATCGCCGTTGATCTTGGGAGCATTGCACTTCTTCATGAAGGCAACGACTCTGTTGACCACATCAACGGTCAGTTTGCAGGTGTTGTCAAGGCCATCACGACCCTCGACTTCCGTGCCATCAGCCTTGGGAGCATAGTACACGTTGGTACCGCTCTGCATGATGTTACGGGTGATGGTGTCAAGGGTGAGACCCGCCTGTCTACCGAGAATCTTGGTTGCCTCAACGATGGTGTTATCGATGGAGGTCAGTTCAAGAACATCGCTCTGTACGATGTAGTCACCGTACTGTGCGACCTCTGCCTCAAGAGTGGTCACGGACAGCTTCTTGCCATCGGGAGTAACACCCTCGGTAAGAGGAGTCAGTGCCTTGGGCAGAGATGCGAATTTGCGGAATTCAATCTTCTTGCCGCCGTTCTTGGGGATGGGTCTCTTCTGTGCAAACTGGTCGTGGACGAGGTTTGCCTGCGCCTCATCGATCAGGGTCATGTCATAGAAGGTCTTGTTCTCCGCAGACAGACCGCTATCGAGAGTGGTGTTGGTGTTCAATTCAGCGAAAAGCTGAAGGTTGATCTTGAAAATGTCTTTCATGGTTTTAATCTCCTCATAAAAAGTTATTTTTTGCAGAGGAGATATCGTCAGTTATCCGAAACTGATTTTCTCTCCTCTTGCGACTCGCCTCAAAATGTCTTGGCGGTCGGCTTTAGAGAGCTGTGACACATCGCTCTTGCTCAAGGCTGCTCCTTGAGAGGAAATGCCATTCTCGGTGGGTCTTGCTCCGTTGGCAATCACCTTGTTAGCGAAGTTCTGCTCTGCCTTGTTCACGGCAAACTGCATCGCCCCGTGGATGATCTCGTCTTTGTGGAGGACCTCATAGGCCGTTCTCACATCGATGTTGCTTCGGAGAAGTTCAACGAATTTGGGATTCTGCATCTCGGATCGGAGGCTGAAGTTGGGATAGACCGCCTTGGTCTGCTTTTCCTGCTCCATCCATTGGGAATAGAGTCGGTTGGCATTCTCCTTGCGGTTCTGCTCCTCCATCTGTCTCTTGAGGTCTGCGTTCTCCCTTTCCATCTTGCGGATTTCCTTGAGCTGCTGTACCGTGATGCCCTTTTCAAGAGCCTCCTCCTCATAGTAGGAGTCATCGTCCTCAATGGCTTTGTTCAAGGCCGTGATGTCGGCTGCATCTACACCATACTTCTTGGCGAGCATCTCAAGCGTGGGAGTGAGTGCGTTGTACTTGTCAACGGTCTCCTTCTGCCCCTTGAGTCTCTTTTGAATGGTGTCCTGCATCTTCGCATCGTAGAGGTCCTTGTACTCACCCTTGATGAGTTCCTCAAACTTGGCACTGCGGTCTTCAGCACTAACTGTTTCTACCCCGGCGGCAGGTGCGTTTTCGCCCGTCTGCGACACGGCGGCTGTCGCTGTTGCGCCCGTTGCTCCCTCTGCTCCTGTGCCACCATCTCCACCGCCTGCACCTTCGGCAAACAACTGGAGATTGAGGAACATGGGAAAATGAATTGTTTTGTCCATGTAGGACTCCTTTCTGCTCTTAAAGTGAGCGACTCTTTTTGATTTATGTTAAGGCTTCGAGCCTTACATACTGTGGGAAATTTTTTGCAAGCACGGCATAACCGAGTTCAATCAAATCATAGGCATCCCTTACCTCATCGAATGTATCGTAATCCTCGCATTTGCAGCTTACGATAGCATCGCCCTCGCCAAGAATGATATGCTCACTCTCGACCACCCCCTGCTCAACCATATTCATAACGAATTGAGCAATGGTGTACAAAAGAATAGATGCCGAGGCACACACAATGTCTTTGCCCTTCTCGGCTTGCCCTGCGTGTCCCTTTACCGTGATGTTCAACTCTAATTCACCGATGTCGTACCAGTATTTGACCGTTACCATGCGCCCTCCTTATGTGGGAGAGGTGGACTCTGCCACTCTCTGTCTTGCCTTCTTGGTGTTGGATGCTTCCTTGGGGCCTTCCTCACCACCGAGAGCCTCGGTCTGCTCCACATCCGTGGGAGCGGTCATCGGATCAATCGGTGCCACAGAGCCACCCATGATGCCTGCGGCTATTTGGTCGGCAAGGTTGGTGCCCTTGCTTTGGTCAACCATCTGTGCAAGCATAATCATCTGCTGCTGAAGCTGAATAATCTGCTGATACATCGTGCCGTTCTCGGATATCTTCTGCATGACGAAGTTCTTTCTGTCAAAGTCCATCATGTCAAGACAAGCGAGTGCTTGGTCAGCCATCTGCGGATTGAAGAAGCCTTGACCGAAGAATTGCAGAGCCAGCTCGTTCTGCGACATCTTGGAGTAGGGCGATTGCTTCTGTGCCGTGATTTCGATATCGAACAGAGGGAGTCTGTATCCCATGTCCTGCCCGAAGTCGGTGCCTTGATGCTGTGGCTGAATGCCTGCGTTGGAATACTGGACAAATCTTGCCATACCATTCTCGCCCATGATGCGGAATTGACGGGGCATATCGTAGAATTGACGAATCAACTCCACCACCATCAATACCACCTTGCGGAAGGCTCTGTAGGATGCCTTGTTGTTGTCACGGGACAACTTCGACCCTGCCTCTTGCATGGCGGCAATGGCCGATGCAGCCGTAACACCGCTCGTTGTACCGCCCGTGGAGATGTCTCGGTTACCCGTGGTCTCCTTCAGTTCATCAACCTTGTTGTTGATGACAGCCACATAGATGTCATTGAGAGGCTTGCCCTGTACCGGGACAATGGAGTCCTGCCCAAGATTGCCATCCACATGGATGAAGTCCTTGGACATATCCGCATACTCCTCCTCGTTCACCGCACCATCGGTACGGATGAAGTGGCGAGGCTTGGCATTGGCAAGCATATTCTGCATGATTGCCTGATTGCCTCTGTCGATGTATGCCTGCGTGTCCTTGCCTACGTCAATGTAGCCAAAGCCTGCAATGCTTCCTTCAATGCGGAAGAGAGGGTCGATAACAAAGGGATACATCCCGTGGTCATACCATCCTCGCTCGGCAAGGTTCGGATCGTTCTCGGTGGCATACAGCACCTCGTCATTGACGAATTTACAGTAGTGAAGCACCGTCTTGCCGTTGATGGACTTCTTGTAGTACCAATCCACCACAGCACTCTTGTCGTTGGTGTCCACCTTGTCATCGTAGACATACTTGGTCACATCCATCGTGGTGCCACCGAGTTTGCCCTGCAATTGAGGATAACTCTCCATGAGAAGGTCGTTGTCAGCCAACTCTACATGGAACACATTGCGGCTCTTTTGAATGTCCGTGATGCCACTCTCCCAAAACAGATTGATAAGGTCAACCTTGGTGATGGCGATATCGCCCAAGCCATTGAGTTTGGACTTGTCCCAAAAGACACCATAGACACCTGCACCCGTCTTGAGCTTGTAGTTCATGACCTCCGAATAGGTCTCCTCAAACTCGCACTGGTCAAGGATCACGGGAACGATGGATGTCAGCATCTCTGCCTGCCCCTTGTCACCCTCCTCACGGGGGAGAATGTTGGGCGAGGGGAAGTTGTCCATCGCATCTGCGTGTTTGTTGGCAATGCTGTTGAACAGCCATGCAGACGAAGGCTGAACATCCGATGCCTTGTCTCTCATGCACTCCCAATGGCGAATCTTGTACCATTGCTCGTTGTCAACAATCTTCTTCTCAAGGTTGGCTTTGCCCTCCTTGTAGCGGTTGAGGGTGAGAGCAGCCTTCTGTACCTGCTCCTTGCCGATGACCCTCTCAAGCACACGGAAGCCGTTGACAGCACCATTAGCATCCATGCCTTGGCTCTGCATCATCTTCTGCTGTTGTGCTTGATACAGCCTCTGTGCCTCGGATTCTGCCGTAGGACGGGGTGCGGATTGTCGGCGCATCATTTGCTCCTCCATGCTTACCTCGCCTTGTGTGGCCTCCTGCGTGGGCTGTGGAGCGTTCATCTGCTCCTCTTCTGTATTCTTTTTTCTGCCCAAAATCTTTGCCATTACTCATCCTCCGAAATAATTTGCATCCTCGGTTTTGTCGACCTTGTGGTAAGGTCCTCCTTCTTGACATCGAGGAATATGTTAAGCGGATTATCTTTATAGTCATCGGGCATCACCCTTTGCCTCGGTTTGATGGGGCGTGACATGAGAAAATATCTCGCCTCGTCTGCTACATGGTCCTCTCCGTCCGTGTCGAGGTCTTCGGGCTTATGCTCGTCATATTGCAATATCGGTATCGTGCGAATGAATGCCTTGCAGTTGGAGAAGACATACATCATCGGATACCCGTTCTCATCAAAAGCGAATCGGTAATGCATCTGCATCCATCCGGGGATTCGCTTGTGGTCTCCCGGTGTGAAGAATACTTGATGCCGAGCGGCAACGTCTGCTATGCTCTCACCCGTCTCTGCATCCCATATCGCAGGGTCTGCAATACCTTGTATCTTCTTGCCCTTGAGCCACCGATGCTCACTCTCAATGCGATGAATCTCTGCGAACACCTGCGGAGGAGTCCACTTGATACCCTCGTTGGGAGTCTTGGTGCAGCCATACAACTCAAGAATGCGGTATACCACACCATCGTAGTCCACAGCCCACCAAGCACAAGAGAACGGCTTGTTGTATCCCCAGTCGAATGACCGATATATCTTCCACGATTCGGGAATCTCAAAGGGATCGATGACATGAGTCCATTGCCGTGATGCGTATTGGTCGGGTCTGTCCACGAAGTCCTCAAAGAACATTCCCTCAAAAATATTCCAATCTCCTTCAAGCCACGCCCTTCTCAATTTTGGGGGGAGAGCCTCAAGTTGCTTGATATATTCAGGGTCTGCTGCCATAAGAGCCTTGTTGTCGGTGACCAATGATTGCACAAACATATAGTCATCGGGATTCTCATTCTCTTGGAATGCTCTGTCTATAAACAACCGCTTGACCCAATGGTGTCCCTCGCCTCCGGGATTACATGAAATGTATATCCTCTTGGGGAAATCATTAACGCCACGAACGCAGGCTGACAGCTTCTTGTACTTCTCCTCGCTTTGATGAGTAGCCTCGTCAATGAAGAGAATGTCTACCTCTGTACCTTGGAATCTATCCGCATCCTTCTCGTTGTCGCAGTATCGGAATAGGATTCTGCTTCCATTTGGGAAGGAGATGTTCTTCTTGGAGTCATTGTACGATGCGAGTCTCTCCTTCTTATCGGGATGGTTGCACTTCAGCATCGCACACATAGGGTTGATGTGGTTCTCTGTAAGTTCGGGATATGTCTTACGGATTATCATGCATTTAATTCCGGGATAGTTTAAGCAAAGCAACGCCGCTTTAGTTCGGATCGCCCACGATTTTCCACCACCACGAACCTACGCACCGCCAAAGGCAATGTGTTTCTTATCAGCCGTGAGAAAGAGCTTCTGTCTATCATTCGGCTGACCTATTGTCAATGTCGGCATCAGGCATCACCTCCTTCGCATATCGGAAAGTGTATCCCTTTGCCTCATATCGCAAGCCTTGCAACACTTGCGGTATATGAGTCGTGCCAATGGCTTTTCCTGCTGATAGGATGCTGTCAAACACAATCTCCTCGCCACTCTCAATATGGATTGCAATGATACGCTTCTTCTTGCTGTTGCAGAATCTTTGGTGTCCCTCGTGGAGACCATTTGCCCTTGCGTGATCCATATTTTCGGCATTGGTTACCCACTCAAGATTGCTGACACTGTTGTTTCGTTTGTTCCCATCCTTGTGGTTGACTTGCGGTTTGTTTTCGGGATTGGGTATAAAGGCAAGGGCAACGAGGCGATGTACCTTATATCTTCGCCTCCGATCCGCTTTGAACAAGCAAACTCTCTCATACCCTCTCTCATCGATAGCAGGGGAGAGAATGCGCCCCGTCTTTGTGTTCATCACTTTTCCCGTGTCGCTTACCTTGTACTGACCGCTTGTGTTTGGAATGTACATCCATCTTTCCATGTTAAGTCTCCTTTTCAGTGTGGCTTATTTGCTATATTTACTAATGTCACCATCAAAGGTAACATTAACATCTCTTTCTGTAGGTGAGTCTCCCATTGCCTGCTTCTCAAGGTTCCTAATCCTTGCCTCCTGCTCACGGATATCAGCCTCACTCTTGACACCCTTGATGTCCTTGATGTCCTTGAGTGCCGATGTGAGATGCCTAATGTCCTGCGTAGTGGTGACCACCTCAAGCACCTCTGTTATCTTGGATAGGAGTCTGTCGGCAACATCGATAATCTTTTCAGCCTTGTCTGCTTCCTTGTCGCTGATGACCTCGGCTATTTTTGTGTCCGCTTTTGCTCTTGTTTGTGTCCTTAATTGTGTCCATTGTTCTTTGGCGGCAACCTTGCGGAGAGTGCCGAAAGGAACACCGTACTTCTCGGCAAGTTTTCTGTAACTTGTACCGCCTGCCATGTATTCTTTTTTAATTCGGCTATAGTCAGTAGAAGCCACAGACAGCCTCCTTTCAAAATGCTGATACTTATGAATATATTCTACAACTCACCTATGCAAATCCTAAACACCCCCACCCCATATTTTTTTGCAAAACAAAAGGGAGGCAAAAGCCCCCCAATTGTCACACCTCTTTGATTTTGATGTGGTGGATATAAAGCATGAGTTTGCGCTTGATGACATACTCCTTGGTTCTCATACCCTTGGTGTCCTCAACCACCTTCTTGCCATCCTCGGTGTACACAAAGTCAGCCACATAGACACACCGCCTCTCTGCTACCCTCATGCCCTCGCCAAGCCTCTCCCCTCGCTTGGAGAATTTCTCATAGGTCTCATACTGGCAAGGGATGAGTTCAAACTCCACTTGCCTTTGAAGATCGGATATCTTGCCTGCCCTCTCAAGCAGCTTGAGTTCACACCACCTTGTGGCCTCCTTCTGCGATGCGTGTTTGATGCCATCCGAGGTCACTGTCACGTTGTTGTGATACTTGCTCATTGGTACTCCTCCTTTCTCTCAAGCATTTGACATATGAGACATCTGTGATAGTTGTCAATGTCATTGCAAAACTTCATGGTATAGTCATGCATCCGAGGCTGTGTCGCAAAGGCGAGATGGACCGTGTTGTCCTTTCCCACACCCTCACAGACGATGTGGTTGGATTCGTTCTTGCGGTAGAACGGGCAAACTGCATACATGGATTGATATTTCCAAGCCATCTGCCCACCCTCCTTATCTCTTGGTCTGCTCAAACACCTTGATGGCTCTCTTCAAGGCTTTTCTCTGCTTGCACATATCTCTGTAGAATTTGGTGTAGGCAACGTCATTGGCCTCTGCACTCTCAATAGCCTCATCAAGTCTTGCGACCATGTCATTTAACTGTTTCAACATATGTATCAACCTCTCTTTTCTAAAGAATCAATGAAATCGTAAGGGTATCCGTCCTTGCCGAAGATTTTATCCATCTCGGCCTTGAGAAACTCGTCCTGTGCTTCCTTCGATCCTAGCTTCATGTTTCTCTTGTAGATGCGTTTCCAGTTGCCGATGAACAGCAAAAGGCGTTTCTGCCCCATGCCGAAGGTTTCATGGAGAATGATGCAGGCAAGCTGAATCCAAATCTTTTGAAGTTCAGCCTCCTCATGATTCACCTGCTTCTCAATGAATTCCACGATGGCCTTGTCAATGGCCTCCTTCTCCTTGGGAGGGAGTCTCTTATAGGATTTTCTGTCGTTATAATTCATGGTTGTCCTCCTCATCCATCATGCGCTTGAATTCCTCAATCCACTTTTTTTTCTTTGACGTGTCCACTATTTCAATAATGACAAAGGTAATTACCAGTAGAAGGAATACCGCATACCATATTGTCTCACCCATTGCTTGTCTCCTTTCTCTTGCCCTGATGCTTCTTTGCCTCGATCCCGTTGAGGTAGGCATTGTAGCAAGTGTAACAGCAGAAGTATTTGGTATCCCTCTTGTACACATGGAAGGGGGCAACGATAAAATGCTTACCGCAACGGGAGCAATGTGTCTCCGGGATGCCGTATGTCCTCCTAATCCTGCGCCTCATGTCTGCTCCCCCTGTTCACATCGTCAAAGAAATTTTCCGCCAATTCGCAAAAATCCTTGTAACATTCCGAGCAGGCAAGGCCTTTTGCTATTGGTTCAAAACCTCCATCGGTGAAAACTATTTCATGGAATTCATCCGTAATTTCATGCTCGTCCGTGGATTTCGCTTTCCCACAACGGTCACAAATCATCATATATTTTTGTGTTATGCGAATTATCATGTCTGCTCCCCCGTGTATTTCTTTTTGAGTTCGGCAATCTTTGAGTCAACCCACTCGATAGCATCGTACATTCCTTCCGCATAATCTTCCGACTTGCGTGTAAAGGCGTGTACTGCGATGCTATCCTCAATCTCCTCAAAAATCTCCCGCGCAACCTCTTTCTTTATTTGTTCATCGTCACGAATTTCTGCAATGTAGTTATTTTGCCAACAATTCGCTTCTTCTTTCCATTGTCTGACTATTTCATCAACCTCGCTCTTTGGTGCGACATCGGCGGTGGGTGCTTCGCAGATTAAATCAAGCAAGTTTCTTTCGCATCGGTGTTCGATTCCGCTTGACACTCTGTATCGGTTTTCGACTTTTTCATAAAGCCAATCAGCGTCTATATATCGTGCCATATCATTCTCCTTTCACTTCCATTCTTTCACGGAATCCATAATGGCTTGGTATTTTTCTCGCACCTCTGCCCGTGTCATTGCTTGGACTTCTTGGGGAGTGAAGAAACGTTCTTTCTCAATCTCGCAACACATAACGTGCAGATTTTCGTTATCACAAACGTTGCACCTCTCGTAAAAAGGGCAATACTTGCACATTGATTTCTTTCGGGTGTTTTCGCAACGAAGTCTGACTTCTGCAAACTCTACCAAATCATCATAAACGATTTTCATTCCGCACCGCCTTTCATCTTCGCTCCGCAATGACAATATGGGCAATGTTTTGCGGGGTTTCTTTCAGTACACAAGCCGTTTATAACCACTTGCCGACCACATATGGAACATTTATAGAAATCATCTTCATCCAAAGTAAACTCAAATTCCCACTCCCCCTCGCTCTGCTTGCGGTAGCCCTTTTTCGACAAAGACAAGGCACAATTTTCCACCCTTGCCTTTTTCCAAATGCACTCGTCTGCATAATCTTGAATGCCAAGACCTTCCCATATATCACGGTACAGTTCTTTTTCTGTATCTGTGCCGTAACCCTCAATCTGCTTCTCTTTGCTCATTGTCAGCCCTCCTCGTCATCGGGTTTGATTATTTGATTGATAAACTTGATACATCCATCAAGGTCTTCTATCCATCCGCCCCTGATGCTCGTCCCCCAATCACCAAAAGTGCCAACGAGCAGCATCCAAATTGTATGCTCCTCGGTGTGCCATTCATGGGGTTCAAAGGGGCAGGGATACGCATACTTTCCTCCTTCTTTTGCCTTTTCAAGCTCGGTACGAAGTTCCGAAAGCCATAAAGAGTGACCGTTGTACCAAACAATAGCCTCTAATGCCTTACACAGATCAACCTTGTTCTCGGTAATCTTTGCCATGATTTTTTCTCCTTTGTTAATTAGATTTTGTGTCTTCCTCATACCACTTGAGGATGGTAGCAAAGTGGTTGTTAACATGAGCTTTCTTCTCGATGATGAAGTCGGCAAGCCTTGCAACGTATCTCTCAAATGCATCAATGCCTAATTTGTCAATTAGGATGTCCATTTGTTTGTTGGTAAGATAGACCACATTTTTCCCAAGGGTGCCTCCGATACATTTCAGTTGGTCTTCCTCGGTGGTCGTAGTGGCAGCATCCACTACACTACCACTACCCTCACCTAAACTATCCTTACCTTCACTTACCTTACCTACCCTTACCTGCGTATCCAGTTTGTATACATCTTGTATACATTCCGTATACGCACCCTTTTCATCAAGCATCAGGGTAGCCCTTTCCTCTATGTACTTGGTCTCCTTGTAGCGGTCCTTTTGGATGTAGTTGTGGATTCTCCAGTGCTTGATAACAATGACTCCGCTATCAAAAGCGAGGATGAATCGCTTCAGCAGGAGCAGATTCAAGTCATCCGTACACGCACCGACCTGCCTCATGATGCTCTTGGGATTATTGACAAAGCCATCGTCATCGGCAAACATACCGAGAGTGAAGTATAAGCATCTCGCACTCAAGGGCATATCCAAGAATGCATCGGATGTTACGATTGTCTTTGCGAACATTCTACGTTCAGCCATTATGTATCTCCTCCAATCCTTACCTTTGTCACCGCCATGGGAAACTCCTCAATCTCGGATGCCCACAGACAAGTGCCTTTTCCGTTCAATTGCTCCCACAGATACGGGAATCCACCGATTCCGTCAAAGAGTGAAGCCATCGTTGCATCCCTCTCATAGCAAGCACAGATTCTCTTGAGTACCCACTTCCACGGGGGAAGAGCGATGCTGTTGCCGAGAGCCTTGTATCGAGCGGCATCGGATGTCTGTCTCTTCTTGCCACTGGAGTCTACCCACTCTCCAATATCCGTCCATCCATCGGGATAGCCTTGGAGTCTTTCGCACTCAAGGGGAGTCAGCCTGCGGACGATGTAACGGGTACCATTTCGTATGCATACTCCATTGTGGTGTCCGGGGCAAGTCCCATTGATAAGGACATTGCCCGTTTCTTCAAGGAAATATTGACCTACATCTCTCGTTGCGGACGGGTCGAAGCCATAGGATACCTTACGGCAATCCACCGCCACGACCTCTCGCTCCACTCCCGACCTCATTCCACAGCCTTTATAGTACGATGAATCAAGAGTGCCTGCTTTGTCACCATTTATGCCATAGCAAACCGCACCGGGGCCTTTGGCTACAAGAGGAGAATTGACTCCCTTGTCGGATACCTCAAAGTCAAACTGTGCGTTCTTGCCTTGGTTGAAGGATGCTCTGTCAAGGGCATACACCACTGCCTCGGTAGTCCTCACATCTCCCACATCGAATGCATTGAGGGTGTTTGCGGTCTCGCTCTCTACCCATGACTCATGGTCAGTAGCAGATTGCGCTCTCTTTGACTTGGAGAAGCATTGTTGCATCACCATCGGCACGTTACCACCACCAGTTCCCATCCTTGAAGTAAGGGTCTGCACCTTACCGCTTTCGTCAATGTTCACTCGGCTGTCGGCAGGATGGTTCTCCACGGAGTACACGGGTGCGAAGAGGTACTGGTCATTATTCGTTGCCAAGGTAGCACTCTTGTCCTCTTGAACGAGCGCCCCTTTACCACCGCCCTCACAACCGCTTCGGATCTTGAGAGTATACGGCACAGGCTCGACTATCGCAATACCGCCTTGATTGCAAGAAGGATTACCGCCATTGCCATCAAGAGTGCGAGCGGTGTCCGCTTCATAGATTCCGCTATGGGGATTGTCGCTCTTCATCGCATTGCTGTTGTAGGAGCTGATGCCATATGCCGTAGCCATTTGGTTGTCCCCTGCGTTGGCGCGGAGAGTACCGCTAACACCTTCGTATATGTGGCCACCCTCTCTTGAGGCTATGCCCGGCTCAAAGGTGACGGGTGTCATAACCTTGGGGCAAGTACCCGTACTTGTCGTTCCTCCTGCCGTGAGATGGCAAACCTTATCTCCCGTTAATGCTGTGTTGTAGATGTCGACTCCAATGCTATCATCTGTTCCAATGCCTCTTGAAGCATCGGAGGGAGTTTCTTTCCTCTTCGGTTCGCTCTCGTCAGTATGCCCTGACACGCTTTGGCTGACAAACAGTATTTCGGGTGCGGAGTGTCCTCCAAAATCTGCGACAAGTGCGATTCTACGGCGGCGTTGGGGGACTCCCCAAAACTGTGCATCGAGTACCCTCCAAGCGATGCTCCATCCGTCTCCCATGATGCATCCGTGGTTTGTCCACTTGTCAGGCATAGGAATAACGGCATCTTTGTCTTTGACTTTGGCGAGTTCTTCAAGGACGATTCGGAAGTCCTCTCCTTTGTTGGAGCTGAAGGCTCCGGGGACGTTTTCCCACACCATATATCTTGGTCGAACATCGACACCTGATCTCCCACTTCTCTCATCATGCTTTCTCATCTCCTTTACGATTCTTACTTGTTCTATGTAAAGACCCGACCGCTCTCCGTCAAGGCCTGCTCTCTTGCCTGCCACAGAAAGGTCTTGGCAGGGAGAGCCACCGATGATGCAATCCACTATGGGGGCATCATATCCGCTTATCTTGGTGATATCTCCGAGATGCAACATATCGCCACCTCGTTAGAAAGGAAGCCCTTCGTCTTTGACTTCATCAAACCTTGCCTGCTTGTAGGCATCGGGAATATACGCAGGAGAGCCGTTCTGCTTGGGGGCGGTGTTGTTACCCTCGGAAGAGTTCTTCGACTCACAGAAGGTAGCCTCGGCCGCCACAACCTCGGTGGCACTTCTCTTGTTGCCATTGTTGTCCGTCCAAGATCTCGTCTGCAATTCACCGCACACAAGAATGGCTTGTCCCTTTTTGAAGTAACGGCAGATAAACTCTGCGGTCTGTCTCCATGCGACCACAGTGATGAAATCGCATTGCTTCTCCTCGCCCGTCTTGACTTTGCGGTCAACAGCAAGGTTGAAGGATGTAACGGGTACTCCGCTTTGGGTCTGCTTGAGTTCGGGGTCAGCACAAAGTCTGCCCATGAGAATAACTTTATTGAAAGATGCCATATTATTTGTCCTCCTCTGCGAGTCTGTATTCCTTGAAATAGGTCTTCTCGCCAAATCTGTTTTTAGATGATTTTGTTTCGCTGATGATGTTGTACCCCATGCTCTTGAGGTCGTGAATTCTTGATGCCAATCTCGCTACACCGAGGTCTTGGAAAGCCTCAAGCGTGGAGATTGAGCCAAACTGATCCATGTAGTCGAGTATTCTTTGACATTGTGTAACCCTCATGTCTCGTCCTCCTCTAAATAGTTCTTGTAGAATTCCCTACGGAAGTCCTCACGGGACCATCCGTAGTGAGCCATCGCCTTCTTCTGTGCAATCGCTTGCAATTTTCTTCGGATATATCTGTTTTGATGCACTCCCCTCGGAGGCTCGTTGTGACAGTAGTGGCACAGCCTCACCTTGAGTCCGAGTCTCTCCGACTTGTCACGGAGCGCACCACCAAACACATGATGCCATTCAAGCCATTGCCGGGAGTGGCATATAAAGCACTTGGAAGAGTCCTTCTGTATAATGCTGTCCACTATTCCCCCCACCTCGCCTTCATCTCGGCAATTTGATTGGGAGTCTCGGTCTGTATGCCAAGGTCCTTTGCCTCACTCACCACCCCGTCAATGAATATGCTCATCTCACGGGTGTCAAACTCGCTCGATCCCTTGTAGACTCGGTAATGGGTGAAGTCCTTGCCGTTCAGTTTGCTCTCCCCTGCCTCCTCAAAATACTTCACATAGTTCTCGATGGGAACGTGGGAAAGTACACTGATGAGTTCGCTCTGCCCGTACCGCTTGAGCAGCTTGAGGTAGACCTCATCCTTGCCTGCTCTCACGGCATCTGCAATCTTGCCAATCAAAGTCCAAGCATATGCATTGGCATTGAGGCTTCTGTGCGGTCTGTAGGGCTTGACCTCAATGGAGAGCTTGTCTCGATCCTTGAGGTCATCCACAATCTGCTCAAAGTCATTCCTCTCATTGACCTCAAGCATCAACACGGGCTTGCCCGTCTTAAAGTCGATGTTCGCACCGACTATCTTGCCAGTTACCTTCATGGCCATCTCCCTTCCTTTAAGCACTCCGCAAGGTATTTGAGCCTCGGCAGATAGATTTCCTCGACCCACCGCTTATCGTAGGTGATGACAATCTCATCCCGTCTGCTCGGATCGATGTCAAGGAAGTAGTTATCGTAGTCCTCTTCCTTGAGTCCGTAGGTGATGATTTTCGCATTCCGAAGCCCCGATGCAAACATCTGCACCTGCACTTGATTTATATACTTCCGGGGCAACTTGAAGCCATTCTCATGCTTGTATGTCTTGCACTCATAGACCGTGGTGGCATCGTTTCCATCGAGGTTGACACGAAGCAAAATGTCCTCAAGGATAATCTGCTTGTCCAACTCCATCGGAATGCCGAGCGACTCAAGAATGCGATGCTCAAGATGCGTTCCTGCGGATGTATATTTGTTCTCAAAATGGTCTCGGTTGATGCCTATCTTCTGCATCCACCACTTGGCAAAGGTGTCCGATGCCCACTTGCCGATAATCTTGTCCGTATCGGATGCACCGAAGAATCCGCTTCTATCTTTGCTCTCTATCATAATGTCAAGAGCTTCTTCTCAAAGCGGTCTAACTGGTCAAAGAAGGTAAACA